>Ga0157364_1007328_pt1 | contig 11425 bp, 4 predicted proteins | sample AttsexASBM2_FD_111476 | JGI IMG/M metagenome (GOLD analysis project Ga0157364, IMG submission 111476) | Fungus gardens microbial communities from leaf cutter ant in Ribeirão Preto, State of São Paulo, Brazil - Atta sexdens ASBM2 | ecosystem: Host-associated > Fungi > Mycelium > Unclassified ...
ATATGTGTACGATCGGGGGAACTGTAATAATAATCGATAAAAGTCAGTCGAAAGAATTGTGCGGCTGATCAAAGCCTACGCGTTGTCGCGTTTGTCGTTTATGCCCGTAAATCGCAATTTTTTTCGACCCATATGAACTCAACCACGTGCACGATCGGACGCGCATCACGATTTAAGTTTATCCTTCTTGTGAATAAAATATAAATTCACCTTTATAATGAACAGAAAAACCGCTATATACAAAAAATATTCCGTGTTGTGCCATACGGCGTGTAAGATAAGGAAATAAAGTCGAAAAATTTTGTCGAGATCAGCATAGTAGTGCAAATATATAATATATTGTGAATACTTCTAAACAAATTTCCAGAATTTTTAAGAAATAATAGCATATAAATAGTTATAACAAAAATAACTTATAAATAACGAATTATTTATCAACAAAGCCATGATATTAAAAAAAAATTGAAACTTCCCTAAAATCTGCTTAAATATTTCCTAGTCTATTTTTCTTTTTAATGTAGCAATATATAAATGATGTAATTTATAAGAGAGATAATTAAAAATTTTTATTTCATTAAACAAAATTAAAGTTTGATAGGATTTACAATACTAAACAATTTTTGCACAGCAAAAACAAATAAGCGCTATAAATCTCTATCTCTTAAATTTAATCATTAAACTTTTTTTTCAACATATACATGTATCAGAAAATTAGAAATTAGAAATTTTTTAGATTCAACTCTCGATTAAAATTTTAGTGACAAAGTCTTAATATTTTCACGAAAACTTCACGAAAAGAAGATAAAACTTATATTTTGTTGTATTTATTTTACATATATATGGTATATATTCAGTAATCACATTTATGTGTTTGGCTAAGTTTCCATTACATATACTTTTCTATTTTGTACGTGTCGTTTATTGTATATGATGCAAGAGCATATACCTTAAAGTATATCTCGGACACTCTATACGTTGTGTACGTGAGAGAGAGAGAGAGAGAGAGAGAGAGAAGGCTCTTAATATACACGAATCGTGTTTATCGAGTAAGGAACGCGTGGCTGTTTTATGAAAGGGATCCATTCATATTAATCGGAGTGCCGCGCATATGGAAAAAATACGAGTAGTATATCGCTTAATTACTGCCGACCTATGTATTAATACATCCTTGCGGCGTACTCTAAAATCTTGAATCGATCAGCACGAAAGGAACAAAGAGGCGATGTTTATACCGTCACACATACGTTATCATTGTTTCCGGAAGTAATCGGCCGCGTGGTTATCAAGCATTCCGCGCATTTTTTACTGTTAAGTACTAAACATTGATCAAGTCTCTTCTTATGAAATTATTCAGCGAACAAGCATTACGTTTTTAAGGATGCATTATATGATTATATACATATTTTTTAACAAAAAAAGGAAAATTATGAAAAAAATTACAGATGTTTCTGTATTGTATATGAAAGTAATACACAAATTTTAGCGACAACTTAAAACCTGGATAAAAAATTATTTCAATAAAAAATAGGCTTGTTTTCTAAAAAAAATTAAAATAAAATAAAAAAATTTTTTATTTAAACTGTAAAATTGTGTTAAATATAAATATTGAACTGTTTTATACATATATAACATTTATTTTTATACGGAAAAATATAAATTTTCAATTCCAATTACTTTTTGTCTTAACTATGTACATCTGATACAACCTGATATATCCTTAAGCACTACGTTATCATTTTTTTCCTCGATTTTATTTGTTAGACTCCTATAATTTCTCGCAATTGTGACGTATTTCGTAACCAGCATTCCATCGACTAATGAGAAGTATACAAAATGAATAACATAAGATCTGTACTATACGAGATATGTGTGCATAATAATGAGAAAATCGCGCGAGATATCGCCTCAGGCTGTTACACCCAACGATTGTTAATTGCGTGAGTTAGTTAACCACGAGGTGCAACGGTCGCTGAATGTTCATGCGGCATGATCGCGTTTCGATAACAATATGGTGATACGCGGGCATGCACCACTACCTGCCCGCTCGACCGTCGCTGCAAATGACAGTGCAGCGACCTTGCGTACACGAGAGCACGTCCAAGGCCGCATACCGGTCAATCCGTGATATCTTCCCCGAAATATTTACATTCTACCAAACGCGTCGAACATCTATACCCTGTTCCTCGCCGCTTTGAATTGACGTTCGCGAAGAAATTACGCAGATTTTGTTCGAAGAATATACGAATTACCTTTTCCTCAACTTCGCAGAAAACTTGATCTTCTTTCAAATTTTTATATTTCAAATTTAGAGATTAAATTGTTATTGCTGCATCGAATTCAGTTACATCGAGCTCTATTATGAATTAAAAATCGTGAGATTAATAAAATTTGAAAAGGTAATTGAATCGTTTCATATATTCATTTTATCTCAATTTTTAAATTGATTTCTATCTTTTTATTCTTTTCAGAATACAACAAATTGAAGAAAATAATGACAGATTAATAATGTATAAATACTCTGAACAAAATAAATTTTAAACAAGTCATTAGCTACTTATTTAATTTTAACAATGCACTCTGAAAAAAAATTTACTAAATCTTAAAACATATTTTTTTGAATATTTAATACTAAGTAAACATTTATTTACAGTAAATAAATATTTACTTAATAAAAAATGATAGTTAAATCAAATTAATTTTGTATAAAATTAATTTATATGTTTACATTTAGTAAATATTTACTTGGAATTATTGAAATAAATATTTATTAAAATTTAATATTTTTTTCAGTGTAACACTAAATAAAATCGATTAGAGAATTTATATTTTTTGCATTGCGTTTGATAAATCAATGAGTAGTGCAGGTATTATATGTAAACTAGTATCACGATTTGCTCTCACTTGATATAAAATCAGGAATGAAACAATGAAAACAGAATTTTATCGGCAATGAAAACAGAAACAATGAAAACAGAATTTTATCGACAATTTTTAATATTAAATTCGACTTCGCATTTCGCCAAATGTTCGCGATCAGGATGTAAGCATCGTCGAACAGTGGAAAGCTTCACGAAGCTCACTTTCTGCAGCGGAAACATGTTACGGGGAAAGAGGAGGTCTAACATCAACGGAAGTCGATGATACTCGGTGTAGAGTTGAAGGATATGCGAGTTGATAAGGCGACCGATATCCTTGCACTCGTACGCACACCTACGCATTATTTCCTTTCACGTAACTCTTGTATACTTTTCATTTCGTCCTTTTCAGGAAGTTCATTTGTGCATTTATCACAGTCGGATGTGATATACGCGAGATTTAAATAGATATCTTAACAAATCTATTTAATGAACGCAAATTTAATCAATTATTATAAATAATGAACAAACTGTAGAACATTCTTGGAATTCTTGGAACAAAATGGCCGTAAATGTATATTTATTTTGATAATTTTGAAAAAAAATCATACTACGCGTTTCGAGACTTCCAAGCTTAACGTATTGACTTATATTCGCAATTCTTATCGCCTTCTTGCTGCAATCCTGCTGAGCTATTTGTTTTTAGTACATAGTTTAGCTTAATGTTTTTCATTTAACGATGAAAGCAATTCTCTTCTTTATATGAAGACAACTCTTACTTTCGAAACAGCTATACAACTCAAATAAGTTTTCTTTCTCTGATTTATGAAAGTGAGTTCGTGCTTTTTTTATCGCGTTGACACAAGGGTAGATTTCCAAGAGAGGAAAGAGTCCTATACATAAATGTACCGGAAAGAGGGACCGAATCAGAGGAGCACTGATAAATCGATTGAGAGACAAAATAAATGGCAATCATCATGTTTTCTTCGTTCTTTTAGCCCCGAGCTAACTTTCGCGGCATGAATATATTTTGCAATGTTGAAACCTCTTTCTCTCGTTGGTTCTCGCGATCAGAAAAGGTTATTATCTAAGCGAGATTTTACACGAATCTTTACGAGCAGCGCGTTTTACGAGTTGGCATTCCGATCGCGATTTCCTCATCCAACGAAAATGATGGAAAATGACTCGAGCGATTCCCTTTCACTAAAGAAGAACGATCGAGTTCCTAAGTATTCCTAAGTAGTATTAATAATGTATTGCGACTATATCGCAATCAGATACATATAAAATGACATTGTTGAAGTATATTTAAAAATTCAGCTACTCTCTAAACATTTTAGAATGGAATCTCACTTTAAAATTGAAGCAATCTTGAAAAAGAGAAATTGTTTAATATTTAAACAAAATCATTCTTTTTATAGAATAAATTAACGGATTATTTTAATTGATTTTATCACGGACTTAGATTATCCATTTTGAAAAATATAATGATGTAACTAAAATAAAATTTAAACATATAATTCTTTTATTTGCTCTGATACTAAAAATAGTCTATCTAATAAAATATAGATTCTGTAATATGATTGTGAAGCCTAGTTTCTTTAGAAAAGTTTCTTTAGAAAAGTGTGTGATATGCAGGGATATTTCACAAGAAATAGTCTAATAAAATATAGATTCTGTAATATGATTGTGAAGCCTAGTTTCTTTAGAAAAGTTTCTTTAGAAAAGTGTGTGATATGCAGGGATATTTCACAAGAAATTCTTGATAAAAGGAATGAAAAGAGGGACGACGCGCCGGAATTACATCCCGGAAGTGCGGACGCGAATTCAACACGGCTCGGTCGTGTCTCATTACCGCGTGCATTTCCCGTGGAACGACTAATTGCACTTGCCCTCTACCCGGCTATTTTCCCCCTCATTCTCTCCCGCCTTTTCCGTTCACTTTTACATGGTGTCGCGCGGAAAACGGTCGCTCCCACACACCGGCGATCCGCTCGGGATACCTTTTGTGACGACCGCAGCTAAGGGTGAAATCGATTTGTCTCGTGATTATTCTTTGAATTCCCTTGCACCCCCGCTGCGATCCTTCTTGCGTGCGTCGGAGGATCATGCCGTCGGAACAGGATTATGAATGTGAATAACAAGAAATGTGTATAATATATAATATATCATGTATATAATATATTATATTTTATAATATACAACTATATTTTATTATATTTTATAATATATACAACTATCACACTTTCAGGGTAAATATATATATATATATACATATATATAAATTCAACGATAGATTTTAATCGTATGAGAATTTTCTTTTAAAATTTATCCTGAAAGTATAGGTAGTTGTGATACAATATTTAAAAAATTTTTATGCACTTCAGTAAAATTAATCAACTTATTTTATATTTTATTGTAGTTTTATTAATGAATGAGAGAAATTTACATTAAAATTCTTTGAAATACAATGTTGTCCCACAATTATAATATTTTTAGGATACACACTAAAAAAAAGTTCTCTCTGTGTAATTGAATCCTCGTAATTGACGGAGACCATGAATTTAATTTTACAAAATTAACACTTGTGAATAGTTTCTTGTTAAATATTGTCATTTTTTTCTTGCAATCTATTGTATTTTTGAAAAGATTATATATTTTATATATTAATTATTATATATTATACATTAATTTGAATATTTTTATTTTTATATTCTTACAATTATAGATACGTATTGTATCAAATTATGAAGATTAACATCGCCAGTTAATTAGCGATTTAATTAAGTTAGGTATTTATATTGTCGCACGTTCCCGGTTGAGAGTAGACAATCGTAAAAGTATTTTAACTCACGCTTTACTACGAGAAGACATTCTTAAAGCAGTCTTTTACGATCTGCTAAGTCATCTTTTTAAGACGCACCAGCTCCGCGATTTGTTTGAAAAAGACACAGAGATCCGAGGCTAGTATCACGAGGATCCAATAATATCTCTCCATGACTTGCCAGTCAGTCATCCCCACCTTCAAGAGAAACTCCCTTTCTATAAATATATTTACTGTGACCCAGTTCCTTTCGGAAGGGCTGAAGAGAAGGAGAACGGCAGACGCCATAAACCAAATTTATCATATGACGCCATATTCCTCAGTGTTGCTTCACGGCTTTAGGAAAATCTGAGAAAAATATATGGCGTACGCAACAGAAGCGAGCAACCATCTTGCAATCATTCTGCGAATTCTCGTTGATGTACCACGAAATTCTTTTCTTGTACTTCAGAATGGTATTAGACAACAAGTTTCTCAAGTGCGTCTTTCTTAAGTCCACTTGAGAAATAGATTCTTAGACCAAATCAGAATCGTTTGACTTTTCCTTAGCGAAAATTTAATCGGATCTTTTTTACAATACAATGCTTTGTACATTTGATATTAAATTTATAAATTGAAATGATGTAAAGTTAATTCTCAGTTAATGTAATTATTCAATTTAATCGAATAAGTTTTTTAATAAATTCGAAATTAATATTTAGTCAACAAAATTTATTTAACCATCCGTCGGCCGTATGGAATTTTGGATTTTTCATCAACAATCTGATATTTTAGTGCAGAGTTTTATATTCTTCCAGATGTATAAAAATCTGAGAAAAAATTTTAACAATGATTATATTCATAGAAGTCGGATTGTATTTTACTTATTTGTACAGATTTAAATTTATTTACTAGAATTCATAATCAAATTATCGACTGTATCTTGAAAGTTCAACTTGGCTGATGGAAATTAATTATGCTAATTTTGTCAATTAAAATAATTAAATCTCTGCCGGCCAATTTAGATCAAATCTAAAGGTTTAATATTTTTTTATCAATTAATGAAATTTAATCGAGCTTTTTTATAATGTCTTTTAGTTTTGAATATTAAATTTATAAATTGAAATGACAAAATTCGATTTAATTTTTTACGTCAATTTCTCTAATAGATTGGAATGATATTTTCTCGACAGAAATTTTTTTTCAATTACACTAATTTATAAGAAATACAACATGTCAATGAGAAGATGAAGCTCATCAATCTCAAATTCGGGTGCGATGAGAATTTTGCCCATGATGGTCGACGATTCGTCCGGCTAGCCATCAGGAGGCCGTTATTCTGACATTTATTGTCCTCCGTTCCACCCCCTCTATACGTCGCCCTCCGTTCGCTTTTGCCGCTCGTTCATCTTTCTTCCTCTCTTTGTGGGACTCTCGTTTTTTTTCCACATGTTTCTCCCTTTTCTCCCTCTGACCGGCACTTTCAACTGTTCCCTGGTCTCCATGTAATTGTATATACATGTGTAGCTATTCGCTTCTTCGTCATACAATTCTCTCGTCGCTAATCTTTTGCTTTTCTGATGATCTTGGAAAAATTTCATTTATAAGAAAATCCCAATTGTTATATGCTCTGTTAATTGTACAATAAAATGAAAACAGAGTTTTAAAAAATCTATGCAGATTTTATAAAAGAATATTATTAGGTGTAGTAAAAAGAAATCTATTATTTTTGCATGAAATTGAATTTCTTTTTACTACACCTAATATTATTTTTACAGAATCAAATTTTTATTTATACTAAAATAAAAATCTTAATTTTTCTCTTATAAATGTTAATAATACTGTTATAATAAAAACAAAAATTATAATTGAATACTAAGAAATATTTAGAAATTAAATTTTAAGAAAATTTTCCTTTTTTTTTCTAATATCATGATTTTGTTGATAAAAAGACATTTCGTTATTAATAACTTATTTTTTTTTTTAACTGAAAATTTTTACAAGCATTCGCACTACTGTGCTGATCTATAAATTTCTTTAACTTTATTTCTTTCTTATCTTATATACCATATGCTCACAACATGGAATACATTTTTGTAGCGATTTTCCGTTCACTATGGAGGCGGACTTCTAAGGATTGTTACGGTCGGCACGAATATAGGCACGTCACTATAATATACGTAGGATTATGCAAAAGCACTTCCTGCAATCTTTCATCTCGTGTGATAGCGCGCGTGGGTGATACACACATGAACGTTACTTTGAACCTACATCTGTGATTGGAAATGCGTGTAATTATTATTACCCACACATCTAAATGTAAATGTTGTTTCTTGTTCAATTTCCATTTTATTTTCTATTGTTTTCTTTCAAATAGATCTTTATAATAGAATTTCTATTATGTTAGCACTCCTAGAATTTTGATATAATTGATATAGAGAGTTCTGAGTTTCTTTTCTTTGAATAGTTCTAAAGTTACTCCTACATCTCAGAGAGAAATTAAAAGATCATTTCGAGAAAAAGAACATAATTGAGTCTGCCGTTAATCGAGAAATGAGCACATTCTTGAATTAAAATTTAATTAGAAGCGATTAATGCCAATAAGTATTGTATTAATCCGAATAATTCGATAAGTCGATAATTCGAGGCTTTGGCGTGAATTGGATATAATTATTCAGGAAGAAATTAACTTTAGTAATTAATTTAACGGAATTTTAGATTTCAATTTTAAAAAGTCTTTTATAATTTTTGGATTTCTTTTATTTCTCTATTAAAAATGCAAAGAATATTACCCATAATAGAATACTACTCATAATTTCTAATTTATTAGAAATAAATTGTCAAAATACAAAATAGCTATAACTATTAAGTTTGATAACTATATCATAATTATTATAGAATAAAATTTATTTTATTCTTAATTTGATACCATATTGCGAGATATTATATTTAATGTTCCTCTAAAACAATTGTATTTGAAAGATTGCGTTTTAAACTTGATTTCTTTCTGCAATAACTGATCCAATTGGTCTAATTCGTTAGACACACCCGCGTATACACTCGGCCTACGTTTTCGTCGACAAGATCGATACGTCCCTGCATCGTTATCTACAGTCACCACTATAACTCACTCTCGGTATCTTCCCACCTATTCGTTGTGTGTTTTCAACGCTTGATGTCCACGGTGTTTGCTACATCTGTTACATCATTCCTGCCATTTGACATAAAATTTTAGTGGCAATCTTTTGCAAAACTGTTCGATATATGCCTATAGATTTCTTTTTTTTTATCTTCTTCCTCCTAAGCATCTTATGTGAAACCGTCATATCATTTTATGGATACCGAATATTGAACGTAAGGAGTGTTCCTGACCTGATTTCACATACTGCTGGTCGACATACTGCTGGTAGCCTCCTACACTTTATAAATTCCAGCAGTCTTTCCTAATGTGATTGAAAATTATTAAAAATACGGTTTCTGCCTTTCTGCTTCATTAATGAAACATTATTGTTAATTTAATTTGATAGAAAGTACATTTGATAGAAATATCGCGAAAAAATACGTTCATTCGTTTACAATTTGTCTTCATCTATTCATCTTTGGCTATATATTTAATTTCTAAAGGAAATTAACAAGATAGAAACAAATATAAGATAATGCACTATAAAAAAAATTATTTATTTGACTAAATTAGTTTAATTCATCTTTACTTTTTTTTTTGTTGGAGAATGTATGTATTTATGTCAAATATAATATGTCAAATATAATATGTTTAATTTAAATATGTACATTTTTTGTCGGAAGAAATAAAAGCAAACTAGTCAAATGAACAAATTTTTTCCTCAGTGTGCAAGTTGTAAATACTACTAGTAGCAACAAAAATCAATGTTATAACATTCAACAATATAAATGTAATATATTACATATACACGTAACAAACATTGAATATGAAATTGTAACGTTGAAATTGTTACGTTATTTTTAGTAAACGTTTATTGAAAAATAAAAGGGAAATTTTTATTAATACTTCTACTAGTATTTATCTTACTTATCTTAAAGTATTGAGTTAAAGTGATACTATATAAATATCCAATATATATATAAATATGCAAACTAATTGACCAAAATTTGCTTGTTAAAAATACTTGTTAATAATAAGCTTATGTTTACATTAAGACGTTTAGTAAGTTCAATTACTATATTATTGTATTACTGTAATATTGTCTCGTATTGAAACATTAAGGATGATAAAGCGTACGATTAAGTATGTTTTCGCGATCGCTAACGGCGATCGTGCCTACTTTAAATAACAAACTCACGTGAATTCGTCTAGCGATTAGATATCCAATGCAAGACAGGCGTTACTGTACATATCTTAATCTCGTTGCGCAGATGCCGATTAGATAGCAACTAGAAAATATTCTTCCGCGTTGTGCAGACTCACGCTCACTTTCCAGTCTCCTCTCCTTTGCTGCGGGAATAAAAGAGAGTTTAATGGTGTTAAGAGTAAATGCTAGAAATAAATTCCTTATAAAAAGAAGTTTATAGTATTTTATCAAGACAAGATTTCTTGTCTTAAAGAGCATTTCTTATCTTGTCTTGATTTTCAAGACAAGATTTTCAAATTTCGTTTTTCTTGTCTTGATCATTTTTTGACATTGTATTTCTTCAAGAATTGATCTTGAATTTCTTGAAATTTCTTGATTTTTTAAGCAGAGCTCTTGTGGTTCTTTGACTACGTCATGTCGTAAGAAAACGTAAGTTCAACAAATTGAATGTCGAGTCGTGTCGTAGTTTACTATGTTTAAATTCATAGTTTAAAAATGTGCCTGTAATGTCTATTATGCACAAATCTATTAATAAAAATATAATTAAAAATATTTCTCAAATTATCATTTTTAATATCAGGTTACTGCCAAATGTAACTCTATTTCAGATTATTAGATTCCTAAAAAGATTTCTTATTAAATATTATTATTATTATTATTATTATTATATTATTATATATTTTAATCACTCCTGATTTAATTGATACTATTAGTAGAAGTACGCAAATGTTTATACATAATACTTTTGCAAGTAATTTCGCAATATTAATTTTATATATTCCTTTACATAAATATAAAGGTTAATATCTGGTACAACAAGGATATATATCGGTGAGTATGATTTGATTAGATCAGGGACTTCACCTTTTCAATAATCAATTTACAGTCTGTTCATATGCTATTTTGCTATTTAATGAAAATATATGAATACAACATATTTCTATATTATATAACCTGTTATAAATACCAATAAACACAATTGAAAACCTAACTTATTCAAAAACTTTTCAAATCAGAAATAAAATAATAAAATATTAAAATAATAAAGTATTAAAAATAAAAACTGTCACTGTCTGAAATTCAAGAAATTTCTTAAGTTATTGTCAAGAAATCTTGGTCTTGATAACAATTTCTTGTCTTGTCTTGAAATCAATTTCCAATTCCTTGTTTTGATCTTGTCTTGATTCAAGACATGATTTCTTAATTTTAATGAAACACAAAGGTTTATAATACACAGTACTTCCATATACACACACACACACACACACACACACACACACACACACACACACATATATATATATATACACACATATATATATATATATATATATATATATATATCAGCGGATAACTTACTGCTTTTCTTTTTTTTATGTTTCTTTATAACTTTTGCTATCTTAAGGGCCGCGACAGAGACTTTTGTATAAAGCATAAGA
>Ga0157364_1007329_pt1 | contig 11425 bp, 4 predicted proteins | sample AttsexASBM2_FD_111476 | JGI IMG/M metagenome (GOLD analysis project Ga0157364, IMG submission 111476) | Fungus gardens microbial communities from leaf cutter ant in Ribeirão Preto, State of São Paulo, Brazil - Atta sexdens ASBM2 | ecosystem: Host-associated > Fungi > Mycelium > Unclassified ...
AATCAACTCAATGCTCGACTCTTAGAAACTTCACTCTCTCTTAAGCCCATATTGCTTACCTTCTTTTGCTTTCCTATTCTTTTTCCTCCTACCCGACGTGTTCGAGGGGAAGCAGCTATCCGGCCGATCTACCGATTATTAATTCAACTCGCCTTTCTACCCTCCGTATATACTGGACACCCTGAATCCTCTTCGCCATCTTCCTTGATGACCTCGCGCGCGTAGTTCTTGCGGTTGCGATTCCGCGGCTCCATGCAACTTCAAAGTCCGATGTATTATCAACAAATCAAACGTATTCACAACGATAGGCTACTTGCATTATGCGTATTATGGATAAGAAAATTATGTTTTGTGTGAATTATGACTAAAAAGCTGACGATTCGATTCATTCAAAGACAAGCTGACAAGATTCAAGACAGAAGAAGAGAAGAGTTTGGATCAAAAGGAATAGAGAATGAAAGAGTCACGATATTTGCTCGCTGGCGGGTTCGTTGCTGCAGTATACTTTGTGCTCTCCGAGATACCTTGATAACGAGGTGCACCTCCTTCTTCTTCTTTTAGACTCCTCTCACTACCCGGTTGCAAAGATCCTACGGAAAAGATCAGGACAACGGGCGTAACAAAGGATTCAACCTTATACACTTTGTCGACAGAAGCAGAAGGAACGAAGGGGATAAAGAGCAAGTAACGTGTTGGCGTACGCACACACATATACACACACGCGCGCGCGCGTATGTGTGTGTGTGTATGAGTCAAACGCGTATGTCCGGTTGTTATCGTTCTATCGTGGCGCACATGGAAAACTAGATCCGTCGTGAACTCGAAAGGTGATAAATCTAACGACCTGTGAGCAGAACTCTAACTGGTATGATTCACGATCAAGCACGGGTATCTCTCTTCTTGTGAGCATGCAATGCGTTCGGATACAGCAGCCTTGCTGATATCCGTAGGTCCTCTTTCTCTTGTCCACGGCTGAGAATTTACGCGAGAACTCGGTCCGGACTGGCAAGCGTGAAACGAAGGAAAAGTGCGACCGGAGGCCATCCAGAATGTTTTGCGAAGGACGCCATCCACCAATTCGTTTGGAAATATCTACTTCCCCCCCCCCCCATGCCGTCCAATCTGCTGCGAACGTGTAGTCTGTTTTTCCGGATCAAGTTACTTCTTAACGTAATTGCGTGAAACTTATGGTTTACGGACTTCCATGACATAGCGCGCATCTCGAAATTTGATAATAAATCATAATAAGGGACTTGCGTGCAAGGAAACTTAGTAGAAGTCTCGACGTTATTCAATAACGCCTGTCATTGAATCTATAAGTATACTAAAAACTGTTCGCCAATATGTTGTTTCATTACTCACTCCCTCTTTGCCGGCTAGTCCCTTTCGGTAATAAATTACAAGACTCGTCTTTGCGACCTTAAATTGGAAGAAGAAAAACATCGTGCGATTGTGTTCTCCGCTTAAAGGAAACGAATGATTCTTATTGTTCACACACTATTACGTATCGGACGCATTTTCCCAGAACTGCGATGGGGCAGCAAAAAAAGTTTTTCTGCATCCACTGAGCTCAACCAACCGTTTTCGTCGACGGAGGGACCAACACAGTCAGGCGTTGGTAACGAGAGCGAGTAAAAATCACGCGCGAGTAAATCAGTCGCCTGTCGTTTGCATCCTTCGATCCATCGGGCCAACGGCCCGATGCCGAGCGGGTTAGAAAGCCATACCGGGGCCAGTGGCAGCAAAATTTAAGCGAGTTTTTGCCTGGAACAGGGCCCTGTCAATGCAAATGATTGGTGCGCGTGAAAATGGAACAAGACACCGCGAGACAAGAGGACTTCTTCCTCTCTCGCCGCACCTTGGCCACCATTTGTTATACGAGCCTTGTACGAAACATGACGACGGCAATGATGCATGGCGGAGATATTGGGCCGGGCTAAAATATCTGGTACTCGAAGTATGCGTGTACGCATGTGTGTGTGTGTGTGTGTGTGTGAGACTGCGTGTGAATGCGGGGTGCTACGCTATCGATGAGACCGAGGGACTATCGGACCATATGATATCTGGTCAGACGGCTGGCCGATGTTCCAAATGCTGGATACGTATCATCGAGAGACGCGGTTGGATAGATATTATATATGTACGTGCGTCTGAGCGAAGTTGTACTTTGTCAAGAATTTTACGTATATCAATACAGCCAATTAAAAATGAGCTGCGTACATGTCTACCGCATTCTCGTGTTATCTCGTGTCAATTTTCGCGCAACACGAGGCACATGATACATCAGAAGCAGCGTGCGTCGCAACTGAATAACGCTTCGATGTCGCAAGTTGCAAAGTTTAACGCACAATCTCGAAGCGTCGAAGTAATTATATACGTTACGCTTAAAACGGAGAAATATGAGATTTATAAATTTGCATGATGATCGTTGAAGAGGAAGGAAAGTATAAGACCGTTCCGTTCTAAACGCATTACGTCACGGAAAATAAATTCCTATTACACGTGACGCCGTTGGCAATTAGCGTGAAGGTAATTGCATAGGTATCCCGTAGTCGTAGAAGGATTAATCTAATAAAGCGGTTAAGTGACTATCTGTCAGAGTCAGTAGGACGAAACCGGCTGAATGATTTGCAACGACAGCTTCGTCCATATTTCTTACGTTGACATCGGTTCTCACACGATGGTGATCATTATTGCGACCGGTAACGAGCACGCAAACCTTTTGTGAGAAACGAATGATCCGCTATCTCTTCGCACGTCCGATCGCAACGTGCATATCGTAACGTGCATATGCACGTAAATGCATACGCAATGCCTCTTGGGAATAATGCCATAGTCGATATTATTCACGATTTAAGGAACGAATCTTGCTGGGACCATTAAATCTCGAGCAGGTCCCGCAGGCATCGCTGAGCTCTACCGAAACTACGGCGCTATCGTGGCAGCAGTTATAACGGCTGCAAAATCGCCGGCGAGATAGCTCGAGAAACAGTTTAACCATACATACACACGTACGTGTGTATGTATCTCGTGTGTGCTGAACGTGGGATCGGTATATATTTGAGTTTGTCGCAGCGCGTTACACGCAACGTTGCCTCCCTGCCTTGGTATACTTGGGTGTAAGCTGGCGATACGCCAAAATCGAAAAGAATCCTTCTCTCCTATTAAAAACCGGGAATGTCCTCTTACGTCTTTCCCATTCCGTTCTTTTCTTCAGAGAAAGCTCTACGATCGTTTCCGCACCAACACATCCAGAGCAAAAAAATAGAGAAGCGCTATACGATAGCCAACATGTTAGCTGACAGCAAACGGAATTGTTGATTAAAAATTCTTTATAAAGTTTAATCTCAGCCAATTGTCAGAGTTGTATCTTGAATATGCATTTTTTTTCTAGAAACACGGAAAGGATAATTTTGCTGAAGTATCTCTAAAAATTTAATTAGATACAGATTTAAAAATAATTTTGTCGGATCATTAAAATAATTATGTAAGACACTCAAACTGATTGTTAGAACGTCAAAACTTTTTGCAGTATTACTCATCATGTTTGAAATTTCCACGTAATTATTTTGATGACCCAATAAAATTATTTTCAGATCTGTATCTAACTAAGTTTTCAGATACTTCAACAAAATCGTTCTTTCCATATAGAATTATTAGCGAACACAATTTTCAAATAAGTAGATACATTTCTGTTCATATTCGATATATTCAAAAGATGCTAATTTAGATATAAAATAATTTGATACTATATTTTGACATAATGCTAAGCTTAAGAAAGTGGGACAGGCATATATATATAGCGAGTGGAAATTTTACAATAAGCGGTATGCGCATTTCGTGGTACAAATATGTGTAACTGGATATAAAAAGAATGCGATTGTCGCAATCCTTTTTCGTTTGTTCTTTACGCTCATGCCGCGCACCCCTTTCCTATTCTTTTATTATAACAAACGATGTATAGCACGGAATTGCTCGGAATTGCCGTTTAAGCAGCGTGTTTCTTATATGATTTCTGAGATGGCGACCGTCCAAACTCATTAATCGTAATGCTCCCGGATGGCAGAACATAACGTACTCCCATAGAATTCTCTTTCCGGTAATAACTGCCGTGCCGCCAGAACGTTTTTCAAACCCGCTGCCTCCGGAACGGAGCGAAACCATCGTCTATTTCGTTAAGTGCTGCGTAAGTCCGTTCGTACCTCGTGAATATTACGCGATGTCGGGATAATAACGTTGCGCTAGAGCGACAAAATTTCGCAATTTGCTCTACCTCGATTATAGATTTTATTTGAGTTTGTCATATGCTTTGAGTTTTCTTAAAGCCTTTACATTTTACTATGTAGGTTGAGCTTTATAAAGCAGAATGCACATCCCTTATGAAGGTAGCATTTATTCACTATTTCAATTAATAGATAAAGCCAAGATTCAATGTGAGAGTTATAGCTTTTATCTTGATATGAAACTCTTACTGCGATTAGAATAATTGTTACATCAAAGTTGATTTTATATAAGTAATTTTAGCGTATCGATATTATTTGATGCGCTAAAATATTATTGTGTACATATACTATACAAGAGTTGTGATATGAAAAACGAAACATCAATGTAATTTCTGGTAATGTACGGAAGAACGTCAAAAGTGGCTTTTCAGTATAATATACGGCTCTTCAATTTCGCGACTCGGCACTGCTATGCTGGATCAGAGTAAAATATGCAAGCGGCCGGGCCGTAAAGCTTCGGCCTTAAAGTGACAGTCATAAAAGGTGACGCTTTATGTAGAAGTCGAGATAAAAGATTTCATCTTTATTGTTTCCGCGTAAGACAGCTAGTCTCCGGGGTATATTAAAAACAAAAAAACACGCATCTATGATTATTTGCGGAAAGATTAATTTTCTTTCAAATGGCGTTCACAGAAAAATCGAAAAAGAATTAAAAAGAATTTTAAGACGAAATTATGTCGACTATATAATGTCTATGCGTAAACGCTATGATAAATAGATATTTTTAAATAACGCGATATAGAAAAGTAGTGACAATATTTATTCGACATAATTTCAATCATAATTTTCAAGCGCGTTTATACCAAAGCAGAGATAAACGATATCGCTTGTACCGCAATATTGCAGGCATTATCCCGGTTCCCTCGTGCGGACAGACGAGTCTTTCGCGGCGCGTTTTAAAACAATTGCCTTCAGCGAGAGAATCGTTTCGCAAGCGGAATACGCGGCTATCGACCGAGCGGGTCGATCGGACTTGCACGAGGTTTACTCGGTCGAGGGCGTCGATACCGATTAAATTAAACACGCCGAAAGCTCCGTAGCGACGGACGGGTTAAATATGAAAGAAGAGGTCTTACCGAGAGGAACGGATGAGAAATAATGAGTACGCCCGGCGTAAGTATACCCTCGGTGAAGGTGCAAACAGACGAAAAAAAGCGCTAGCCGCCCGGCCGCAAAACGAGAACCATCCCGCTGGATATCTGGGATGGACTCCTGTCAGTTCGCACGTCCGCGAGTCCGAGCACCTCCTCTTTTCTTCTCTTCGCTTCACCTCGCTTCGTCTCCTCTTCAGCTCGCGCCAGTGCCAGCATCCTAACACCCGTCTTTTTATTTGATAAGAGAATTCTCCTCGAGGCAATTTTCACGGTCTCCATAACCGCAACATTGTTTTCGTCTTAAACGAAATAATGATACTTGGCAATAACACGATGAAGTTCTTTCTCTGCGAACATATATACGCTTTTTATGTCTTCACATTGCTGATACTGCTCAACGCCATCGAATTTTCTCCAAAGAAACGTGCATATATGAAATAAACGCAAACGATCGCGTTCAGTCACGCAAGGCGAGCTGCAATGGTGAAGCATTAATTACGGTTTCCTCGAGACAGCGATTTTTTTACGACTCGCGGCATTTAATGATCACGATAATGTCATGAAAGTAACTAATCGCCACGCTACCAAAGCCGATGAGCATTCAAGATTTCGACATCGATTAATAGCGAACGATCACCTCATTGCGAATCGTTTTCTTTTGGAATACAAAGAACGGGGTAGCGTTTCTGCGCACGGGCGGCGGCGCATAAAGATGCGCCGCGTGAACGAACGTGCCGCAGCTGACTTTGAATGATTCCGGTCTCGTTCTTTCGGTAATTTCAGGCGTCTAAGGCGTCCCCATTATCAGCGACGATTATGATGGAGAGATACCGCGTTTGCACCTGCTGCGCCAACGCTCCCGTCTGTCCATGGGGAGTTAGCGCGAACACGGTAGGGAACATATCGCGTGCCTTTATGCGAAGGGCAAAGCCGGCCGCGCGGCGCAGAGGCAGAGATGAGATGTGGAATATTTATGATCATTCTAGGTACGGGGGACAATGGTACCTCATTGAACTCGACGCGGGGGGGAGGCCGCATCAGAGCCATGCGCCAACTATACGATGGAAACGGAAGGTCTGAGCTCTGAGCCCGCGGCTTGCTTTAGTGGAGGAGATAAAATATTTTAATGATTAACACCTGAAGGATACCGGCTGGATCTACTTTCACGATGTATTTTGCGAACTTCTGCGAGAATTCGTTCCTATAAAACTGTGGAATGTAGAGCGAATTTTTTAGCCCACGATAGAAGCTCATTGTACTTGCAAGAACAATGCCCTATAGGATTCCGTCATTATTAATTTTATAAAATTTTAAAGGTAAATTTATATATATATATAAATATTTTCAACAAGCATTAATTAATAATTAAATTTAAATATATATCATAATAAATATACATATATATCATAATCTGCATATTCATGCGTTTGTATCTTCTATAATTTAATACAGAGAAAATTTTTTATTTTATACTTTACGAACTAAAGTGCTAATCTCTATAATATTCTCCTATTATACATTTTTTACTGTATATATTCCAATATGTAATATACGTAAATTATTCTATCTGCTATGTCACATGCCTCTTAAATTTAATAAAAAAAATAGTAGATATTTCTAGAAAATAATCTTTCGACTGGATAAACACGTACGTCACGAAAAACTATAGCGCGTGGCTTATGCCATCGATGTATTTCTCTCTGACATTTTTATGTCTATAAAATGTGGAAGAGCTCATAGATAAAACTTCTTAAGGGAGAGACGTTCAGGGAAGTCGCAAATGATATAAAGTTAGCCAAAAAAGTTAAAATGTGTGCATTTCCAAACAGCTACCTTGCTATCGTAGAAGATAGAGACAGGATTATATAAAATAAAAAAATAATGCGAAATAATTGTAGCAAAGATGCGGCAACATGTAACGGATAACAGCACGAATTAATCCGTAAATATAGTAGTAAAATCCTGAAAAATTTGTTTGCGATTAAAATCCTTCTTTATATTTATATACATATAAATATACTTATATATAAATATTTAAATATATTTTAATTTCTATGTTTTATTTTATTACATTTTTTGTTGCAACTTTTTTTATTGGAACTGTCATTAATATTAAATAAATGCAACAAGCCGAATATAAAATAGTTCTCTTTGATGCGAGAAGTTTTCCTCGGACCATGCAGTATCTTTCGTACTTCCTGATCGGCATTATTCTCTTAACTTAGCTCGTAACACGCCTCCGCAGAGTTCAACGAATCGCGAGACATTTCCTATCGTAAAAATATCCCAGGGGAACTCATAGATATCGTCGGCAAAGGCGAAGTCCCGAGCCCGGCGCAGCGTGCAAGGTTGCTAGAGTACACTTCCTGTACGAGCGTACTACATGCCTCATACTGTTCCTCCCGCTCAAGCTGCTACGCCTCCCGCGAATTGCTGCACGTACCGGTCCGGGCGAATCGTTGGAAACTTATCTTCCATCCCATGCGCGTCTGCTCGCTCGTAAAACCAGCTTCGGGAATATGGCCCATCGCCGGGATAGCACCTACGTTCAGTAGTAACGCGGTCTCCTCGTTTCTCTGCATTCTTCCAAGAAGGCTCTTTTCGCCTATCCAATAATAATGGTCTTACAAAAGCCCCTATGCCGGCGATGCAGTTTTATGAGATCGAGGCAGATCAACATTTGATTGTCTCTATCTTGTCACTGCTATCTATTGGACTGGGGAAAAAGTCTTTTTACAAGGTTGGTAAAGATTTTTTTAGCGACCCATATATTCTATTTTTAAAAAATTGGCAATTATACCACTTGATAGAGCAACGTTTCAGCTTTAAGAATATGTATTTTTAATTGCGGGATGATTTTTAACGGAGTTACGAGTAATAAAGTCAGAATGTTCCTTTTTACTTAATCCGCGAGTAACTCAGGAATAAAAAATCGTAGGAACATTTAAAAAAAATAATTTTGTAGAGAAAGTTTCAAGCTTTCACGAAGGATAGTCGAAAATTCGCTCAAATTTTTTGTCGGTATGCTGAAAATCTACAAAGTTAAAAGATTTTTCATTTATTTCAGCTCGTAGTTTTCTATATGTAAAAATGACAAAACTCATAAATTCAAAAAATATAACATAGTAACCATTCGAAAATAGAGATTTCAAGCTTTAAATCCCTTTCTTTAAATTTTGATCATTTTTAATGAAGATATTGATGGGAAAAGGTTTTTCTATCAACTTGTAAAGGTTTTTTTCCCCGATCCAATATATACTATATTTCTGCGCACAGTACAGAATCGATGAAAAAAAATCGCAGATCCTTAACTTGCGCGGAGTCGTATCGACAAAATATATTTTTCAGACATACAGTTTTTTCGCAGCTGTTGCAATTTCGAGCTGATAAAAATCCCGTGATATTTATATTAGAATCGACATCTCACTGTAGAATCGTTATTTCTTAATAGCGCAATTGAATTTTATTTTTATTAATATATAAATTCAGTTGAAATGTATTCGTCGAATTGATAGTTAAAATTAACAAACAGTTCTAATTAATTACGAAAACACTAAGCTCGTGTTAAGCTCTTTGACTCTTAGGAGCTTCAAACCATCACTACTCGGCGCATCAAAGCTAAAAACTTCGTTGGTCCCTCCGATGTGCCTCGATTGCATAGAGATACCTTAATAAACGAACAACATGAGGCTTACATTTGCCGTGCAATCGTTTGCGACTAAATGGTATTTGTTTAATTTGCCTCGTCAGCCAAACGTCCGTATGGTGACCGTACATTTAATACCACTTTGAAGCGTATCGAGTCACGACAGTACCATCGGCTTTCACCGGGGATCCTTCATCTCCAGCCTCTTTAAACATCATTAACAATCACCCAAGATCTATCAAACAGCTCGGAAATTAGTGTACATAGTGCAGCAATGGCATCTACCCGCCTCTAGTCGAGCTCCTACAAATGTCGGCGATTCTACGACATGGCCACGCTTTGCACGCGTACATTTCCCTGTGCACACATATACTACCTAGACGAAGTGACATTTCCGCTTGCAGATAACCGGACCATGCATACCTGGATCCTTATTTGTCTGACGCAGTCATACTCGGTTTGCACGATTCGAGACACCAAAGCTAATTGACGCTTTGGAAGCGATAATTGCGCGTTTAGCGTCCGATGCCGAAGCACGTATTCGGTTCACTTCCGAATGAATGAATTAAACGTTTATTATTAGAATATATATTTTAAATATTTTATTTTATTAAAAAATATTAAAGAAAGTGTAGTTATAATCATCATATATATGTGCTAATGTATATAACTTCAATCATTATTCAATCATTAAATTTAATCATTATACAATTTGTCAAATCAATTTTTAATAAGTTAAATTTACTCTAAAGGCCCTGTTGTACCTACATTTCTAAGAATATCTTTAAAAGGCGAGAATGTAAAGATTAAGTTGCACTAATAGAACTGTCGTTCTACATTGACAGACACGTTGATGCATATGCGCGATTTCCAAGCAATTCAATGTATACAGCACACGCGGGTACCGAGCACATTCTGCGGATAAGTGTGTCGTAAGTACAGCTGAATGAGATATCTCGGGCCGCATTAATTTGCCAGGATCCAATCGACTTCGAAACTTCCGTGAGCGCTTTGCCTCCTGTGAATGATATCTCATACTTGATCAAACGTTGCGCAGCGCACTCGATGGCGCACACCGAAACGCGATTACGGCACACGCGATCTCATTACGTCGTACAATTCGAACGATCGGATGTAACGGGCTTTGTACATCACCAGGAGCAATAAATACTTCAAGGTAGGCAGATCGACATAGAGTGCAATGGAGGTTTCGAGTCTGATCGAGTGACAATTCAGGAAGGAACATCTGGCGATCTCTCCAAAATGAGGCGTTAAACCAGGTCGAGTAACATTCGTTTCGCGTGAGAATACCGCGTGTCGAACGGCATGAATGAGTTTCGGATGAATAATGCTTACGCTTGTGGGTGATTGACTTACGAACATAACAGATTTCACGCAGCGCCGAAGCTATAAATACTTCGACCAGACAAACGATGCGAATTTGCCATGAAAAGTCTCACGTCAAGATCGCAGAGAGTTTAAGAAAACGTCTGTCGATACTCAATACTGTTATATGCCAACCCGATGGCCATTAACGACGTCATTTGTATCCGGTCGTGTATCTATTCATGTGAAGTGTATCGTGTAGGCGGTATCTATACAATGTAGTTAATATAAATTTTTAATCTTAACCTTATCTGGGTTATCAGTGATTCTTATAAATTCTTATGCAACGTCACATTTCCATTGAATCGCCAATTATTATTATTAGAATGCGGATATTTATGCAAAATACTTAACTAAATATTTTGCGTAAAATGCATATTTTGCATAAATTGCATATTTACAGATAGCAATCTCAACCTTTTTACTTTACTTTTTAATAACTTTTTAACAAACTACGATCGACTGCTAAAACTGTCCGATGGTTAATATGCAATTAAGTATTTTGCATAAATATCCGCAGTCTAATTTATTATATATATAAATAAATATTAGAAAAGAACATGGGAAAAATAGATTAGATGATTCAGCAAAGTTATAGCTTGCTGCGCGAGTTCAATATCTATAATTAAGAAGATTTGATGGTTCAAGGAATTATATCTGTAAACAATTATTAGTATGCTAATTCAGCTAATTCTTTGTTACAATGAAACCTGTTAATGTAATAAGTTTTATTTGTTACAGCAACAAAAGTACGTGCCATCTTAGCTAACATGTTAAAAATTTGGACCTATATATATTGATTTTTAGAGAATTATCTTTGCTACATTAACTTTGCTGTGCTATTACAACTGTACTACCTATAATCGCTTTTATTCAGCTACAACTTTGCTACTTTAACATAGGAAACTGACTGTCTGTATATTAAGATTGTAGATTTGCTGAATCAGTGAAATTTTCAGTTGTTTTAAATAACTATTTTTTTTTTCGAAATTTTACAATAACTTTATATTTGCATT
>Ga0157364_1007330_pt1 | contig 11424 bp, 7 predicted proteins | sample AttsexASBM2_FD_111476 | JGI IMG/M metagenome (GOLD analysis project Ga0157364, IMG submission 111476) | Fungus gardens microbial communities from leaf cutter ant in Ribeirão Preto, State of São Paulo, Brazil - Atta sexdens ASBM2 | ecosystem: Host-associated > Fungi > Mycelium > Unclassified ...
ATCAATGGCACACGGCCTGGCTGACCAGTACTTCCAGTCTTATGAAGAAGTAAAAAATTGGATCGATTCGTGGATAGCCTCAAAAGATGACCAGTTTTTTCGACGCGGGATTCGTACGCTACCTGAAAGATGGGAGAAAGTAGTGGCCAGCGATGGATAATACTTTGAATCATAAATGTATACCAGTTTTTTACAATAAAGCCTCGAATTTCGGAAAAAAACGGCGGAAGCAAAGTTGTACACCTATTTTAATAGTATAAGTCGAACGGAGAGCGCTTTCTTATTAAATAATTTAATATCACAAAGATATGAAAAAGAAATGGTGAAAAGATTATGGAAAAGATAAATTTTCAAAGGAATATATTTTTTAATATGAATTTATTTATATAATATTTATATAATATTTATTTATATAATATTTAATGCAGCGTGTACAATACAATTTAAATCGTAGACTAGGTTAAACTAGACTACAGTCGTGTTTATTAGTAATATTTTGTCTTAAAAATACAAAATATATGAATTTTTTACTAACATCGTGCGGGACTTGGTTAGATGGCGCGAGAGTGGATGTTTGCGTGCGAATGTAGCGGTGAATTAGATTGCGTATATATGCACTGAAGTGTAATTAGAGGCGAAAAATAGGATATTAGGTACGGATACGGATAAGTACAGGGTGCGTCAGGTATTTGAGGACATATTGACTATAAAACTAAAATTTGTATATTTCTTAGAAATTTATTGTATTTTATTGAATTTTTTACAGCAAAGTAAGTAACTCGTAGGCTACAGTTATTCGATAAAATCGCCTTCAGCAGCAGTAACAGCTTCAATTCTCTGCCGAAAACATTTGCATGCTCGAATCAAAGGATCCTTGTCCATATGCGTCATTACTCTGGTAATAGTTGCTCTAAGGAAATCAAGCATGTTATGGGGATGTTTATTGATCTCCCGTTCTACAACACTCCATACATAGTAATCTAAAGGATTAAGATCAGGGGAGCTAGGTGGCCACATGTTTGGGATTATGTGATCATGCAGATTCTCGGACATCCAATCTTGCGTCATCGTGGCTTTATGTAAAAGAGCAGAGTCCTGTTGGAATACGTATAGCCTTTCACCACGCACGCTATCTATTCAAGGTTTCACAACTGCTTCCAAAACCGTGTAAAACAATGAAGGCAGCAGCATTCACTCGAAGTCCTTGAGGAAAGAAGTGGGATGGCATGACGTGTCTTTCATTGCTCACCACTTCCAAAACCATGACAGTTGCCGGTAACTTTGTGTGCATAACATGAGGAACTTCTGAAGGATCAGCATAGCCTATCATTTCATCGGTTTACTTTTTGATCCTGGTCAAAATTTTTTTCGTCAGAATAAAACCAGAGCATATCCGAGATTTCAGAATGTTTTAACTTAGAAGTCCTTGTGCCCGGATGAATCGTTGTTCTCGAGTGCGTGCAGACATAAATTGACCTTTACGCATCACGTATGATTTGTACCAGATGTCTTCGTGGACAATGCGATTGTGCACTCAATCTGAAGATCTCTCGATGGCCCTTATGGACTTTGAAGGGTCTTCATCAATAATGCCCTGCACAAACTGTGATGTTCTAACTATGTCTGAACGTGCTTTATGTTTTTTGCGCTTGGCAACACTTTCCACATTGTCATCAGATACTTCTAACTCTTGACGAACTTTGTGAACAAACGATCGGGCAAGATTCAAAAATATGGAGATTTTAGAGCGCTGTGATTCACGTATATAACGATAACAATGTGTCTTTTCATTTCATGAATTAACTTATTGTCCTCCATTTATGATTTGAAAGGAAAAAAGAAAGAAAAATATATTGCTGCGAAGTGACAAGCACATATGTGAATGTCCTCAAACACCTGACGCACCCTATAGGATATGATGATGCAGAAGTAACACAAATAAAGGCAATAAGAACTTCATAGTGATAGGACTGTTTTATATGAGATAAGGAAAAGGTAGGTCGGTGAGGTTATGGCGTCGAAAGATGCGAACGGCCCGTCAGGAAGAGGGAGGGCCGGGAAAAGAAAGGTGGTGAATAGCAAGAAGAGAAAGTTGAACAGAGAGAGAAGAGGCACTGAAAAAAAGGTAAAAGTTTAGTTTAAATGAAAAGACAGAGGAATGGAGAGGAGAGGAGCGAGAGAGGAGGTAGAAGATAGAAAGCAGGTTAAATTAATGAGAGAGGAAAGAATAGCTTTTATGGAAAATATAAGGGAGGAAAGAAAAATAATCATAGAAAATCAGAAGGTCAAGGAAAGATTTTGGGAGGAGAGGTTTAGGGGGATAGAAGAGAAAATAATAGAAAGTGAAAATAAGATAAAGAAATGAATAGAGAAGGCGGAGAAAAGACTTAGAGAGGGATGGGAGGAATATAGAAAAAGATAAAAGAAATAAAAGATAGGTTAGATGAGATGGAGAGAAAGATAAGACACGGTTATATATCAGGAGAGGGAGAGGAAGGAGAGAAGAGGAGTATGTCTAATAAGGGAAGGAGTACCTACAGTAGGACTGCGAGTGCACGTAGCGGAAGGTGATCAGAAGGATGGATAGGTTAAATGAAAGAGAGAACAGTGGAAAGAACAGTGCGGAAAGAACAAACAGAGATTTGACAGAGAAGTTCCAGACAAGAAGAAGAGTTAGGCAGGGCTGTGTCCTGAGTTCACTCCTGTTTAATTTGTATATTGCGAATTTTAACTCTCTTGACAGAGAGTTAAAAAATAGAAATATAGGGGGAGTTACGATAGATAGTGTAAGGATATGGAACTTAGCGTATGCGGATGATATAGTGTTGTTAGCACTAGAAAAATAAGGTTGTGCTGATAGACATGGATACACTAAAGAGATTTTTAAAAGGTAGGAAACTAGAACTGTGCGCCGAAAAAACAAAGATAGTAGTATTTAAGAAACATGGGAAGGAAAAGAAGGAAGCATGGAAATGGGAGGATAGAGAGATTGAGGGGATATAATGTTTTAAGTATTTAGGTTTCATTTTTATATAATAAAAAAGGTGATTATGAAGATATAATAGAATTGAGCAGGAAAGGGAGAGCGGCAGCCAAAAAGGTATGGGATTTAGAAGAAAAACTATGCAGAAACGATTTTATAAGGAGATGGATACTGTTTAAATATCTAGTAAAAAGTGTTATGAAGTATGATGATATGGAGTAGAGATCTGGGGATGGAAAGAAAGAGGAAGTCTGGAGAAAATTATGTGAGATGGATATTTAATAGACTTCTGCACTCCGAGAAATGTGATAATGAGAGAATTAGCTATGGATAAATTAAAGACAGTTTGGAGAATAAGAATCATGAGATAGGAGATTAAAGAAAAGGAGGAAGGACGGCTTACTTCGATGTTGTTGGAAAGAAAAAGAAAAGTATAAATGGAAAATATATGGTAAAAAAAGAGAAAAATTTTAATAGGAATGGATGAGGAATAGATGCTAGGGAATTAAGGGACGATGGAAATGAGATTAGAGGAGGAATAATTAGGAGAGAAAGGGCAAAGACAGTGGGAAGATAGTAAGATGAGGACTGCGGGATACAATGAAAGGTACAAAGAGTTTGATACGCGGAATAGATGTTCCAATTATTTAAGAAAGGAAAATATATATAGGATAAGAGTGGGTGAAGGAGTGCGAGGGTTAGTTAGGCTTAGATGCGGGAATATGGAGGAAGGAAATAAATATTGGCTAGAATATAAAGAATACATATTTTTGTGTATAGGGATAGACTGGAAACTATATGGAGGAATGCCCAAAAGTATGTAATTGGTTTAAGGAATTAGGAAAGGATAAGGAGGAAATATGGAAGAAACTTTGGAGTGAAGAATTAGATTCAATTAAATGTAAAGTTTTAGGTAAATTAGAGAGAGAAAGAAAAAAAGAGATCAGGAAAAGGAAAACGGAGGAAAAGAGAACTAGCAAGGTAAAAGACATGGAGTAATATATTTAGGCAGGAGAAAAAATTTGCATCTAGAAATGCAGACATGAAATGTGAGACACGAGAAAGGTAAAGGCTGTAATATAATATTAGGAATATATATTGTACTGCGACATATCTATGTATAGTATTGTAGGAATCATACTATTGTACTGTAGTATATTGTATAATATAGTATATATGCAATGAGTTAGGCTGTGTATGTAAATAATAAATTAATATTAAGAAGATAGAAGAACATATATTACAATATTCAAAAATGAAAATAAGAATATTAAGAAAAGCTTTTATTTGTTTTTAGAGTTAGGTATTAGCAGTGTGGAAAAATGAGTGTGGATAAGGAATTTATATAAACCAAATCCCCTTCTTGGCTATGTAAATGCTGAAGTATAATAAATTCAATTCTATTCTATTCACTAACTGTGCTTACATTAGCTCATTTTATAGTACGCATGTTCGACATATTGCTCGAGCTCAAATAAAAAGAATTGTTGGTTTCATATACAACATGTATATTGTCCATCAATGATTCGCAGGGTCATGACGACTTATCAGTAGTAACCCTGACGACTTATCGGCTTGATTCACTCACAGGATAACGATTTAGCCATTACTTTAATTTCGATTAAATAGATCCAATAGATTAGATATTCTTAAAAAAACATTTTGTATTTTATATCTTAGGCTGCATTTCGATAATCTCTATCATATCAAAAATTTTAATTTTCAATATTAAGAATAAATTTTGAAATATTGACTTTTAATAATGACATTAACGTTCAACAATTATATAAAATAATTTAATCTGAATTTATATAAATGAGTATTAAAAAATAAAAATATTAGATAATATAAGGAATTAGAAAAATTATTAGATAAAATTAATATAAAGAAACTTGTTTTATATACAGACTAGTTTAAAGAATTTCAAATTTTAATATTTATTTACTATTACATTTAATTATCAAATAATGTAATTTTTTATTTTAATAAATTTTTATTATTACAAGAAAGTAATAAATCATTATTTTTTCAAGTAATGGTAACATTGCCTTTAAAAATAAGTGACGAGTGACGGTAATGAGTTACTTTTCACAAGAAGTAACTGTAAGAGTAATGCATTACTTTTTTAAGGTAGCGTTCCCAACTTTCAATATATATTTATTTTACCGATATAAACGATAATAGACTGAAAGAAATATGTATAATTAAATGGGAAAAAAATAAACTTATCATTTAAAGATTATGCGTTTCGCGAGTTTTCTTCGTGTTCAGATCTATTTTTAGAATGCTAACATTTCGTGAATCTTGCAGTCCACAAAATACCTTGTTCCTGCGGGCAAGTATACATTGGAGAAACTGGGAAAATGGTCAACCTACGGATAAAAGAACACCAACGTGATGTCATGTCACGCAATCAGTGTTATCAGAACACAATATCGAAACAAGACATCAAATACTGTTTGACAAAACGAACACAATAGCCAACTTACATCATACTTTCCAAGAAAATATAGAGAAGCCATAGAGATACAAAAACATCCTAACAATCTAAATAGAGATAATGGCTACAAATAAATAATATATGGAAAATTATTCTCCCGGTTATTGAAGATCGATTTCCCCCATTTTTCCCCCCTTTCCCTATCCAATTCTCTTCATCACTCCAAGTAGCGTAATATATAAAAGGAACGACCTGGAGAAACAACTCAATATCAGGCTGCTCCTTGCCCTGAAATGGAATTGTAAAGTTCATGAAACGTTGATATTCCAAGAATAAATCTAGACACGAAAAAATCTACGAAATGCATAATCTTTATATAGAAAGCGGGAAGTCTCAAGAATATTAAACATATCATTTATTAAAATTAAAAGTAAATTATTCCTTTTATTGAAAATATAAAATAATGCATATATAAGTAATCGATCATACCTTCTTTGTGCAATTATTTACTGATATTGTCTTAAGCATCTTAATAATTGCCTGCTATAGTTGCACGATATATAAAATAGAAAACAAAATGCAATCGGCGATTGTTTTTAATCTATCTCGTCTCATAGCAGGCAATCTGGATATTATTCGTGACCGCATTATCTACTGGGAAAGTGGAATAGGTGTGCGAGATATTGCCTATTCAAATTCCTTGCTGTGAAAAGAATGTTCGTAAGTGGATCAAGCGATGGCTGGAAGAAAAAGCGGAGGGATTAAAGGACAAGCAGGAATACAATCGTAGTCAGCGATTGACAAAGAAAATAGATTTCTTGTCAATTAGATAGATTGAATCTTTTTCTTCTGGTGTTGCATGCTGTAAATCAATTAGATTTGCAGATATCTGACATAGAACAGCACAAAGACGTTTACACGAAGCGAGTATGCATTGTTATCATGTTGCACATAAAATTGCTTTAACGAGATTGCAAATATCGCGATAATTATGTCATTTTTGCGTTGTATCAGATAAACACAACTTCATTGGAAGATTGGAATCGAACTATTTGGACGGACCAAAAAGTATTTTGTTTGGCGTATGATCGAGGTTTACAAGTGTGGAGGCTCGAAAACCATTACTTCGATCCTAAATACGTAGTTCTATAGCGAAATGGCATCACGCATCACTTGCTATGCTGAGAATGGATAAATGCACATTGTCTTGGAGAATTAATCGAAGTGTCGTCGCATATGAATATCATCGAATTGTAAATATTTTGGAGAATGTGTTGTTTCCTAATGTTCGAAGAAGATATGCCAACATTTCGATTCGTTCATGATAGTGCTGTCTAATTTCAATATTTAAACAGTTCTTTTCAGAATTAACAAAGAGTTCTTTTTAAAACCATCATATTTTTGGACGAAGGAATACTCATACACATCATTCTATTTTCAATAAAAAATATAAATTTTTAATTTTAATAAATGACCTACTTATTTTTTCTGGTCTACTTATTCATATTTTTTTCCACCTTTTGCCATTCGTATCTATAAAATATAATACGATTCGTTACTTTTTTGTTATTTTCTTGTAATAATAAAAATTTATTAAAATTAAAAATTACATTATTTGATAATTAATATTAAATCTAATGATAAATAAATATTAAAAATTGAAATTCTCTAAACTAGTATCTGTATATAGAACAGTTTTTCTTTATATTAATTTTATTTAATAATTTTTCTAATTGCTTATATCTAATATTTTTTTATTTTTTAGTACTCATTTAGTACTCATAAATTTAAATTAAATATTGTTTTAATTATTAAACGTTAATATTATTATTAAAAGTCAATATTTCAAAATTTTTTTTTAATATTGAAAATTCAAATTTTTGATATGACAGAGATTATCGAAATTCAGGCTAAGATATAAAATATAAAATATTTTTTAAGAAAATATTTTATCTAATCTATTGGATTTATTTAATCGAAATTAAAATAATAATAAAAGTAATGGCTAAATCCTGCGAGTAAATAAAAGCCCGATTAAAGGGCTACTGCACGATCCTGCGAATCATTGATCCTGCGAGTCAGTACACGAGCAGTGTACAATGACAATTTTACATTTTTTGTATCATATACTTAACAAGTACAGTCACTCAAATAACAAGTATGCGATCCCACGATACTCATATAAAATACCGCTATCATACTGATATTGCCATGATGTGGCGTAACTGTAGCATAAAAAGTGTATATGATATTATAGTACAGCGTATCGACACTGTTTAAGTATTAGGTGTGGGAAAAAGTTCGTGGCATTTTTCCCGTTACACTTAATATATCATGATACATAACACATACTGTATTGATATGATGTACCATTATCGATAAAAGATAAACTGTGGAGACTTCTAGTCAAAGATATACATAATAACTTATATTGCGAAAATATAACGTATGATTTCCTAATCTGAAAATAATCATTATAACATTAAAATTAAATATTAGACAGTAACTGACTGGATGTTCAGTTCAACTGCACAAATTTCTATCAGGACCATATAATGAACAGATGTATTATAACTATACATCCACGATTATATAGGTATTCGTGGATCATCAAAGTGCAGAGGTTTCTAGACAATTTCAGAAGTCAAAGATAGTGGATGACGGTATGCAACCGGATGGGTGACCGCTTTGAAGTACTACGAAATTATAATTCCCGAATACAGAAAAAAACGGTTTTTTTTAATCATAATTTTATATGTATTCTGGAATAAGATATTAATCAATAATAATACATTTTAGTAATAAAGCAATAAAATTAATTAATTTTAATAACATGCGTACCTAAGGCGTACATTATCGGTATACAGCATATCAAAAGTACGGTGTCGATCCTGTAAGCTTTAAGTACGCACGTACGCGACAGATACCAACACACGTCGTACTTTCACCAATACCGTGGAAATAGTTTGCTATCTGGGTCTTGAATCGGTAGTGATGATGATGGGAAAGTTGATTGTATTAATCGCTCAATATCTGCACGTCTCTCGATAAACATCTTTCACGTAGCATGAAATCATGCGATTGTCACTGATTGCAATTTCTACATGAGACGTAGGTCCCACGATCCCGATGTCCAAGACCTTATATGTTGTCAATGTCAATACATATCTCTTCATCAAGATATGAGGTATGTAGTGAGATTTCGAAGATATATGGAAAGATGTATGAGAAGATGCGCTGTAGAAAAAAAACCATGTAAATAGACTTTAGAAAAATACATAACGTATAAAATGTATAAATTTTATAAATATTGAATAAATTGACTGTCTATCGCATCCTGTTGAATTGGAACGTAAGTTCAGCGTGAGATATTTTCAAGGTGTACTCTGATACACTAGAAGCAATCTGCTCTATGTATTGTAGTAGGAACGATTCAGATCGAATCCAGAGCGACTGATATAATAAAACTTATATATCATAAATCACTTTTTTTAAATAAATAGTAATCTCACAATTTTCAGAAGCTTCGCGTTCTACTGAATCCTCAGTGAGCCAACTGAATCAGTAATGTCACCATAAGTCTTTCTAATTATTGCTCACTATTTCACATTTTTCAGCAACATATATCAGTTATCATTGATCAGTTATCTTGATGAAAATTATTATTTTTTCATCAAGAGTTATTTCGCTTCTGTGTGTGCAATTTTACTTCAATATAGATATCATAATTACATTTTATGACATCGAATTAATATATGTTCCACAACATCTATGTGTGGATGAGCTTCGCTGTATGTTTCATCAATAACTCCATGAATCGTACAGACGTGTAGGAAATTTTAAATTTATGTAAGCATCAAATTCCGAATCACACACACATTGATATTGTTACGCTCGTGCCGTGCTGACGCCGTAGAGCGCCACTTGTGAAATCCTAAAAGTCACGTTGCCCAGCGACGTTAGAGGCGAACATGTCGTTGGACAACGCGACTTTCTCTAGAAACTGTGTATTACATGATTTCTGATAGGTTGAAATTCTTATTCCCTATTCTCTGTTCTCTGTTCCTTTTATTGTGCGGAGTCCCTTATTTAACAAGTCCGGCAGATTTGGACGTGAACCATCCTGCGCTCGGATGTGTCTCTCGATTCGATCGTGTGCTCTGAGCTTTACGTGCGTGCGTGCGTGCGTGCGTGCGTGTGTGCATGTATCCTGTGTTCATTTCATAATAAACTCTTCTTGTTCTTTTCATAATATTCGTGTTATTCATTTCTGTGGGCCGGGAGTGAACGCGTTCGCGAAAACGTCTTCGCGGGTCGAACGCTCGGATGTAATATTTTGGGAGCTCGTCCGGGACCGTGTAATGATTCGTTCATCAATCATTACGAGGAAAAGAGCTCAAATGTAGAGTCCGCAAGAAACATCAGCACAGCGAGAATTGGAGCAAACAACGGAAGCGACAGTTCAGCGAGTCGCTTCAAAGGAAGCTTTTTCCGTCGCATCACCCTTCAAGCTTTTCTGTAAGAGGTACAACAGCTGCGTGAGGAACAACGTTATATAAGAATCAAAGATTCTTTATAACTTTATGGAGACATTGCGATAGCGGGACGCAAAGGTTACACAACAGCAGCAATGACAGGAGGAACTTGCAGCGACGTTATGACAACGAGATTGTGTAGCTTCAGGAAAAACTGCGAGGGATTCCTGCAAACCAGTTAAGTCTCTCTAATAATGTTTTCAATAATAATCTAGCCTCCTGCGTTGATGGTTGTTCCGTTGTTGCCGCTGACGGCAAATGACGTTATACATGTTAATTTTGTTGCAAGTGTCATCAATTTTCCAGATTCTGTCACGAGCGTTGTCAACTTAATTAACTCGTTTCGATCCGCCTGCGCTGCTTCGCGAAGGAGGGGGGGGCATGCATAAAACTGAAACCAGACTTTTTTACGGAAGTGCGCCTTTGCGCGAGTTTTTCGCGCAATTCAATCTTACCGCTTGTGCGAATCATTGGGAAGAGGAAACAAAGACCGCTGTCTTGTGTTTGCGAGGCAAAGCGCGTGCAGTTTTGGAGAGCATGCAAAATCTAGAGAACTTACAACTCGAAGAGTCAAAATCGAAATTGGAGATGCGTTTCGGAGATGCATTCGTTACAAAACTATTATTCGCAATTTACTAATAGAAAACAGAAATTCGGAGAAAATATCGCTTCTTTGGGTTTTGACATAGAAAGATTATCACAGTTAGCATATCCAGAGTGTTCTGATTCAATTCGTTATAAAATCGCATGCGCACAATTTGTTTCCGCTCTTTTCGATAGATTCGTAAAAAGGACTCTTCTTGGGGGAGGGGATAACATCGTTAAGAATAGCAATCGAAAGAGGGAAGGCAATTAAATTGATTCAAGAAAATAATTTTCAACATAAAAAAAAAATTTAAATTTCGAAAGAAAATAAAAAAATGATTTTATTTAAATTAAAAGGAAAAGAGTCAAAATAGTTGAAAAAATAGAGAGAAGAGAACAAATCTAACGGAAATAAATTTAAAAGGTTTTCAAAGAATACAAATTTTGAGGGGAATAAAAAGAATGTTGAAAATGTGGAAAGGAGGGGCATTTCCATTCTGAGTGTCCTGGCAAAACGGAAAACAAGGAATAGTTGAGTTTTATGGGGAAGACTCGATTGAAATAAAAGAATTCCCGAAAAATATTTATCACTTGAATGGCTTATGCTTTGGTGATACTAAAGATAAGCTATGTATTTGTTACGATAATTGTTGTGCTAATCAACATTCTTTCAAAAAATATTCTTATTCTATTAAAAATAAACATGGTTTTAAAAACCGATTAATTTTTGTCTTTATAACTGTTATATATTAACCAATGTTCTTTCAGAAAAAATAGAATCAAGAATAACGTGAAAGTTATTATATGTTATGAAAGCAAAGTTAATGATAAACCTTGTCTTCTTAAAATTGATACGGGCTCCGATATTTCAATTATAAATA
>Ga0157364_1007331_pt1 | contig 11424 bp, 4 predicted proteins | sample AttsexASBM2_FD_111476 | JGI IMG/M metagenome (GOLD analysis project Ga0157364, IMG submission 111476) | Fungus gardens microbial communities from leaf cutter ant in Ribeirão Preto, State of São Paulo, Brazil - Atta sexdens ASBM2 | ecosystem: Host-associated > Fungi > Mycelium > Unclassified ...
ATATATATATATATATATGTATATAAAACGCGATAATATAAATTTTCATGTAAAAAGCTTTAATGCATGTTATAAGACAATTTCCTGTAAATTTCTCGTGAATGGCGTTTGAAAAATTGTTGCTGAACCTTTTAAATCTTTTAAAAATTTAACAACGTTCAAAACTATCGTGAACTAGTCAAGCAGTTATGAAATTGCTATTAAACGAATAGCACTTTAAAAAAGCGTACTTTTTGTCGTGAGGTAAAGGGAAGAGATTTTAGAGTAGGTACGCATAGAAAGTCACGCCGAACATCATCCGTACAATAATGGCAAGATTTGCATTGCAAATCCTCTCACGTTGTTCGGACACAATAATCCAGCAACCTACCGGCCGGATTGGTTGCGCATATCTCAAGATGAAAATCCCGAAAGCGTCCGATCGCCTATATCTTCTTTCCCGCGGATAGAGATAGCAGTTTCTGCTTTACGACCACAAACTGGTTTGCTGCAGGTGAATCCTCGAGAAAGTGCAAAAGTTCTGCTACCTAGTTCTGCCATTGCCTTCTAACTATCCGATGTATTACCTCGCATTTTCCCCGTATCTTCTTCTTCTTTTTTCCCATTTCCTTACACGTCTGTCTTTTTCTCTTCTGACAATCGTTCTACATCTCTGCGGCAGGAATATGCCAATATTCTGTCGAAGAAATCTAACGAGCTAAACTTCACAACATCAATTCTATTAGATGCGTGAACGCCTTCGAAAACAATATATCCAAAGTTTGCACAGAGTTTCCAGGCTGTTCTCCACTCCCTCTCGGTTCGAGAACTTATGCGAACATCACCACGGGGTTCGCAGCTTAAATTATTGCGACATGAGTGGCGACGGTCATCCCTTATTAAATACTTTTGCATTATTTCAGTTAATATTAAAAGTACGAAGGCTATTTAATTTTTACGAGGCAGATTGGACTGCTTTTACGTAACATTGTGCCATTTTGGCTTGTATCAAGTAAATTATATGTTATGAGGAAAAAAGGTGAGAGATAATTATTATTAATTTTATACAGTGGATGCTTAGTTTTCTGGAACATCTAATGTAATTTTACTAATGAACGCGCAGAATTACAGACTATTGCGAACTCATATTACGTTTACATTAAACTATGCTTATTACACATGGAAGATTATGAGCAAGCAGTGCGAAATTCGATGAGTGAACTCTAGTTGAAAATTATATTACAATGATATTAGACGCGATCCTGCAAATAATTACGTAATTATTTTACAATTTTATTTTATGTTCCTTTCCGATCAATACAAGTTGTATCGCTATTGTATTTAATTTTTGTAACATATTTTAAATAAGGTTCCATAAATTAATATTAGCTTAATCGATGCATCGTTGGATTAAACTAGAAATTGCAAAATTTACACAAAAATATTACTAGGCATTTGCTTTATCTAATATGACCTTCTTCGTTTATGTTGAACATTTCTTAGTTGATTTTTATTTAATGTTGTTTAATATTAAATTGTTTTTGCAATAAGTACTTTATTATTAAATTCTTTAGGTTTTAAAAAAATGGTTTCTTATTAAAATTAAAGGAATTAATATTTCAATTGATTTCAAATTAATTTTAAAAAATCTGGAAGTAATCGGTGCACAATCATATTTCCAAGATAAATTTATTTAAAGAATATATATGTTAATTTTAACACATTTATTCTTTGAAATCGAAAGTGGCATTTCTCTCGTATTTAGGCGATTCTCACATAAACAGTTTCTAATCTTATTATTGTTTAAATTGTTTTGTTAAACGTATTTTGTTATAATACTTGACATAGCGACGTAATCAATATTACGTCTCGACAAACTTAAGTGAATTTACGAACCTGATGCTCTATCTTCCGACGACGCCGTATGTAAATGTTATGTTAAAATAAAATTCTCTCCCATTTTATTATCCATCGTGTATCGTGATAAAAAGCACGTGACACTTATATGGGTAAAATTGTACCGCTGAAAGTTGAGCAGGGAGCATTACGTTTTTTTTCTTTTTAATAAATTTACCATGAAAGATGAATGAATTTTTTTTCAGAAGACAAAACCGCGTTTCCCTCCGTGCATTTTCCTTTTCGTTTGCTATTATTATATATAGCTCTCCTTTTGAATATGGATTTAGGAAAAAGAAGATGCATCACAGCATAACAAAATAATATATTTTTTTAGGGCGCATCTAAATTCTCACTTGTTTCGCATGTCATCATCGCATTTTTCTTGTGCGTTGTCCACAGTAACTTCCATTTTCGTTTATTTCCACGCGCCACTCGACGAGATGCACATATACGAACAAAAGCAATATAGAACAATATACGCACTGCGGCAGCAACTACGAGAAATAACACAATCGAGTCACGTATTCTAGTATTTGTTAAATTTTAATAAGGAAAATAAATATTTAAAAATATTTAAAAATAATTATAATATATCTAAATACGTAATCTTTCTCTTATAGAATAAAAGCTAGAATTATTTGTTAGTATCATCACTAATTTCAGTAAAACATACACATAAACGCAAATTATAAAATATGGAAGACTTTTATATAAGAAAGTAGCTTTACGTAAATACAAATGTAAAGTATTTTATTATTTTAAAGTAATTGCTCTGTACAGAATATATCCAAAATTGCAAACGGTATTATAAAAACTGCTTATACTATCTGATATGAAGACACTTTGTATTTATGCTTTTAAAATTTTATTTTTATCTTTCATTTGAAAAATATTGTCTAAAAACAAAGATATCTCGGCAATCTTCCTCTATACATATATCTATTTCTACTATTTCATCTTATTGCTAATTTTATAAATTGAAAATTGCGTTTTCAAAATCGGCTGTGCTCAACACAATTTGAAGAATTAGAAATGTTTTTAAAAATTCGCATGGAAAAATATTATTAGACAATAAGATCTAGTCTCGACTCACTAACGTTTTTATCTCTAACGTTTTTTTATTTATTTAATTTATCTACTTAATTTATCTATCTATTCAATATATACCCCAAGAATAAGCTGTCATTATTTGTCGTCATTTTAACATGAAAATATCGTCATCAGCATTAAATAATATTAAGTTATTATCTAGAACATTATTAAATAGTTTAGCCTCAATTTATCAATAATTTAACTGTGTCTCATATTTATGGAATATAAATGGTACAGATTCGTATATCTCTTTATATCTTTATATCTTTATACAGCGATGTTTGGATTTCAGAACAAAGAGAAAGAGAAAAATCGGATACAGTACAGAAGCATCGATAGACTTTCCAACAATCCCAACTGTATTTAAAAAACCACGGGGGATGCGAGATCCGACGGGCGATGACAGGACCAGCGTGGGGGTCGAGGTTCTGCCTCGTATTGGCGGCAATCACGATCGTTATCGCCAATTATCCACGGCACCGCAACAGACACCTGCGCGAGCAGCTTGTTAACAGCCACAAAGTCACCAGGAATATCACTCAATTGCAAGGTGCGTTATACACAGCGATATATAAATTGCAAATACAAGTGCAATTTTTTTTATACGTATCGAAGCAGAAATCGCTAAAACAAGATAAGTTGATTTATTTCTCACTGTTTTTACACATGTCTTTACACATTCTGCAAATATAATTCTTACGTTTTTACCTGCAAATTTAACTTTATTCATCAAAACAAGCTGATGTTATTTTTTGTCATTTTAACATCTAATTAATAGTTTTTTTTTTAACATATAACTAATTTAAAATGATATCATTTAATGTCAAAAAGACAACGAATAACGTTAGTTTATTTGTTGTATAATCATAGATATAATAAATATGAATTGCGTATTTCATGATCTTAACATATCTATACTCCGTAGAAAAAATTCAATGATATCAGCATTTCTCTTCAATTGTATCAGCTCTTCTCTTTAATTTGATACTTGAGAGAAAGAAAGAATGAAACTACCTTATTCTTTCTAAATTGATAGTGACAACTTTATAGGATGCAATTATATTTATTACAATTGTAGTTTTAAAAAGAGAAAGAAAAGAAGAATTAAATTGAATTTGTGCCAAGTAAATGTATAGAGAATTGATCCATGTAAATGTCTTAAGCATATTGACCCAAAAGTGTATCTCAGACTATCGCACCGAATAATCTCCGGCGCCATTGTAACATAATAAACGTCGCGCAGAAATTTGGAATCGAAGAGCAAGGAACTTCGGGTTTAATTACCTTCTCTAAAGTTGAACACTACGTGGCTAAGCTGAGAAACCGAGCCGTAAGAGTGATTCGTTTGGTGCTAAAGTTAGACTTTCATGCCCCTCGCTTGCACTAAACTTGCGAGCATGGGAAAGTTTCGATAACATGTAAAATTTTACGGCGTGATGCGATTTAGAGGGTGATTAAATTTTATTTTACGTAAAAAAATCTGTAAAAACGTTGAACTATCGTGATTCTGTCTGAGAACAAAAAGTCATTGATTGACAATACAAATAAAAATACACAAAAAAAGAGAATCATCGGAAAATGTTATTTCGAATCTTTTTATTCGTGAACGAGCATGGAATTATTCTCCATTATTTGCTGCGATTGGCAAATTACAAGTTGAATGGCTACATTGTCGATTTCCGATGAACTACAATCTCTCTATATTAACTTGACCGTTCGGATATTTACTTTCTGTGGATGCTTGCACTGGCTTTTCCGCCGAGAGCTAGTAAGAAGATGTACATTCGTCCTACATAGCTTTGTAGTAGGTCCCGGATTTCAATGCTGAACCGATTAGACTTTAAAGAGTCGTTCGCTGCAGTCGTTCTGGAGCGCTCATGCAAGTACAATTTCAGGCTTTCATAGCAGTATGTGAAAAAAAATTGTGCACTCTCGAGGGACGAGCGTGTCATTTAAGTTTCTTGTTTTTTTAGTGCTTACTAAAACGTCAAAAAATTCTGTAGAATTTTCGTAGCAAAACACAAAATTATATAACGTGTACTTATATTTTTTCCTAACAATTTTTCTTTATCTATATTTCTTAATTAAGAAAGATATCTATGTATTTTTCTCTGTGGAATACGAAGACATAAATCCTGTTTTGTGTTATAATTCGCATCATATTAAAAATAAATTATTCAGAGTGATACATACAGTTACCCATTTTCAGAGTCTCATGAAAGTTTAACCTTTACGCCGTTACGACCATTTTTCTAAAGTCGCACTTAAAGTAATGCGGCGCAATCTTATCAAGCACTTTGAAAGAATCATCACCACGGTCACTGTATTATTGCAGCTTTATAAAAGCATAAAGAAAAAATTCTGATGTTTTTCATTTGAAAAATAAAATTTTTTTCTTCCTACACGGCTTTTATTGTCTACCGTACACATTTATTTTTCAATATATATTTATATATTGCTCGTGTATGATACTGATGCTCCTGTCAAGACGAGAAAGTCGTGTCGGGTATAAGCCCCCGAGTTCACCCGATGAAATATTCAATTCAAAACTCGTTTGGCGACTTGTCATTCGATTGTACTAGCATAGGATTTTGCACGAATGTTGGCTGCACACACACACACACACACACACACACACACACACACACACACACATATACACATATACACATATACACATATACACATATACACATAAACTGCTATTTACAAAGTTTGCCATTGCCAATCCGCGCCATACATTTTACGACTTCGATATAACATCATTTTGAGAATCAAAAATGAAATTCTGTCTCATTGGAACCCCTTTAAAGAAAATAACTTCTTTTTGAAAATTAAAATCACAAAAGGTATAAAATGCTATCAAAATGGAGCAATTTCCTGAATTTTACACTAATTTTAATTCAACTAGATACCGAACATTTATATTTCATTAGAGTGCACTGACGTAAAAATTCTACTTGATTAAATAGAAATTGATAGATTTTTGATCACTGACGTAGCAATTAGCTTACTGTAATGTTGATGAGAATCCCTTTGTAATATTTGATTTATCAAAGGAAACAATGAGATACTATAGACACAGATGGTTATTGTGCACCGAACTTCTGGTTCGTAATGAAGCGTACAGGTATGGGACACGTGGATACGTAGCAGGAAGCGGATCTGACCATGCACGTTTGACCTATTTGTCACACTGCGGAATTACAGATCTCTCTAGTCGCATTATTCATTTGGCTTTTGTTATTAGGCTCATGCAGTCAAATTGAAAATGCACACAGAAAGTATAATGTTATAAAATAATATAAAAAATTCTTTAAAATATTGTAAGTTGATAAATAAAAAATTAATCATGGTTATTATTATCAATACGACAATTAAAGATTAAGATATTGAATTAATATAAAAGTTTCATAAACAAGCAATGTACGTGTTGCATTATTTTTGAATGTATTTTTAAGATTAAATTATACAGAAATTAAACTCTTCTATTGTTAAGGCGCATTCGTACGTTAAATCTCTTCTTCCATCGTGGAGTAGCAATCCAATTACAGTAGCTAATTTTAATAGTATAAGTTATACGAGAGAGATGAAATTGCATAAATAGTTGGATGCGCAACGTCATGGTGCCGCAATGATAGAGGAACGCGGAAAGGACTGCATAGAATTACGGACACGTTGGGTTTAATATCGTGCATCGGGGCAGGGGTTACTTTGCGGATTACATATAAAGTTTCATCGTTACAGGCAAGCATGTCACCTTGTTAGATTTGGCACGGTGTTACCTGTTCATGGGTATCTTTTGTCAGGGGATGAAACTTGTCGTCGCGAAAGGGATAACTTGTCATTTTAATAAACTGTTGACCTCGCAATATTGGTTTTTCGTTGATTGATAGGTCATATCCTTCCATTACTTATGGGAGTAATTACAACTTTCGCGATAGGATCCTTTATGACCTATAATTTAGAAACAATGCTGCTGCACTGCAAAGTTTCTCGATGTCTTGCCTTCCCGCATGCGATCAGCATATAATTTAAGGTGTCTTGAAAAAATTTCGTAAAATAATTTTATTTAAATATTTAAAGGATATTAAAAAGCATTATTATAGTAAAAGATAATGTAAAATGTGCGGTAAATCTAATGTCTGACCAAAAATTTTATTTTGATTAAGGCTAATTTCAATTAAAAATTGAAGTTTCAGTAGGTTTCGATTACGGCCGAAATTAAAAAGGAATTTCGATTTAACTGAAACTGATCAAGTTGTAACTCGCAAGCATAAATGTTGAAAAACTATATTTATTCTTTTTATTATTCTTTTCTTGCATATTCATTTAATTACAATTATTAGTTTAGATTGCACATGCAATGAAACCAAAGTGCCATGAACTTAACAGTACAAAGCATTTACTATTTAAAATTTATTTCAATATAAAATGTTTATTTCCAAAGATTTGTTTAAAAAATATTTTTATAATATGTTTTGAAGACTTATTATTGAGATATAATATTATTCCCTTATTTTAAAGTAATAATAACGTAAAAATTAAATTTTTGGAAAAGAGGAAAGCTATTTTCTCAATTTAATAGAAAATTATTTTCTAATCGAATAATTCGCAAAAAGAATATACTCTTAAAAACATGATTAAATGTCATTTTTGTCATCTTCGTTTCGCATAAAAAACTACCCTTTAAATTATAGTTATTGCAATATATCTTACAAAATTATAATAAATAATATAATTTTGGAATAATTTATCAAAGATAACATAACTTACAAAATTACTAACAATTTACCTTCATCATCTAAAATAATTAAATTCAAAATAAACAACTTCTTCAAACTTCGATCACCAAAACTGTCTTAACTTTAAATATTTTTTTGCGTAAGATATTTTTGTTTTACTTTCAAAAGCGATAACTAAAAATATGTCACTCAAGATATTATAATCCCTTTGAAAATCTTAAAAATCACATAAATACTATATATTTGGAGGACGGACTGTAAAGCTAAGTAATTTTTTTTTATGATTGATAAAGTAATCTTTACATAACTCATAATTTAAAAAATTACATCTTTTCAGTTGTGTCACTTTTGAAGTAATAAACGATATGATTGTGATACTACAAAAATAGTATAAATTTCGATAATAGAATTGTAATATTAGGATAATAATAATGTGTGTAATTATTGTTTTAATTAAATTATAAAATTTATGACGAAAAGATATAAGTATGATATTTAATATATATGTGTATATATATATATATATATATATATATATATATATATGTGTGTGTGCGTGCGTGCGTGCGTGCGTGCGTGTGTGCGTGTGTATGTGTGTGTGTGTGTGTGTGTATACGCGCGCATCTCTCTCTTCTTTATATCACATGTCATATGATCTTTCTAGAATTTCTATAAAAGTTTCAGTTTTCGGTTTCAATTTCGGCCGAAATTAAAAAAGATTGTTGGACTGTAGCTATAACTTAATAATTGTATATATAATTATTGTATTCTATGTATTTATAATTAACATATACAAAATTGTAATTAGAATATACAAGAATTGAACAGAATAATTTTTAATTCAACTTACATACTAAAACGGGACTTGGTTCACATATAACCACTCAACTGCATATCCAATCATTCTATTGTATAAATCATAATTTAAAAACTTAAAGAAGTACGTACTCTTATATGGAAAGTCATCGTACAACTTTTCGCAGTCGAACACTGGTCCAACTTATATGCATTCCTCTAGCCGTGGTAATTGGATTCACGTCGAGTTTCGAGCACAAAGTACGAGAAACTCGCAAACGTCATCTCATTTCGACGGAGGGTTTCGCGGGAGCATCAACAGGGCTGGTACTGGCCGATGAAAAATGAGCGACAAGACGGATGGTAGCATCTTCGGCGATAGTAGTAGTAACAGCCTTGCTATAAGGCGATGTAGGGAAACAAATGGTCTTGTGGATGTATATTTATTACGTCGTACGACCTCGATTGTAGAAGCGCAGTCGAAACTGTACGATCTGGCGTGCGTCTTGGATTCACACAAACGACGTCACGACGCAACGGAGAGAAACATGAAGCGAAAGAAATGAGACAAAGGAGATCGCAGACTTTTTCTTATATGCGAACGTGGCATGATGCGCGCATTTTCGTAAAAAAACCTTGTAAAATTTTCTCCCAAAGCGAATAGAAAACGTGAGAACGATCAGGTGTATTTACTTGTTATTTTACTTAGGCCATGTTTCGATATACATATATTGCCAATACTGAAAATCTATACATTACGAACTATAGATTTTTAATACTGATAGGGCTGGACCAGTACTGTATTTGAAATACTTTTATTTAAAAAACAATATTTTTAAGACAATTGAATTTCGTATTTTGTATTTCAGTATTAAGAGCATATAGAAATATATTTTGTATTTCAATATTAATGAAAGAATAAAAGTATTTTGAATTTCAAATACTAAAAACAGATAACGTAGCAGTATTATAAAATAAAAGTATTTCCGTCTCTTATCATCATTTCATCTCGCAGATGGGGTTGTTTGAAAAGTTTTGAACCTCAATACATGAAGATGGTATTACTCGTCAAAACCATTCTGATATTACAATCGTACATACTTTGAAAGATACCTGTGAAAATTGTAGCCATTGTGGACAACTCAACTTGTTGTTTGACAGTCATTTTATGCCAATCAATGTCGTTTATGATGTCGAAAACGTTTATGATTTTATATTGTTAACGTACAAATTGTAAATATACATGATATTTGCAAAAGATATCCTGCGTGTGACTGCATACTCTTTGTTATTTATTATTTGTATTTTGTGAGCTTTTAAATTTATAAATTTATAATCAATAATCAAGTATTAAGATTGGCAATCAAAATCTTATTATTTAAATTATAAAATAACTTTCAATTTTTTGAATACAAAATATGGAATACTTTCATGCGTTCCACTAAAATAGAAAAAACATATTTATATTGCAATTATTATGTTTTAAATATAAATATTTTTTAAATACTGCTTCCAATCCTGAGTACTGGCAATGTATATCGGAACACAGCTCCAGTAAAACAATATCATTCTATCGTAATCTAATTATTGAACGATTTGCTGAACAGTATCGTGAGAGTAAAGTTTCTATAACGTGCAAATAACGTAAAAGTTTGCACAAGCACGATGAATTAGTAATTCTGACACCAAATATTTTCAGAGATCCTATTATCTGGGGTTATGATCCTCGCATACACCAACGAGTATTATTCGAGCCGATGGAACCCAGAGGTCGTTTGGGGACCTGATTTTCCCGGGACAACTGCAGAATTTATATTCGGTCACTTTAAGCGGCACGTTCGTTCCGCGTCCCAATTAAGACAGTCTCGTTGCAATTAATAACTGCGAAATTGCGAGTTATTATCTAAAATGCAGAGAGTTCATGATGAATCAAAATTGCACATAGATTGATAATATAATACTTTTGCGAATACTTCAGTCCCGATATATCGTGATCAATTAAGATTGCATGTAAATCGAATACTTCAGTTTCAATATATCGTGAGAGAAATAGCGAATTCCTCGTCTGTGAATTCAGCTGGTTTCCATTAGCGTTAATAAAAGAAGCAATACGATTTCGAACTTTTTCCATTATACACCAGATTCCGAATACTTAATGGACACACTCTTAATTAAAGCTGTTTCATCCGATCCGTATAGGTTTTGTAGTCGTAGATTACCATTTACAATTTCGTCGTCAAGGCTATGTTTCGAAAATTATTAAAAAGCGTTTTCATAGATGTATCGATACTACCATGAACTCGTAATATGGTTCGGAGCTTGCTTACGAGACCATCGATCGTAACAAAAGCGCATTGTGATGCACCGCAATATTACCGTATCTGCCGAACGTCGAAAGCCTGTAATGCTTTTTTAACACCGTATCCAATGTGACCTGGATTCGGCCTCTGTATATCGCATTATTTTACAATTTTTCAGGTTAGTTTCTTTATTACACCTAACCTTTTGTGGACCTCATGTGCACACTTCTTTTTATTTTGTGAATGAATTGTTCGCTCGTTTTTATGAGAGAGAAACTTGATCTAAAGAATAATTTTTTAATGTCTTAATTTTAAGATCAAAAATTTTAAAAATTAAGATAAAAAAGATTTTAAATTTAATACTGAAAAAAATCTACTATACTTTAGTAAATGTTTTTGAAATATTTGTAAGTATTGTTAACATTTACCTACAATAAATAAATATTTACTCAATGAAAAAAATAATTATTAAATCAAATTAATGATTTTTGTATCAAATAGATATATGTTAACATTCCATAAATATTTACTTACAAATATTTAAAGAAGTATTTATTAAGATATAGTAAATTTTTTTCTGTGAATGTGGCAAATAGATTTTTTTCATTAATCAA
>Ga0157364_1007332_pt1 | contig 11424 bp, 8 predicted proteins | sample AttsexASBM2_FD_111476 | JGI IMG/M metagenome (GOLD analysis project Ga0157364, IMG submission 111476) | Fungus gardens microbial communities from leaf cutter ant in Ribeirão Preto, State of São Paulo, Brazil - Atta sexdens ASBM2 | ecosystem: Host-associated > Fungi > Mycelium > Unclassified ...
ATGCAGTAGTGCACCTCGGGAAAAATAGAGTATCACCGCTATGCAGTCCAAAAGGATGGTGAGATAAAAGAGACTCTTGAAAGGCTGTTTACGTGTTTTGTGTCGAAAGAGTTGTTGAGCAATGAGGCCACCGAGCCAGCCCCCCAGTAAGCAGTAAAGTAGCAACCACTTTTCAGGGACACGAAAAGTGTGCTTAATCGCTGCTCGTTTATCTATGGCGAATAGCACGAAAGTTACCAGGTTGACTAAAGAGAGGCTAATCCATTCAGCTTTATAGATGCTTAAGATTGCAAGGAAGAAATTCATTAGTAAATAAAATTTTTGTTTTTCATTAGGTTAATTGTTTTTTGCTTATCAATCTCATACGTTTTAGACGAAGCTCTACGGACTAAGTAGTGGGTAGTTCTACTGTAAGATCGAAATAAAGTGTCGAAAATTCTCATTTACTGAAACATAGTGAGGAGTAGCAAGAGAGTATTCCTTTAAGTATCAGTCTACTGGATAATGCGGATTAGATTAATCTGATGACTCACGAAAAAAAAATAGTCAATATTTCAATTTAGTCTAATAAATCTATATAATTATCGGCCTAATCTAGGCAATGGAGTGCAAAAATTTTTTAACGCTGAGTGGTAGAGGATTCGAACTCCATCACCCTCTGTATTCAGAACTAACCCCAATTTGATAAGCCGTGATTTGGTAACGACAGCCAATGGCGGTAGCGTGCTTAAATAATATTAATCGGTATCAATGTTCCAACCTAAGAGCGAAGTTAAATGAAAATAATAGTGACCGGAGGTGCTGGATTCATCGGTTCAGCAGTAGTCAGACACATAATAGAGAACACTGTTGATCAAGTTCTCGTTCTAGACAGTTTAACTTATGCCGGTAATCTTGCATCCTTGAAAACCGTTAACAAAGACTCGCGTTTTAGTTTTTCCAAAACAGATATTACTGATAAAGCAGCAGTTATGGAGCAGATTAATGCTTTCCAGCCTGACGTTATTATGCATCTTGCCGCTGAAAGCCATGTCGACCGCTCTATTGACGGTCCGGCAGATTTTATCCATACCAATATCATCGGAACCTTTACGCTTCTAGAGGCGGCGCGTAACTTCTACGATAAGCTTCCAGCATCCAAGCAAGCACAATTCCGTTTCCATCACATTTCAACTGATGAGGTATATGGCGATTTAGAGGGAACCACGGAACTGTTTACCGAAGAAACGCCTTATGCGCCAAGTAGTCCTTATTCAGCCTCGAAGGCGAGTAGTGATCACCTAGTCAGAGCATGGCATCGTACATATGGTTTACCGGTGGTCATCACCAACTGCTCAAATAATTATGGTCCCTATCATTTCCCTGAAAAGTTGATCCCTCTGGTTATTCTTAATGCTCTAGCTGGGAAAGCGTTACCAGTTTATGGTAATGGGCAACAAATTCGTGATTGGTTATATGTCGAAGACCACGCTAGAGCGCTTTATCTGGTGGCAACCCAGGCTGAAATTGGCGAAACCTACAATATTGGCGGCCATAATGAGAAGAAGAATATCGAAGTGGTCGAAGCTATTTGCCATCTACTCGATGAATTACAGCCTGCCGATAAACAATATTCCGATTTAATCACCTACGTTAACGACCGCCCGGGCCATGATTTACGTTATGCCATTGACGCGGAGAAAATTCACGCAGATTTAGGTTGGAAACCAATTGAAACATTTGAGAGCGGCTTACGTAAAACGGTTGAATGGTACTTGAATAATAATGAATGGGTGACTGATGTAAAAAGTGGCGCCTATATGAGTTGGGTTGAGAAAAACTACGAGGGTCGTAAGTAATGAAGATTCTCCTCCTAGGCAAAAATGGACAATTGGGGTGGGAACTTCAACGCTCTCTAGCACCTCTTGGTGAAGTTATTGCTTTAGATCGCAATTCTGTGGCTCATTGTGGTGACTTAACTAATACATCAGGTGTTGTTGATGCAATAGAGAAAATTCGCCCAGATGTGATTGTCAATGCTGCTGCTTACACAGCGGTAGACAAAGCTGAATCAGATCAATCTGTTGCGGAGCAAATCAACGCAACAGTAATATTAGCGATAGCTGAAAGCGCTGAAAAAATAGGAGCGATACTCGTTCACTTTTCTACGGACTACGTTTTCAACGGAAAGGGTAATACGCCTTGGGTCGAGTCAGACCCCATTGCTCCACTAAATGTCTATGGCAAAACCAAGAGTCAGGGTGAGGAGTTCATTACACAAAAGTGTAGCCGTTATTTTATTTTTCGCACAAGTTGGGTTTACGCAGCAAAAGGTAAAAACTTTGCTAAATCGATATTAGCCTTAGCGGAACAGAGAGAAAAACTATCAATCATTGATGATCAGTTTGGTGCACCAACCGGTGCAGAGCTTTTAGCCGACTGTACAGCCCATGCAATACTCAAAGCAGTGAATAACGAGAAATTATTCGGGCTTTACCATTTAGTGGCTAGTGGAACAACGACTTGGTATGAGTATGCAAAGTTCGTTTTAGCAAGAAGTAAAGAAAAAGGGCTTGAGTATAAGGTCAATGAAATAATTCCAGTCTCAACAGAGTCATTCCCGACCGCGGCCATCAGACCAAAAAATTCTAAACTAAATAATCAAAAATTTCAGCAAGCCTTCGACATAACGTTACCAGATTGGCGTTCGGGTTTAGTGCGTATGCTTGATGAAATACAGTAGTTCGAACTCAAATTTTCGGTGGACATAGTATGCCAAAGTGTAAAGGTATTATTTTAGCTGGTGGTTCGGGAACAAGACTTTATCCAGTTACAACGGTTGTCAGTAAGCAGCTTCTGCCTATTTACGATAAGCCGATGATCTATTATCCGTTGAGTACATTAATGATGGCTGGAATTGATGAGATTCTTGTTATTAGTACTCCTCAAGATACACCTCGGTTTGAAAGTTTATTAGGTGATGGTTCACAGTGGGGGATTTCAATTGAATATAAAGTTCAAGAAAACCCAGATGGATTAGCCCAAGCTTTCATCCTGGGAGAAGAGTTTATCTGTTATGACCCATGTGCACTGATCCTAGGTGACAATATTTTTTATGGTCACGACTTGGCTAAACTTCTTGAGAAAGCAGCCCAGAAAACAGAAGGTGCTACCGTTTTCGCTTACCATGTCCACGATCCTGAGCGTTATGGCGTGGTTGAATTTGATAGTACAGGTGAAGCAATATCGTTGGTTGAAAAGCCCGAAAAACCTAAGAGCAATTATGCTGTAACCGGGCTTTATTTTTACGACAATAGCGTTGTTAATTTAGCTAAATCCCTAAAACCATCGCCACGCGGTGAATTAGAAATTACTGACATCAATAAAATTTATCTGCAGCAGAAAAAATTATCTGTCTCAATTATGGGACGTGGTCATGCATGGCTCGATACAGGCACACATCAGAGTATGAATGAGGCCAATAATTTCATTCAAACTATAGAAACAAGGCAAGGGCTGAAAGTGTGTTGTCCAGAAGAAATAGCTTTCCGAAAAGGCTTCATCGATGTAGCACAACTACGTAAATTAGCGTTACCACTTGCTAAAAACGATTATGGCCGTTATTTAAATTTGCTAGCTGATGGGAAAATTTAGTATGAAAATTATCGAAACAAGTATCCCAGAAGTTAAAATCATTGAACCAACAGTATACGGTGATGAACGCGGGTTTTTCATGGAGACTTGGCAACAAGAGAAATTTGAAAAGCTCGTCTGCCCTCGTGTCTTTGTACAAGATAATCATTCAAAATCATCACATGGTATTTTGCGTGGTTTGCATTACCAAACGGAAAACACGCAGGGTAAATTAGTGAGAGTCGTTGCAGGTGAGGTGTATGATGTTGCCGTCGATATGCGTAAGTCATCTCCAAATTTTGGTAAATGGGTAGGTGTTCTACTCTCTGCAGAAAATAAGCGTCAACTTTGGGTTCCAGAAGGTTTTGCCCACGGATTTTACGTTACATCGGAAACAGCCGAATTTGTTTATAAATGTACGGACTACTATAATCCTAATCACGAACACACTTTATTGTGGAATGACCAAGAACTAAATATAAGCTGGCCGATCAAAGATGGTGAAGAGCCATTATTATCTTCGAAAGATGAATTGGGTTTAGAGTTTAAGTCTGCAGTTTATTTTGAATAATAATTTTTAAATTTTATCGTCAAAAATTATGTTTTGGATAAATCGATAACTGAATTCGAGTTAAGCGGTACTTAATAGCATAATGAATAAGCTATTTTGTATATTAAAAGAATACGCTTAAAAAGGTTAAATTAAATATGAGTAGTATAATTAGAACGCATCAAATATCTCCCCAGTCCATGATAAAGAACATATGGAGTTATAGATATCTGATTGTACAAATGACTAAGCGAGAAGTTATTGGTAGATATAAAGGGTCTGCCATGGGGTTAGCTTGGTCTTTTTTAAATCCATTATTAATGCTTATTGTATACACCTTTGTCTTTTCTGTAGTATTTAAAGCTCGTTGGTCTGTAGGTGGTGATGAAAGTCGCACTCAATTCGCAGTAATACTTTTCGTAGGTATGATTATACATGGGTTTTTCGCAGAAATTGTTAATAGAGCCCCACAAATTATTTTAGGTAATACAAATTATGTTAAAAAAGTAGTTTTCCCTTTAGAAATACTTCCAGTTGTTAATCTGTGTGCAGCATTATTCCATTCTCTTATAAGTCTATTAGTTTTAGTAGTCGCTTTTGTTATATTCAATGGTTACATACATTGGACTTTAATATTTTTGCCCTTGGTTTTTCTACCATTGGTAATATTCTGTCTTGGTCTAGGTTGGGTATTCTCGTCCTTGGGCGTATTTATTCGTGACGTTGGGCAGACTACTATGATAATTACTACGATAATGATGTTTTTATCACCGGTATTTTTCCCAGTTACTGCGCTCCCCGAAAAATTTCAAGTGTGGATAATGCTCAATCCTTTAACTTTTATAATTGAACAAGCAAGAGATATATTGATTTGGGGGCATTTACCAGATTGGAAGGGGTTATTGATATACACATTATCTGCAATCCTTATTACTTGGGTAAGTTATGTGTTCTTCCAAAAAACAAGAAAAGGCTTTGCTGATGTACTCTAAAGATATAGCTATTCAAGTTAGTAATCTAAGTAAATGTTATCAAATTTATTCTCGCCCACGGGATAGATTAAAACAATTCATAATACCTCGATTAAAAAAGATCTTGAATAAAAGTAGTAATAATTATTTCCGAGAGTTCTGGGCTCTAAAAGATGTTTCATTCACTATTAAGAAAGGTGAAACTATCGGAATAATCGGGAGAAACGGCGCAGGGAAGTCAACACTATTACAAATGATATGTGGAACTTTGACGCCTACAGAAGGAAAAATCGAAGTAAATGGTAGAATAGCTGCGCTTTTGGAGTTAGGGGCCGGTTTCAATCCTGAATTTACAGGCCGAGAAAATGTATACCTCAATGGAAGCGTACTTGGATTAAGTAAGGCTGAAATAGATAAAAAATACGATAGTATATTGGAATTTGCTGATATAGGACCTTTCATTGATCAGCCAGTTAAAACTTATTCAAGTGGTATGTACGTCCGCTTAGCATTTGCAGTTCAGGCTTGTATCGATCCAGAAATTTTGATTGTAGATGAAGCTTTAGCTGTAGGAGATATTGGATTTCAATATAAATGTTTTAAAAGAATGGAAGCCCTAAAGAAACGCGGTACTACTATAATTATGGTGACTCACTCAACAGGAAGTCTGTTGGAATACGCCGATCGCTGCTTAGTCATGAAAAATGGGCAATTAATCTGTGATACTGATGATGTACTAGCTGCCGTTTTATCTTACGAGAAGGGTATGATACTTTCGGAGAAAAAACAGGTACAGTCATCTCATGAAGTTTCAGAGAATAGTATTGAATACAGACCTGAAGACTTAATAAAAATTAGAGATAACTCAATAAATAATGATATAGGTGAAAAAAGATTCGGCTCGGCCAGAGCAATAATTAAATCAATGTATGTGAGTAAATCAGATGGTACGCTTTTGAAAGATAGACCGCTAGCGACGCCCGGTGAAGAATTAAATTTTAATTTTAAAATTCTAGCATCTGAAGATATTAATGATGTGGTATTAGGAATATCTATCTCTCGTGCGCAAGGTGGAGATATTTGGGGTGATAATAATATAAATGCGGGCCACCAGATTTCATTAGTACCTGGGGAATTAATACTTACTTTCAAGGTTAAGCTACCCATAAATACAGGGGACTATCTAATCCATTGTGGTTTAGCCTGTTTCAGTAATGGAATAAGAGAAGAATTAGATCAGCGAAGGCCTTTAGATAGAATAAAATTTTGGTCGCCACGAGAAATGGGAGGAGTAATTCACTCACCAATGAAAATTACTCGTTTGGGGGATTAATGATTAGTGTTTTTCTACCAGCATATCCCTTTAGAGGGGTTGAAGCACCCTATCTATGGTTTTTTTATCGCATTATTAATTCTATATCAGAACCAGTTTCATTCATAGCTGGTAAAGAATATCTATTACCACTCGAATATTGGAAAGTAAATAATAGATGGGAAATGGAAGATGATTCACAGATTCGACTGGGATATACTTTACCAGAGATAGATAATATAACTGAAAATCATGATGTTAACATAATTGATGAGTCATTTCTTAGCAGCTATTTAGGAAATTACAACTTTAACCCAAATAAGTTATTCGAGAAATTTATAACCGAGATTATTCCTGAACTTGAACTAGAAATTGTCAATGTTTTAAATAAGAATAGTTCTATCGAATGTATATTGAGTTGGTGTAATTGCCCATCCCTAAATTCCGCCGCTCAAAAATTCGGGGTAAAAGTAGTTAATATGGAGTTAGGACCTCTACGGTCCCCATATTATTTGTCTACAGCATATTTCGATTTTACAGGGGTTAATGGAAATACTGAAGCCGAACGAAGATATATCAAGAGTGATTTTTATTCAAAAGATGAAACAAAAATATCTGATCTTTATCAATTTTTCAGTAATAATAACATTGATGAATCAGTATTCATAAATAACAATGATTCTTCTGAAATAGTTAAAGAAATATCTTCTTCTAGTGACCTCGATAAGGAATATGATATTGGAGTTGTTCTACAAGTTGAAAACGATTCCAATATTATTGCCTTTAGTAAAACATTCAATAACCAATCACTACTTGACTACACAGAATGTTATTTACCGGGTAGTAAACTAATAAGAGCACATCCAGGAAGTAGGTTCTCGCTGAGAAATTCGAGTAATCTAGATAACTCATCGAGCTCTTTAGGATTTTTAAAAAGATGTAAAGAAATTGTAACTATAAATTCTAGTGTGGGCTTAGAGGCTCTTTTACTGAATATACCTGTAACTATTTTAGGTGAGTGTTCTTATTCTTTTTGTAATGTAGAAAACATTGTTGAGAGAACACGTAGGTTAACATTCTACCTATTCTCGTATTTGGTTCCATTCGAGCTTTTATTCGATATAGATTACATTCGATTTAGGCTTAATACTGATAACGAGCATTTGATAATTAAGAAACATATTGATTATTACATTTCTTTAGGTGACTCAATGAGTAAGACAGAAATAGAAAAAAAAGCCGTATCGTTGCTTGGTGACGGAAGTATCGAGAAAAGAGTAATTGATTTAGAGTGCCAGATAAAAAAAATAAGTCATGAATTAGAATTAAAAAACTCCGTAAACCGTGATCTTATTGAGCAAGTTGAGTTACTCGAAACTAGGTTAGGAGAGAAAGCTATCGATATTATTGTCGATGTGGTAGTTCCAGTCTATGGTGGTAAGCAAGAAACAGTAGAATGCATAGAGTCTGCTTTATTAACATTACCTAACTGGGCACAATTAGTTGTAATTAATGATGCTTCACCTGAACCTGATCTAACGGAATGGCTTCGCCAGAGATCTAAAGGCGGTGAGTTTTTACTTATTGAAAATGAAGAAAATCTAGGTTTCGTTGCTACAGTTAATCGAGGTATGAAGCTTAATCTTAAAAGAGATATTTTGTTATTAAACAGTGATGTTGAAGTTGCTAATGATTGGTTAGAGAGAATCCGTGAAGCAGCTTATTCTTATAATAGGGTAGGAAGTATAACCCCATTTTCTAACAATGCTACTATATGTAGTTTCCCTAACTTTTGTGAAGATAATGATCTTTTCATGAATTTGGATGTCCAAAAGTTAGATGATCATTTCTCAACCTTGGGTAAAACTAATAATCTAATCGAAATACCCACGGGCGTAGGGTTCTGTATGTATATACGCAGAGACTGTCTTAATGAAGTAGGTTATTTCGATGTTGAGACCTTCGGAAGAGGCTATGGCGAAGAAAATGATTGGTGTCAGAGAGCAGCCAAAGCAGGTTGGCCTAATTTCCATCAACTTAATGTGTTTGTATACCACAAAGGTGGAGTAAGTTTTGCGGGTGAGCAAAATCCACGTAAAACACGTGCTCTCGAACTTTTGAATAATTTACATCCCAATTATACAAAAGATGTGATGGATTTCATTGTTAAAGATCCTGCTAAAAACGCACGATCAGAGATGTTACTTCGAATAACAGCTTCTAAGGATGTTAGTAAAGTTTTGCTTGTATCACATAAAATGGGCGGAGGAGTAAATACTCATCTCATTGAGTTAGCGAAATTTTATAATGATGAAGTAAACTTCTTACTGCTGGTTCCTGAAGAGGATGGTAAGAGTGTTGCCTTAACTCTTAATATCTCTGAATCTCTTTCCAGAGAAAGATTCATCATAGATATTGAAAATGGATACCAAACTTTAGTAGATTTTTTAAATTTTGTCGGTGTTGGACATATTCACTTCCATCACTTAATTGGTATTAATGATAAGATTCTTGATATAAAAAATCACCTTTCATGTGGATACGATGTAACTATACATGATTACTACTTCATCAACTCTAACCCCAGCTTGACGGATAAAAATGGGATTTTCGCAGGAGATATTCCTGAGGTTCGTGACCGTTTATGTAATGAAACTATTAAGTTACCTTCTGATTTAACCGCCTCGCAGTGGCGTGAAAAGTTTAGTGCATGGTTAAATAGTGCAGATAGAGTAATATTCCCGTCAGCTGATACTAAAAAACGTTTTTGTAGCATTTTCCCCGATACTACAATAAATAGCATTGTAGCTTGGCATCCAGATTACGAAGTGTCAGCTCCATATCCTCAAGTATCTTTTAACTACACATCTGGTGAAAGATTAAAAATTTTAGTTCTTGGGGCAATAAGCCGTGAAAAGGGCGCTTTAATGCTTGAGGAAGTTGCCAACAACCTCAAACACGAAAATATTGAGTTTCATCTTCTGGGTTATGCATTTCGCCCCCTCGAGTCGGTTATAACCCATGGAGCCTATTCAAGTAATGAACTAAGCCATAAGCTGATGGCAATCCAGCCACATGTTATGTGGTATCCAGCACAATGGCCTGAAACTTACAGTTATACACTGAGTGCAGCATTAGAAAATGGAATCCCTATTATTGCACCAAATATAGGTGCTTTTGGCGAAAGGCTAGCTGGACGTAAGTTTACTCGTATAGTTGAATGGGATAGTAGTGTTAGGAAAATGAACCAGTTATTTCTTTCTTTGTATAAAAATCCTGAAACATTTTTTAATAAGGAGAACGTTGAACCTTTCTTAGATATTTCTGAAGTCGATATCCAAAAAGATTTTTATCGTAAAAGTTATATTAAGCCCGAGTGGTTTAGGGAAAGTATGCTTGGACGTACTGACATTAAAAGCCTGTTGAATTCAAAAAATATAGAAATAATACCTGAGGTTACTATTGGAGCAATAGGCCGAAAAGAAAAATTATTAGCTTTAATTTGGCGTATTAGCCAAATTAGATGTTTATCGACTATTAATAAAATAATTCCTTTTCGTATAAAGAGATACATAAAAAGACGTCTATCAAGAAGAGCGATACATGAAATCATAAGTTAAAGATTAAAATAAATAAAAGATCCAATGGGATGTTTTACGTTAAACATCCCTGAATTTTAACATGCCATAGTGATTTTTTATTTTTCTATAATGTTTAATAAATTCTTCTACCAAGAAAATTGGGGTCATTTAGTAATTTCAACTATGGATTGATTATCTAACATTTATTGCTTAGATTTTTAATAATAAATTGCAAAAATAAAATTTATTAAAACTCTCGTTATTTTACAATAGAATATTTAGATTATTAATATCTTTTTTATCTTTTTAAGAAATGGTAATTATTCTGTGAAAATATTAGCGTCTCTTGTCCTATTTAAGCATAGCTTTGACGATATTAAAGAAACGCTTTCTGCATTGTTTCAGGAAGACAGTATATCAAAGGTTATTATCGTTGATAACGGTGAGCATTGTGCATGGCTAGATTCTTTCGTACATGAAAAAGTTCAAATAATACGTGTACCTGTTAATAAAGGATTTGGGGCAGGCCATAACGTTGTTTTTGAAAGATTCAAAGGTCAGTCTGACTTTATATTAATATGTAATCCCGATATTCATTTTGAGAAAGGTGAGGTTGATGCGCTGCATGATTTCAGTCGATCAGAGGGCGTAGGGCTCACCGTTCCAAAAATTATCTATCCTAATGGTAATAATCAATATGGCTGCAAACTGCTTCCTACACCTTATCAATTATTTATCAGACGTTTTTGTTCAGTTATAACATCTGGCGTCAATCAGCGGTACGAATTACGTGATGCTGATTATAATAAAATATTTTTTGCTCCTTCTCTATCCGGTTGTTTTTTACTGATAAGCAAAGATGCCATAAATATGGTGAAAGGTTTCGATGATCGATTTTTCCTTTATATGGAAGATGTTGATCTGAGCAGGCGTGTTTGTGATACAGGGTTACCAGTAAGATATTACCCAGGATCTACAGTAGTGCACGTTGCTCAATCAAAATCTTATAAAAGTTTGAAGTTCCTAGCTTATCATATTTTCTCAGCAGTAAAATACTTCAATAAATGGGGTTGGTTTTTTGATAAAAAAAGAAGTAAGTTAAACTCTTTATGTTTATCGGTATTACCAAAATCAAATAAAGAAGATTAAAGAATTCTTAAAAAATATAGCTGATTTTTATTTCAAATATCCATATCATGTTTTGAATTAGAATATGATATGGCTATTCCCATCCCTCCTACTAAAATATTTTCTTATAGGGTCTTATCTACACTACTCCCCCCCAGCCAGCACACCAACGACCCGCCACATACCAAAAGCGCTCCGATCCAAAACATGCCACTCAATGGCTGACTTAACCAAATACTTGAAAATAAGCTCGAAATCACCGGAATAAAG
>Ga0157364_1007333_pt1 | contig 11424 bp, 2 predicted proteins | sample AttsexASBM2_FD_111476 | JGI IMG/M metagenome (GOLD analysis project Ga0157364, IMG submission 111476) | Fungus gardens microbial communities from leaf cutter ant in Ribeirão Preto, State of São Paulo, Brazil - Atta sexdens ASBM2 | ecosystem: Host-associated > Fungi > Mycelium > Unclassified ...
GAAATATTAGTTAGTAGTAATTGTAGTTTTAAGAAATATTGTTCAAAAATAAAGTGATATGTTGGTATCAGTGTTGATCTTCTTTTATATGTTATAAGATCTTGTATTACTACCTTCTTTCCCGTAAATCTGTAACTTAAAGCTATAGTAATAATCAAATAAAAACAGTTTGGCAGCACACGAGGATGAAATTGTTATTTAAGTTAGTTTAGATGAATGTATTATTGCAAAAAATTATACTTTGATATGACTATTTTTCGCATCGTTCTGTTAATTGTTCTTATGTACACTTCTAAAATTATAAGATCCATTTATTAGTAGACATATGTATAGTCAAATGGTAAAATTAATCTTCAATAGTGTAACGCAATGAGGTAATGCCCCAAATTGACGCAAGTTTTCTTTTAACAACATAAAGGGGAAACTAAACGCTGATTCTCTAAGAGAGGACAGGATATCAAGGAAGTCGTTATTGGCCCTTGAGGCTATGCCGCGTATTGTTGTCGCCGGATGAAACGAAGAATCACTCAATTTTATGAGATAAACGAGGCGAAAAGATCACGCGGATAAGTAATGCATATAGTTCAGATTTCGATGGTCAAAGGGAATAAAGAGCTTAAAAAATTGTAAGCACGTGTTGAAATGGAAATAAAGAGACTAATTATCTACTTATAATTCTATTATACAATTATGTCTATTATATCAATATCTATTATAATGTAACATAACATACATAATATAACATAACACAACATAACATAATATAATACAATATATATATTTATATTAAATAATAATATCTATATTATATTGTATTACTCTATAAAACGTACCTAACAAATTTGCATAGAAAATATTCTTAAAATTAAATTAAATTAAAAATAAGAATTTGATCGCTTGAGTTAAAATATACCAATAAAAATCAAATTATATTACTAGTATTATTGTTTACATTACAAAATAAAATAAATTCTTTCTTTATTAGGCTTTTGTCGTAATAAAATTAATGATTAAATTTGAAATTTTAATTATCTAATCTATGATTGTTAATTAGACCAGTCAATTTTATTTTTCAAAATTATTTTACACATTATTATCGAAAGGTCTTAAAAATTTCTATAGCAGATTATACGAACTGGGAATCACTATGTACATTTTTTTCTTATCTTTTAACGAAAACGCTTTTTGCGATATTTTCAGCAGAAGGACATTGCCTCTTTTTTTTTTTATTGTTAAGGAAGTAGATCACTTTCGGAGATGACAACAACGCGATTTAGCAGACACGGGAAGGTCGCCACGCGACGACGACAAGGGGTGGCGAAGGGGATTGCGCCGCTCTTTCGTGGTTGTATATCAGGGGCGTCGCGTTATTGGCCCCCGAGGCGCAACCGGGCTTTGTCGGTTGGCACGCTGATCGTCGGATAAGCCCGAGCCCCAAGAATTGCTGACTTTTGTAGGATAAACGGAGTAAAGAGAAAGATAGAGAGAAACTGTTTCACGCGCGCGAATGTATACGGCAACGTTTTATACATCTCGGCATGAATCCGCGCAAACGAGGAGCCGAACGGTGTCGTAATCAGTCTAGATATGCAAACGTATGAAGTCATTTAATTTTTGCTCACTTAATTCGCGGAAAATGACTCCGTGTCTTTATTTACGATAGGAGTTGAGAAGCAGAGAAATCGTGTGTTATAAGGATTAAAGTTTTTCAAAAAGAGATAAGCTTACGATGAGTGCATTAAAAATCTGTATAATGCATTATACTATGCTGTAATTACGTAAATCTTTATGATTCTATAAGTATGATTTTTCAACGTGCTCGTTACTGCAAATTGCTGAAAAAACAGTCATAAATCGTATTTGTGCGATATGAATAAATGTATGTGCACTTAATTTATTTAGTAGACATTGGAGTGAATAAATTTCTTTGAAATTCAAATCTAGAAAGTGAAACTATTTGAAAAGAAATTATATTGCAATTATTATCTTGCAATTGTATCTTAATGATTTGCAATACAGTAATATATATTTCAGAAAAATAACAAATCTGCAGAACTATGATGATAAATATATATTTATTGATTCTTAAATTATTAACTTCCTTCTAATTTAATTAAAACTATAATGTATGAATTCTTTAGAAATACGCAGAAAATCTTTAGAAATACGCAGGTTGAAAATTTTAAGATCTTAGAAAAATTTTTCAGTCCAGTTTCTGAGAAAATCTGAAATTTTGGAGATTTTGTTAATACATATTTCTACATTAAACTAAGTCATGCGAATAATCTTAACATTTGAAGCATCAAAATCGGAATTTTTTTTATTAATTCTTTGAATTTTTCAAAACTATTAATTGCAGATTGCCGACAACGATTGCAAGGGATTAATAGAATTGTTTTTTTGCACAATATTTCTATAGATTTCCACAGATATTTAGTTTGTCAATATTATTCTATATTTCCAAAAAAAATCTTGCATTTTCAAATAATAAACTATTGTATATTATTATGTTTTAAATTTGATTTTTGGTCAATGTTTATTTTAATAAAAATAATTTATTGTGATAAATTAAAAATGTTTCTTTATAATGATTGATAATGATTGAATATTGATAATGATTCTTTATAATGATTTATAATGATTGAAAGCATAAATGCTTTAAGAAATATATAATCAGATTTGCATTCATACAGTATATAAAATAAATTGTATTTTCAATATTTATACATGCATATTATGATAATTTGATGATCATGTACTCCCATGATTTTATTTGAAGGCTTTATTAGTCATATCGGAGTAGCACTTTGAGAAATCTATTTTTTATCGTCACAACAACCGAGTATCGATACCATATTTGCATGATAAAGCCGCCTATGAGGCAAGCAGAGACGAGATCGAACACCCACGCCTTTATACAGATGGCGACAAACATTCTGTACGACCAAATCAATGCAGAGATCCGATACCTCGTTTTATCGAACTACCAAGTCGCATGGATTCGCTACAAGACAAACTGTATTGATAAATCTTCAACGAAGAAATTATTATTATGTTCTTCAACTAATTTTCAATATTCGACAATTTCTTCGGCAGAATATTAGACTATTTTTTGAACGCTGTTGAAATACATGACACCAAAAAATTTGCGATGTAAAATTTAAAAAATTACAATTCGTTATTTATGGTAATGTATGAAATTTAATTACTTCTTTTTTAAATTAATCTTATATAATATTAGATATTATCTAATTGGTTTAGAAAAAGCAAATTCTCACTGCCACAATGAAATGTCATGATTTTTATGTCATCATTTTTAGACTATTATTGATTTAGGATAACTTTCATTCAAAAATATTTCGGTCAGATGAATTAGTGACCTAATAAAATGCCGGACAATCTTATTTTTAGGGTCGGAGACTTTTGACTTTTCTGAATGTGGAGTGTCTCATCCAAACGGAAGAAGGAGTGATTTTAAAAGAACATAAATATTTTATCTCTTTTGCTATATGTGCAAAGTATATTTCTATATATATATACATCTTAGCCGAGTACTGTTTTTTTTTCAAATCACTCAAAATTTTTTAAAATTTGTCAAAACCTAATTGTTTTTTTTTTAATCCCGAATTCTGGATATGAAATTCAACACTTACAGGAGCTCTGAAAAGCTTCATAAAAAAGTCTCCGTCTATCTTATTTTTCGTAGATTTACACTCACAGAGAAAAACATAGACAATTATAAAAGCTTTTTTAATCTTTTAACAACTATAAACTTTTTAAAAGTTTTAGAGTGAATTTCACTCTAAAGAGTAAAAATTTACTCTTAAAAAATAAAAAATTGAACCATACTTTTTCAAAACTGACTTAATTTTCACTCTTTAGAATGAGATTTCACTCCAAAGAGTTTAAAGAGTACAGGTGACAACTCATACAAGTGTTATATGTAGAATTAAAATATATAGTTGAATAAATTAATATACGTCAATGAGTAAATAAGTAATTTAATTTTTACTATCTTGATTCTTAATCTCTATGGATGACTTGGTTAAAATGAACGTATGTTTGCTTTGAACAGGGTATTGAAAGTTTTTGAAAGTCAGACATTTATGCATTTACTCTTATCATTTGACTATTAATTGCTTTTTTCGGAATCGTTCCGATTCCAATTTTTAACTTTGACGACATCAGTGACTTCTCATATTCATACATATACTGACTATTTCATTTAATTGTTAAACATCTAATTTTATATCATGTGAAACACAATCGAAGTGAGTTATGCATTAATCTGCCAAGCATTAATCTGCTTGGTGAGTTTTTTTTATTGAAGCGACAATTCTTATATACTCTGTATTATATTACTTTGTGTTATATTACAAATTAATCATATTCATCATTTTTATAAGATTATCGAATTCACCAACAATTGATCTTCCTATCGTTTGCGAGTAATTTCGAATATATGTACTCAGTAAAGTACGTACTCATCGCACAACGCATTTTTCTATGCTTTTATTACTACTTGTTTCTCAATATATAATACTTATGCTTTCTTATATTTGAAGATGGTTGAAATTAACCACAGAAACATGTTATGTTACGATTATTGTTCTCACTTAATTTAATTATAGCCGAATTTTATATCTTAATTTTTTAACAGTTATTTATACAATCTTTAAACTGACTTTTACATTCTCTTTTTATTATATTATTTATGTGACATCAAGAGTCTTTGTATTGATTAATTTATTTTTATTAATTTTTTAAAGTTATTGTTGAGTTTAAATCGTGAATTTAAATACATTTAAGAGATCGGAGAAATAATATAAGAAAATAGGAAACACCCAGTGCTAGATTAAGTGCTATATTAAGTTTTAGACATCTTCTGTTAAAAAATCAAAAGAAAAAGAATTAAATTCCCCTTAAACTCCTCTTTACCCTAATAAAAATAATTAAAAAACATTTTAATTGTTGAGAGTAAAATTAAGATTATTTATTAGTTTATCTGTCGTATATAATTAAACTACTTTATAGTTCCAATAATTATAAAATAATTTATTTAATTATGTATATTAATTTTATACAACACAGTTGTTACCTTTATATTTTTTTTTGCCATCGCTATATGTCTTTCTCTCTGATCTGAGACGAATCTTACAAAATATTTCTTGGAACCGTGTCTGTGTGTTAAGCCCATATCAAACTGTCTTTGCAGACCGATCCAATTACCAAGTTTGATTGTTGATATATAATAAATCAATCATATATAATGAATCAATTTTATTGGTCGCCATTATAAGTCGGCAAAGTTTAGAATTGATTGGTGTACATAGTTGATAGTCTGGGCTTTATATGTCTATCTGTTGTGCATGCGCGATAATTCGAAATGTTTCCAGGTATTTTTATCACTAATAATACGTTATCCATTTTTTTTATCTTAAAAACAACTTAATATAAGATAAAATCTAGAAGAGTGTAATATGTTTTTAGAAATATTTCATAAATTTTATACTTGAGGTTGTGCATGTGTGCGCGCGCGCGCGCGCGCGCGTGTGTGTGTGTGTGTGTGTGTGTGTGTGTTACACTAAAAGCAACAAAAATACTTGAAAGAGTTTCGAGCTGTCTCATGGTGCACAATCAGAAAGTGAGTTAGACAAAATACGTCCTAGTTCAGAAGAATACTTGAAGAAGGACCTCTTAGAGAATCTTTTCGACAATTTTTCCAAGAATACCTATTGTCTTGAGCAACATAGAAATAATCTGTAAAAGATTTGAATTTTTTTTTCAATAATTAAAGACTTGATAGTAAAATTATTTATTATATTGTATTTATACCATTATGTAATATTTATCTGTTTGTCAGTGTGTAACATAGTTATTGCTTTCTATGCTCTTATAAATTTATTACTAATAAACTGCTCAGATTCATGAATTGTTTAAGAATAGAGTTATTTTCCAAATGAATATAATTTTATTTTTTTTATATATAAAAATGCTTCAGAAACAAGCAAATAATTAGATCAACAAATAAAAACTAGTCCATGAAAACATTAAAATCAAAGAAAAAAAAGGATTAGCTAGCTTTTTCAACAAATAAGATATAAGAGCATTTCAACTGAATCTTCCTCAACCAATTAATAAATTGTAGTAGAGATTAAATTTAAAAAAATGAAAATTAAAACGAGGAAATTTAAAGAGAAAGATTATAAGGATGCATTGTTAGACCAATGAGTAAAACAATATCAATTTTTAAATTCAAAATGTTATCGTTTCTTTTTATCACTTTTATTAAAATGCTCATTGCTTACTTTCTGTCTTTAAAAAAGTAAAGTGTTATATATAATATTTTATACTTTTTTTTACTTTTTTATAGGTAACAATTTTAGCAGCATGAATAAAATCGAAATATAAGATTCTTAATTGAAAATAAAATTATGCAACGCGACACATTGTCATTAAACTATCCATAATCGATAAAATTTGGCGTCTTTGAAAAAGGAAAAGGGATGAAAAAAATCATGTAAGAAAATGATAGGAAGAATGGAAAAAACAAGAAACGGAGAAAAGAAAATGATATGGAGAACACATGGAGCAAAGAAAGAAGATAGAAGGAACGAAGAAGATGAACATCGGCCGATGGATCGAACGTAGAAGGAGAGGAAAGGGTTGAAAGAGTGAGAAGAGACGGCAAGAGGGCGGACGGACAGGGAGGGAGGGTGAGACGGGTAGGGGAACCAGAAAAAATCCGGGGATTTACGCGGAAAGGGCAAAATATTCCCCGCCCAGGCTTCATTCAGCCTCCGATTACGGGGTGGCTTTGGGTGAAAAGCACGCGTTCCCATTGGTCGAGGGGCTAATATGGCGGTGTTAGGGGTTGCAAGGTGGGGCTGATGTACGCGATATTAAGGGCTGCTTTCATGTCCGACGAGCCAGTGCGTGGTGCGCCGTCGATTGACGCATTTTGAGTCGTGAAGGTGGAGAACGACGTTCGGCATCCTCCTGTCTCTCCTCATTCCCTATCTTTCTTTCTTTCGTTCGCTCGTTTCCTTTCGTGTATGCTCTTCCGCCTGAAACGCATTCGACGGAGGCACACGCGACTCGGCGGCAGATTCAATTTGCGCGCGTGTCATCCGGGAGAATCTATGATTTGCCAGTGATTTTCGTGGGTCAAGGACTATCATTTAGTAGTGCGATTTATTTGCAAATCGCGGGAGCTTACGGCAGTGATTTCCAAAGAAGAACGACATTTACTTCAGATATGGCCCAGACTTATAATCAGAAGAAAAATGTGTACAGCATCGACCAAATATTGGGTCATGACAAAGATGGAGGTACGGTAAAGTATCTTTCTTTTTTCTATCAAAGAAATACGCGCAAGTTATTTGTATGAGTAAATGAACCATTTACAGAATTCTGTATACTCTATTGATTAAAATAAATTTTTATGAAACGTTTTTTTTATTAATAGAATAACAAATAAACATATACATGTTTCATTTCCATTAAATCAAAATATTGAAATTCTGTATATATAATATTTTATCACTATTTATCTACATTATATGTAATTATAATGAAATTTTAAGAAATAAAAAAAATTGTTGAAGTAAGATTAAATGTAAATATCTACAACGTAATAGCATAACTTAAATTTTTTCATTGACAAAATTTTATTGTAAAAGTTATATTTGTAAGCATTATTATTATATAATCAATGATGATTTTAATCAGAGACATTCATTATCTAACTTTGTTTTGACAAAATTTGATTATAAAAAAATCGTTTCTAAGAATTACTGCAATAATTGATTATGATTTTAATCATGAACATTTATTATCAAAAATTATTCTAGTCTTTTTCGAACCAATTGTTTATCATTTCACATTACATAAAATATTATTTACATAGAAAAATAATACCTCAAAATATATTTAATTCGAAAAACATATTTAATTCGTTACATAACATCTTTAATTATTTTGTTTATTTAACTTTTTTATTTCTCTATTGTTTCTATTGTTATACAGATTTTAATTATATATATAAGTATTTTTCTTTTTAATTATTTGCTAACCGACTAATTATATATTCAAATTAAAATTTACAACACGTTTATTATGATAAAACAGTCATGTCTTCGTTTACGTAACGAACGTGTACGATCGTAATGACCGTAAGATCGATAAACTTCACTCGCTTTCGGAATACTTGACTCGTTAACAAGGAAGTCCGTTACAGATTTTATTACCTCGATACCACATATAAAAAAGAACGGGTACGCTTTTTTTTCATTGTAACAAAGTAGGTTATCTAGAGACGAGCAAACACTGATCGAATAAATAATGAATTAACATAGAGAGTACAAACTTTCATTTAAAATTAGAAGATATTATTTACATCATATATATAAGATGCAAACAGAATACTTATTAACTTTCGATTTGTTTATAAGATAGGGGTTATATTTAAGAGAGCTTTTAATAAAATTTTCACATACCTACGTTGCTCATTCATTTAACTTATATATCTATCTTAAAGTGACACATTCTGGTAAAATGCGATTATTATATTTGCTTTTTTTTGTCACTACATCTGGACTATATTAAATATTTTTTTATCTCACTTTCGTCAAATTTTAAATATATGTATACTTATTTATTTCATTTTAAATACAACGAGTGTATATTAGTTCAGCCATAAAAATAGGCTTCTTAAGGCTTGATAAGAATACACTATGCAGTAATTCAAATGACAATTAACTCGTTCTTTATTATTAAGTTATTAAAGATGACCTCGTTTTGATATATGTATATGTAAGTAGACAGATTCTTTATAAATATAGTTTAATATAGATTTATTTATTCTTTTTTCAAAGTATTAATAGAAATTAAATATATATTTAGTAAATTATTAGTACAAAAATAAATATTTGTAGTTTATATAAATAACAATAAATATATTTATTTCAGTATTATCGTTTATATTTTATAATTAATTTCTGTTAATAATATATTTTTGAAAAAAAGACCTACATAAAGCCCTATTAAAATATGTATCTGTAAAGAATCTTATATATACAAATATTAAAATAAACTCATCTTTAATAGCAATTTTGAACTTTTAATGTTAATTATCTATTTTATTTTCCTCGAAAAAAAATTTACAGAGAATTCTAACATTTTTGTCGTTATTTTTCCGAATTTTATTGTTTGTAAAAGAGAATGTACAAGTGTGTGCAAATAATAAGTGAAAGAAAAATACGGAAATTTATTTTAATCGAGAGAGAGAGAGAGAGAGAGAGAGAGAGAGAGAGAGAGATATGAGAAATTTAACTTTAACTGCAGATTGAAAGAATTGTAAACTTCGGCACGATAAGGGAAGATACGAATCTCATAGAATACACTGCTAACCTTAGGATTGTGCGATTAAAGGCAACGTAACGTAATTAGGTCGTCGCGGGTTATAGAATCTGTGGCGACGATCAGTGTAACGTGAATTTACTACACGCTGTTGCGACACGCGAGTAGTAAATTGCATGCGCGTGATTAGATTGCGGAGAGGCGCACGAACAGTGGATTGTTTCGATGCGTTCACTTTTGCAGAATCGTCATGGCGTGATGAATCGTGTTATCAAGTTTAAAGAACTACATTGTTACGTGTACAGGTTGAGCTACAACCGTAGCTTATGGGCAAACAAAACAAACGGCGATCGTTGTACCCCACGTTTTTATTAAATGCACGAACACGCTTTTGCCTTTTATCGCTCGAGTCGTTTTTTTTTTATATAATAGTATTGTCTTAATAGAAGAATATTGCGATCAATAACTTACTTTATAAACTGTTGTAAATAAGGCTATTTTTGACTTTTAAGCTTTAGAGAAATAATTAGAATTATATAATTATTTTAATAACTTAACATCTGCAATTAACTTAAATATTTAATTTCAAAACTAGATTTTTAAAATTTAGAATATACATAGATACAAAGTTTTTTTTTTGTAAAGCAATATTAAAAGAAAGATACAAGGCCAAGATAAGCATTAAAAATGTGTCAAATGAAAGTAAACGTGTTTTATTTTAAAACGTAATAACTTTATGATTTAATTTTGTATTTTATGATTTATTTATTTTGATTTGACTAAAGAAAACTAAACTCGGTTAGACGAAACTGTCTCATTACTATTAGGTACGCTTGAAAATAAAATTTGTATTCATTTTTATATGATACTTTTATTTATGATTCTTTCTATTGCTTGCTTTTTTTGAATCTTCTTTTTTTACTGCTCTTTTTCTTAACTTTCTTTTTTTTTAAATTTTTTAAATTAAATAAAATTATGATTCAGGTATTGAGAGTAAACAATTGTAATAAATAATGTTCTTTTTTAATATTTTTTTATTAACGAAAAGTCATTGAAAGACAAAATATAAAATAAAGAGATCATGTGAACGCATCCTGATTTTCAGATCGTATCTAATAATTGTAATGATTGAACGTGCGCGCGCGTATCGTTATTTTCAATGTTACAATCTAAAATAGTCGGGTTGATAATATTTTTATCTTGGATTTTTCATCCTTTATGAAGGATATATTTTACTGGAGGATTTACTTAATTTTTTATTTATATGCGATCAATGATAACTGCTGTAACGCGAATTTACAGCATGACGTTTGGCACGCAAAACATATGTACATATACTGGACGTATATTGTCTCTGTGCAGTATACAAATACAAAAATGCTACACATAACGTGCACAAAATAATCATACAAACAATGTTCTGGATATTATAATAAATGTATAAATTACCAGAAACGCAATTTATGTATGCTTGTAATGTTTGTATATTCTCAGACGAATCGTTTTATATCTATTACATCTTTATATGTCGATGTATTATAATTCATATTATATTCTATTATAATCAATTCTAAAAATAAATCATTTTACAATTATCATATATATTTAGAGGAAAGGCCCCTATTATGAGATACCGAATTCATTTTGGGTAAATGCTAGAAGTCTCTGTCTATATAGACAGAATTTAAAAAAATAATAGGTCATTTTGAAGGGAATTTAATAAGCTTTAAGATAACATTATATAAAATTTAATTCAAGCATCATTTTTTTTTTAAATTAAAGAAATGTAAAAAGTGAACAAATTACAAAATCAAAAAATTGTGCTCCTAATATGGGATGTCCCGAGAAATCGATAATAAAACGCAAAGTATATCAGTATTGCAATTAAAAAACTTTATTTAATGTTTCTAAAATACAAACAGCTAGCGTACGCGAAAAATGAGCGATAGATTATACCCAGAACTCGTCTTCAGGTAGTGGAATCAAACATTGCAGAAATAGGCATTCGACGTTCATTTCGGTTGTCTTTTTTATTATTGTACAATAACATTTATACTTTAGCAA
>Ga0157364_1007334_pt1 | contig 11423 bp, 1 predicted proteins | sample AttsexASBM2_FD_111476 | JGI IMG/M metagenome (GOLD analysis project Ga0157364, IMG submission 111476) | Fungus gardens microbial communities from leaf cutter ant in Ribeirão Preto, State of São Paulo, Brazil - Atta sexdens ASBM2 | ecosystem: Host-associated > Fungi > Mycelium > Unclassified ...
ATTTTCATAGCATGTCTATTGTTGAGACAAAGACAATTTCTTGCTAGTCTTGTGAGCTAACACTGATATGGTTAATATAGGCTCTTGGCAATCAACTTTGGGTATTTAAAATAAACTGACAAGTATAGTTCACATTTCAAGCAAAAGTCTACAGATGTTACTGTTATAAACTATAAGACTAGACTTTCAATTTTTATCTTTTCTAATTTAGATATGAATTATATAAGAATGTCACATGATGAAGGTGCTGGAAAGAATTAGTTATATACTTTAGGATAAGAAGTAAGTAGTTAGCTAAATTGTCAGAGTTCAAACTCTAAGTGGTAATACTCTCTATAATAGATTACACTTGACTAAACTTTATAAATACTTCATTCTCTATGATAGAGTTTGCTCATAAAAACTTGTTCTGCTACAGATTGTCATGGTATGCTTGAACTCTTATTTTTTTTATTTTTTTTATTTTAATCTATTTTCTCTGATTTTCTTTTTCTTTTCTTTTCTGTTTCTTTTATTTCTTGGATGATGAAGAGGCATGTGACTGCAGTCATATGATGTCATAGATCTAAAACCTAGAAGAAGGGACAATATCAAGGTAGTGTATGTCTATAGCATGTTTACCTCATAGTATATATATAGTGCACTCATGATGTATAGATATTAGAGTATGGATATTTATTACCAGCACAGACTATATCTATAGTATAAATAGGATAGCAATTCATCAGGAACTTCTTGTTGAGTTCTCTTATGATCTTTATGAGACTCTTTCATTATAAGACTATAAGAAAACTGGCTTTTCCAAGATTTTTCTCTTTTGTATTTTTTGGCTGATCTATGTTCTATGATTCTTTTCTACATTCACACTTATCCACTCATCTGATTTCCCATGTTCTAGACTCCTTCAAGCTATATATCAATACTCCCAACTGTCCAGATATATTATTTAACTCTCCTTTCTAATACTTTCTTGCTCTTTTGCAATGTGTTGTGGTCTTCAAAGTCTGCTAGTATTATCTACACATTTGCTCTTCTGCTTTCTCATATTCCAGAAATACCTGCTAAGTACTCTAGCTCTCTTTTAATTTAGTTTCTCTATTCTGAACTGTTTCTGATTACTTAAGTATTATTATTCCTTGATTATGTAAACAAAATTCTAATACATTAGAATAGACTTGTTATTATATAGAGTAGTCATCACTTTCAGAAATCTCCATTCTGTTCTCTTAGGATTTTCTGGAGATTTAAAGTGCTTTGCTCTTTTGTTTAGTTGCTCTAATAAAGACTACTTAGTGTACTATTGATTGTTTTGATTAGTAGTTGCCATAACACAGATCAGATATCTAATTACTTTGTAAAGCCAAACAAAAACATTAGTCTCACTCAAAGTAGAAAAGTCTTTAATAGTCTTATACTACCTCTACTCAAGTTTTCAATAATTTTAGACAGACTTTCTAGTATTTAAGACTAGTAGATATACTATATTAGTTGTTACAATTCTAAGTCTAGCTCAGATTACAACTTAAACAAAGGTTTGAAACTGTGGTATTTCAGTAGAGTTTATAATTCTAGAGAAATCCCAAGATATATTGTTTAAATGACTAAGTACACAACTTACCTCTAAAGAAATCCTAAAAGAATTATATGGAGTTTTCTAGAAATGACAGCTATTCTAAGGATCTAAAAGTCTATTCTAATCAAGTAAAATATCAGACAAAATATTCAGTTACTTAGTATTAGAGTTGAAGATGGTGGACTTTATTTATTTTTATTTCATTTTTTATTTTTATTTCATTTTTCATTTATTTTCTTATTTTTGGACTTAGGGTTAGAGGTTAGTATAATATTACAAACTGTTACAGTCATATGATCATATATCACATAAAAGGACATAGAAGATTCTAGAACAATAATGTTATATAATATGTTTATTATATATTGATTTTATAAATGACATATACTTTTTAGAGTAGACTAAGTTTAGTATAGTATGGACTATCAGCTTAGTGTATATAAGGTAGACACTTTGTACTTGGAACTCTATCAAGTTCTCTTATATTAATTCTAATACAAGGTTTATTTTTTGTCTTAATACTCTAAGACTTAAGTTATAATACTTAGTTACAAAATAATGATACTGAATAGTCAAGTACTTTGATGGAACATTGAATAGCAAAGGCTTATTAGTCAGTAACTAGTAAATATATTCTTGAGAAAGTAATATAAAAAATACAAGGAAAACATGAAAAAGTTTTTACTACTATATAAAAAGAATACAAGATACATTAATTACTTATATAAAAAGTAGTAGAAGTTCTTATCAAGTTCTCTTATTAACTTACTACTGTTATCTTGATTAAAATGTTACTACAATAGTAAAACTCAATATTAAACTTTTTTAATGACTTCTCATTTCAAGACCTTACTTGATCTTCAAATTTTCTTATTTTCTATCATTGGTTAAGAAGATTAATTAGACCTTAAGAAAAGGATAGCTGTATATCAGAAGTGTAATCATGAATATTCATGATCAAACTTAAACTATTAACCAGATATTATTACAAACTTTATTCAGCTTGTATCTCTACAACCAGTAAACCAATTTTCACAGACCAAGTTGTACTAGAAAGCCCCAAATGATAGCTATCCACACATATGTTAAATGTACAAAGTGACAGCAGATTACTGATATATCAGACTATCAGTAACTACAAGTTTCATTGGCTATTATCTCAGGAACAACTAAATAAATTTCCATGATCAAAGTTGCATTGGAAAATAGTTTCTAATGATATATTATATAGCATATAAAGATTATTATTTATAGAGATACAAGTATATCAATATAGTAATATAATTAGTTATCTTCTAAAATTAGCCTAATATCTGCTATGATAGATAATAGTCCCACCAAGTATGAGTTTTGATCATGTGATGGAAATAGCTTGTACACAGACCATTACTATTTTGTATAAATACTTCTGTATCTAAGAATTAGACCTCAAACTCAACAATATCAATTTTCATCAGTTTTCATCATTTATCTCTTATTATTATTGATATCTGTATTGATCTTTATCATCATTGTCATCATCATTGAACTTCTAAATCACTTCTAAACCTCTGAAAGTGCACTCAAGGTCTAGATATTATAAATAAGTAAGTAGTTCATTTTGTAATAGTTTGTTAAGTTTATTCTTGTGTTTTCTATTACTGTTGTAATAGAGTATAGGTAAAGCATTTATTTCAGATGTGAGATCTAGGGAATCTTTTGGAGAAGGTTGCTGTTTTCAACAAGAACAGTGACTTTTTTCAGACTCAGGACAAAGTTGCTGTAATAAGACTAAGTTCTTGTAGAGAAGATCTTTGGTCTTTAGACCTTAGGAGAAGTCTTAAAATAGCTTTAATCTAATCTCTTATTTGCCTATATTTAGATATAAGAGGAGTCTGCTCCTATTAAGCTGAAAATAGGCTTAGTGAAGAGACTTTATATCTTACTCAGCTATGAGATATCTTTTAGATGTTTTCAACAACAAGCTAACCTGAGTAACCTAAGATCTGTATAATACATTCCTAATAACACTTGCAGTATAGCTGGAACTACATTGAGATCTGATACTTCTTCTCTATAAGCCAGTATGTTACAAACTCAAAACCTTAAAGTAGGTCAAGAATAAGAACCTTATATTAGATTAACATAAGAGAACTCAATGGATTCCATAGCACAAGATAGTTTACCTTATATACTACAGGACATGGTACATATTACAACTAAGCTACTCTAAAGTACATGTGTTTTCTATAAGGCTAATATATTATTGTTATATTGTATGATATTACTCATTCTGAAACCTTTTATAATATTTCTTGTGATTATGTGACTGTGACAGAGTCAGGTGACATCACACCAATCCTAACCATAAGTCCAAATAAGACACTTTAAAGGAAAATGAAAATGAAAGAAAAAAGAAAAAAAGAAAAAAAAAAATTATTCAAGTCTATTATCTTTAATTCTGACATAGTGAGAGAAACTGGATATAATGTCAACTCTCTTCTATCAAGATTCACATTATATAAAAGAATATCTTTTATTCTTTTACTTACACATTTTATCTGCTGAAATAGAGATATTATATTTATACTTGCCATCTAAGTGTTACAACTCAAAGACCTTAGAGTGGGTCAATAAGAAGAACCTTGTATTAGGTCAACACAAGAGAACTCAATAGAGAACTCTTTACAGGATTGTCTACCCTTTTATACTAAAGGCACATGGTCCATGCTATGTACTTCTAGCCTACCCTAAACAACCATATGTATACCTTAAGGCCAACATTCATTGTGCATGTAGTATGACATCATACTTCTAGTGCCTTCTATGCCTTTCTTCTTATGTTACATGACTAACCCTAACCTAAAGTTCTATAAATAGAAAAATATGAAAATAAATCAAAAAGAGAATAAAAATGTGAGAGAGAAAATGAGAAAAACTGAGTTCATACTTTTCATTTTTGACACTAAGCCATACTCACTATTTAAACACCAATGTTGTTTTTTTACTTTTTCATTTGTTTTTCTAAATGTCTTTTCTTATTAAGCCTTAGTCTTAGATATCTACTTAGACATGTAACATAGTAATTTAGTAAAAGTGATTTGGAAACTAAAGTACTAGAAATCTATGAACTTTACCAAAAGTTAAGAATTTCTATTTCTTAAGCATACTATTAGGATAATACTGGTATATAAAAATAGTCTTAAGAAGCTAAAACTAATGTTTTTATTCTTTTACCCTCTTGAAAATATACTTAAGAGTCCATACTAATTAAGTAAAATATCAATCTGTAAAAACTTTACAAATAAAGTAGAGTTGGATTCTTATAGTAATTTTGCTTAAAAATAACAAAATATTTATGGATAAAGAAATAATAAGGAGGGAGTATTAAAAGGAATTAACAATACTTTGGGCAAAAAGACTTTAACCAAAATACACTTATCATGAGAATATAAACAAAACTTCTAAAAAACTATATCAAGTTGCTGATAAAGTCTTACAAAACCTAAAGTATAATCTTTGGTTCAAATAATAGTGTAGAGAAAAGCAGAAGAGGAAAGAGAGTCTGGATATAATAGACATAGATGAAATCAAAAAAAAAAGTGTTTGCAAAAACTATTAGATATATATAGACAAATATTTTGAAATTAAGGTCACACAATATAGTATCTTGTTAAAAACTGGCAATAAAAACAAACAAACTCAAAAAGGTCCTTTCTAGAATACATCTCTACTAGATTCAAAAAAAAATAGTTATGTCTTGAATAACTGATAAATTTGTTAAAAGAAGAAATATAACAATCCAGGTACCCCATTTGAGAAGATTAATACAAATAGTATATCCAATAAGAATGTCTCTAATCCTAGTATCCCAAAGAGAAAGGGAAAGAGGAATTCCAACTTGGATTTTCTATTAAGACTATAGAGAATAATGACAGAAGTCTTGTAGCAACATATGTAGCAAGAAAATCTCTTTAAAGAAAACTCTGTTTATACTTTGGGTATATAGTAAACAAAGTATAGACCAAAGCTTTAGTTGATTTAGAAGGCACTACAAACTTTGTAGACAGAGTTTTTGTGAAAAATAATAACCTAGAAATATAAAACTAGCAAATCCATATAAAATATTCAATGTGGATAACACTTCCAACAAGATAGGATAAATAATATGTCTGAGCTTATGTAAAAATCGGATTTTATAAGACAACTTAATATCTTTTTGAAGCAAAAGAATGATGATTGTATATTTGTACTTAGACAAATATAATACAAAATCAGTTAGCAAAAAGAGCAGATACTAATGAGCTTTACCTTAAACTGAATATTAGTAGGATTACCTTCATTGAACAGTATAGAAGATGAAGACCTCAACAACCATATATCTTACTAAGCAGATATAACTGACTCAGACAATTACTACTAGGTAATGGTAATTGTAACTTTATTCAACAATCAAAAACTAGTATAGAAACTTGGATTATGAGCATATAAAGACTTGAAAATCATATGTATTATATTGATTACATGAGTGTGGAAATGTGTTCTTAAAAACCAAGTCAGAGAGAATACCATTACAGAAAACTGTATAATCATGCAATTGAATTTAGGAAAGGTATAATGCTTTCCAAACTAATGAAGGTTTATCTGCTTTCTTTAGCAGAAAGAAACTCTCTAAATAGATGGACTGATGAAGAACTTAGGAAAGTTCTAGAGTAGCCAGTATTACTAAAAAGTACAAAACATTCTTAGGCTTTGCAAATTTCTATTTGTAAGTTCTCAATGAACTTTATCAAAATATCAAGGCTACTTTCTAATTTGACAAAAAAGGATAGTATTTGGACTGGGAGAATCAAAATGTTTTTAAGGTACTGAAAAAGGCCTTCACAACAGTTTCAGTTCTAAGAGTATCAAATAATGAAAAATCTTTCAAATCATCTACAGATACAAGTAAATTTGCTACTAGAGCAGTCTTATTACAAAAGCACTAGTTACTAGAATATAGCATTCAGATTCTTCTCTTAAAGTCATTATATATTCATGAAAGAAACTATAAAATCTATAATAAAGAGTTATTAGCAATAATCTGAAAATTAAAAGAATATAATTATCAACATCATTTGGAAAAACATTCTTATAAATTAAGATTTTGGATCATCAAAATCTCATATTATTCAAAACAGCTGAAAAGTTGACTAGAAGACAAGCAAGATAGGCTCTTTATATAACTTGTTTTAACTATATACTCTATTATAAACTGGAAAAAATAATACAAGCTAAAGACTTCTTGTCTTGAAGAGTAGACCATGAAATGGGAGTAAACCTCAATAACATGAACTAGATACTACCAAAACCTGAGTTCTTTGCAATCAATGCATTAGAGACTTTTTATAAGTCACCTAATAATAATGACATAATTCTAAAGGAGGTCAAGACAGTACTCTTGCTAGATAAAGTTACTTTTTCAGTCAAAACTAGAACTACAAGAATAGACTACTACTATATAGAAGAAAATTATATATCTTCAAGAGCATAGATGACAATCTGAGATATAAGGATTGTTCTGATATACTATAGCTTATCATTTTCAGGATATCAAAAATAAAAAACTTATAAATTAGTCTCTAGAAATTACTGGTGACTGAAAATAATAATATTTGTCAAGAAATATGTTATGAGTTGTAATATGTGATAACAGATAAAAAATTGCTCACAGTAACCTTTTAGGCTACTTATACTGAACAAAATGCCTAATAAGCCTTGGAAAAAATATTTCTATGAACTTAATTTTATAATTGCCCAAGTTAAAAGTTACAATACTATCTGTGTTATTGTTGACAAGCTCATCAAAAGAGCACACTTCATTCCCATTAATATTCAGTTCTTATTTAAAAATATAGTGTAACTATTAAATAATGGAGTTTATTCTCTACATGAATTACTACTATAAATCACTTTAGATAGAGAAATATAATACTTAGCTAAAATTTTTTGAAAGAAGTGTAAACTATTAGGAATAGAATCAACAATGTCAACAGTATATTACTATCATATGTCAAGTATACCTATTCAGAAGCCATGTCCCCATGATAGTGCTGTCATTTCAATATCTACAAAACAAGCCTGTTGTTATGACTCAGAACCCTTAGAGTTGGGCTAGGAGGCAACCTTGTATTGGGATAATACAAGAGAACTTGATGGAGAACTCTGTACAAGATAGTCTACCTTTATATACTGAATCCTCAGGGGCTGTGCTAGCTATTTCTAACCTACCCTAAATGACCATGTGTTAGCTATGAGGTTCCCATGTGGTATGACATCATTCTTCTAGAATCTTCTTCATGTCACGTGACTCATGCCACCTCTAATCTTAGTCCTACATGCTAAAAATGGGACAAAGGGAAAGAAAATAGGGAAGAAAATAGGGAAGAAAATAGAAAAGGAAAAGAGATGAAAAGAAGCTAAGTCCACTTCCTGCAATCCTAACACCTGTCTTCTATGATGGTCACCCTTCTTGCAACACATTTTCATGGCAATAATGTAATAATACAGATATCCAGTCTTCTATAACTAGGATACTCCTAGTAAACTTGGTCTTCCATGGCAAAGTTCTCCTATCTTACTTCTATCAATGTCTCACCACTAAAACCTCCACTTAGGATAAGATACTGAAATTCTGAGTATTTTCTCTTATTGAACTTAATTTCTGGTGTTCAACAGCAATACATCCAATCAGTACTTACTTCTATCTTAGACTTTATTTATTTCTTTGAAGTTGTAATCACATAACAGATAGATGGTGCAGCATATAAGCTGAAGCCTATGAAAATCATTCTACAAGTCCACATTATCAAGCTCTTTTCACAGAGTTACATACTCTGTGCATTTCTGAGCCAACTCTGTAGACTTTCATCTCCTAGTGTGAACCACACCTAATAATCACTCATAAATAAATGGATAGATAAAATATGTAGACTAGATATTGGAGCAGTATTTCAGGTATTATGTTGATTATAATCTAAAAACTGGTCAGACCTGTTATTAAGTACAAAGTTTACATACAACAATCAAGCACATGAAGAAATAACCTTATATATAAAAAGATAAGAAACTTTAGAATAGACAAAAATAGCTCTCAGTCTTGAAGTAGAAATAATAAAATAATACAATATCATATATCTAGACTTTTATACAAACAAACTAATGATTAAACTTACTATCAATAAGTAAAAGTATCATATGCCAAGTCTACCCATTCAGAAGATACATCCTTACAGTAATACTGCCTCCTCAAATATCCATAATATAAGCTTGTCTTCTATAATAGCCATCCTTTTTATAACACATCTCCATGATAGTGATACAACAATCTGGATATCTAGTCTTTCATAATAGGAATACTCCTATCCAACTTGGTCTTCTATAGTGGAGTCCTTCTACCTTACTTCTGTTAGTATCTCACCACTGAAACTCTGAGCATCTTCTATATTACCTACTTATATATAAGACTAGAAGTTACACTGTAAATTGCTAGTCTGATAATCAACAAAGATAATTCTTATTGAACTCAATCTCTAGTATTTAATAGCAACATACCAATCAACACTCACTTCCATCTCAGACTTCATCTATTTCTCTAAAGTTACAACCATATAGCAGATAAATAGCACAGTATATGAGCTGAAACTAAGGTCATTCCACAAGTTTGCATTACTAAGCACAAAGTTTACATACTCTATGTATTACCAAGCTAACCTTGTAGACTTTTGCCTTCTGGTGTGAACTATACCTGACAAAAAGCCATTTCAATATCACTAGTCCAAATTCAAGATCAGAAAGAATAAAAAGAGGTCTTATTTAATAGAAAAATTTAATTTAGAAGAGAATATAAGGAAAATCTTGAGAATACAAAATAAAAGCTCTAAGAAAATCTTTAAAAACTCCAAAAAAGCATACAACTCTTCTCAACAGAATTTGAATCAAGAGAAGAGTGATGTCACAAACTTCATTTAGCTTATATCTCTACAATTAGTAGACCAATTTTCATAAACTAAGTTATACTAGAAAGCCCAAAATAAGGGCTATCTGTATATATATAGAATATACAAAAGTAACAACAAACAACTGAGATATCAGGCCATTAGTAACTGTAAAAGTTTTGTTAGCTATTATATCATAAATAGCTAGATAGATTCATATAGTTGAACTTGTATTGGAAAGTGCTCATCAAATGATTTCTAATGATATATTATACATTATATGAAGATCAGGATTTATAGTGATATAATTATTTATCTTCTAAAATTAGCCTGATATCTACTATGACAGATAACAGCTTCACTAGGTACAAGTTTTGATTATATGATGAAAACAGCTTGTGTATAGACTATTACTATCATTATCTCTTATCATTATTGACATTTGTATTAATCTTTATTATTATTGTCATCATTATTGAACTTTTGAATCACTTCTAAACCTCTGAGAGTACACCTAAGATTCAGATATCACAAACAAGTAGTTTATTTTGTAATAATATACTTGTATCTCCATGAATACTTATTATTATTAGATATACTATATATCATCAGAAATATTTAATAAGCACTTTTCAATACAAGTTCAATTATATAAATCTGTCTAGCTGTTTATAAAATATTAGCCAACAAAACTTTTATAGCCACTGATGGCCTGATATCTCAGTAGTTTATTGTTGCTTTTGTACATTCCATATATTAGAACTAAAGATGATGGACTTGGTTTCTATTTTATTTTCTCTTATTTTTCTTTCATTCTCTCTTAATTTTTATTGGAAGAAGAAGACAAAGTGTGACACCATCACATGTCACATGACTTGTTCACAGAAGTCACATGCTCATGTGATACAGAGAAGGGCATAGAAGGTTCTGGAACAAGATGAAGTCATACAGTATAGCAAAGACATGTTAGTCTTATAGGTAAAGTATGGTCTTTAGGGTAGGTTAGAATTAACTTAGCATGGACCATCGCCAAAAGGTATATAAGAAAGACTAGATTGTAGTAGGAACCCTATTAAGTTCTCTTGTATTACTCAATACAAGAGTGTGCCTTTTACTTAACACAGAGTCTAAGTTATAACACTATATATGTGTGGATAGTTTTTATTTAGGGCTTTCTAGTACAACTTAGTTTGTAAAAATCAGTCTACTAGTTATAGAGATACAAGATGAATAAATTTTGTGACAGTTGTTAGTTTAGCTTTTAAGGTTTCTTAAAATATTTGAGATTCTTATAGTTTAACCATAGCTTAAACTTAGAGTTTGCTAGGTAATGTTACCATTGTTTGAGTTCTGTCATAATTGCTAATAATTCCCAGTCATAGATCTCATAGATTTCTTTAGTTTCATTTAAAGTTTAAGATATGTAGTTAGAGGAGTCTTACATCAACAACAAAGTGATGGCTCCTAGCAGCCAGTTGTTGTGGCAACCACTAGTCACAAAGACCAATAGAAACACAATGTTATGAACTAAGACCTTAGAGTAAGGTAATAGAACAACTCTTGTATTAAGTAACACAAGAGAACTCGATAGAATTCCTAATACAAAGTAGTCTACCTTATATACTATTTACCCATGGTCCATGCTAGCTACTGTGCACCCTACCCTAAATGACCATGAGTATGACATGAGGCCAGCATGTGTTGTCCATGCTGTATGACGTCACTTTGTTCCAGAACCTTCTACTCCCTTCTCTCACATCCCGTGATTAGTCTTGTGACTGATGTGACAGCGTGACTGATAAACCCCAACCCGAGTTGTTCTAAAAATAGAAAAATGAAAAAGAAAAAGAAATGAAAAGTAAAACAAAAATGAAAAGAGAAAATAAAATAAAGTC
>Ga0157364_1007335_pt1 | contig 11423 bp, 11 predicted proteins | sample AttsexASBM2_FD_111476 | JGI IMG/M metagenome (GOLD analysis project Ga0157364, IMG submission 111476) | Fungus gardens microbial communities from leaf cutter ant in Ribeirão Preto, State of São Paulo, Brazil - Atta sexdens ASBM2 | ecosystem: Host-associated > Fungi > Mycelium > Unclassified ...
GAGAAGTTTATAGTGATTATAAAAACAGAATATGGGTATAGAAAAGGAGCCACGAACATTGAATGTTTAATCATTTTTCAAGTGCTTTAACAAAATGTATTTCTTAAAAATAGGAATGCTTTGTAGTGATTCTGGAGCGAGAGGTAATAGAGATAGCTTCCAGCTGTTCCAAACTATCTATAAGCAGATTACCACGTCTCAAAAGTTTTTAAACAAGTATCTAGACGCAAGGTAGTTGAATCTTATGCATAAAGGAAGCTCACGTGCCTCAACCAACATAATGTTAATAGGCATAGAGAGTCTACCTGGTATAACCGAGGACTATGCGAATTGCTTTCCATTGCAGATCCGATACATCGTTCCAGACATCGAATCTATTCCCTCTAAATTGAAAGACATGATTGCCATATTCAATATAGTAGATCCCCTAAAGACAGCACGATAGATAACAAGAAGAGACTGGGGATGAGCGCCCCATCATATACCAGAAAAAGATAAAGCAGACATAATATTGACGATTTTTCTACCTTTGCCGATTAGATACTTGAGATGAATCTTACCTGTCAATCTCAAACATGCCTAAAAAATCTGCAGGTCTCAACAATAGGAATGTCGGTTATTAACCCTAGAGTGTTGGAACATCAGAACAGATCTACTTTAAAAACACCATGCATTGCGATTTAGACGGTGAGATGTTCAGACCTTTATTGTGTAAATAGATAGAAAAAGAGGTGAGGAATTCTTGAATGGAAGCAGCAGCCACATTTAAACTGATGTTTGAAGAAAATATCATGAGGTCATCAGCAAACATCAAGATGATGACCCCATTTTCAAAACAGTTTCCAATATCGTGTAGATAAAGATTAAACAGAATTGGACTAAGAGATGAAACCTGAGGCATGCCCTTGTGAGTCGAAAGAGGATTATTGAGCTTACCATTCCTAACAAAATAGAATCCTCTTTCCATAACCAAGTTTTGGATGAATTTGCAGATCTTGGCAGGGATACCAAGATCCCTCAGCGTTTTTATAAGGATTGAAGGTTGTCGAACGCTATGTCGATAAAGACGCAGACAGTGGCCAGTGATATTAGCAACATGAATGCGATTAAAAAATGCGGTAGATTATCCATGAACGAGCTGGGCGAAAGCCGAACTAAAATTCAGGAAGAATGAGATATGCCTCGATATCATCTTAATTTGTGATATATGATTTTTTCTATAATCTTGAGAAGAAAGCAGTGAGATCAGTCTGACACCCTTGCCGGAAGGTTTAGGGATAAGGACAACCAAGGATTTCTTCCAGTCAGATGGAATAGTGCCCCTGTAGAAAGCCGTTGTAGATTTCCACCAGGGAGTCCCTGAAATGGTCAGGAAAAATAGAAATGATTGCTGATACGATTGCTGATTTGGTCAAGACCAGGGGCAGAAGCGATTTTTGACTCCTTGATAGCGATGTCAAGCTCTTGAAATCGGAGTATCTATTTCCGCGATAAGATTAGAACAATTATTATGATCTTCAGCATATCCGGGAGAGAAGGTAATTGTATTGTAAGCAAAAAGGAGAGCATAACTTATTGATCGCGTCTTCGCAAGTAAATTCAAAATCAAAAGAATCGGTCTATCTATGATATAATGCTGTTAAGGTTTTTAAAAGATTTTTAAAAGATTTAACGAGAGATCATAATCTAGTCGAAGAAGTACGATAGTTAAAACTACTACAAAGTTTTTTCCAGCCAAGTCTTTTTTCCCTACGTAGAATTTTAAATAAAAGCGCATTGTATTTTATAAAAGCTAGATAACTTTCCCAGGATAGATTGTGCTTATATTCCGCAGTAGCAAGTTTTTTCACTGCAACAGCATCATGACAAGTATCGTTCCATCAAGGGGGCTTTACGCCGATCATCTAAGGAGCATTGTCGCGGTTGCTTAGCTTTGGGAGCGGCAAGCTCTATGCCATGTTTAATCTCGTATACTAAATCCTCATAAGCCTTCTCTGGTTGATCAAGTGAATTGCAAGAAGAGGGGAGAGCAGTATTGCTTAAAATGATGGTCAATCTGTCAGACTCTTGTTTGTTCAGATTGATTTGATAACAAAATCTTGACCTCGATTGAGGGGTGCAACCCAGTTGCACCTTTACAGGAAGATGGTCGCTATAGTCAGAATCATTTAAAATAATAGAAGAGCAAATAAGAGCAAGATAGAAGAAATTATACACAAATCGATGACAGAACGCCTGTGATTAGAAGGTTGAATGAGGGTGGGTGTACCGTCATTTAAAAAACAGCGCTAAGGTCGTCCAAGATTGCCAGTAGAGAACGGCCCACTCGGTCAACATATTTGCAACTCCATGCCGTGTGCGTTTAAATCTCCCATAAAAATGAATCTGGCCTTTTGGCCGAAAGAATTAAACATATCTTGCAATAAATCCCTGGAGGAGTCCTTACCTATGACGATATACGTTGACAATATATAGAAGTTCATAAGTCCTGCTTTGTAGCAGTTGTAACAGATGCGCACTTTAGGAACGAAAACAGAGACAGCATGCTTGATGTAAAACAAGAAGACATATTTAGGTAATAACTGATCAACAAATTTAACGCACATTAATTCGGATGGTATAATTTCAGATTTTCTGTCCTTATTGGATCTGCGCATAAGGCAGCCTCAATAACTTTGCATTGAGAGACCAAGTGTCTTTTGACAAAATCTTCCTCGATATCAACAGGAATATCTCGAATAACGCCTGTGCGTAGAGTGCGGTAAGTTGGTAAGTAAGCTTTGAGATTATGGCTCTGTAATGTAAAGCATTTGACGAGATTATTAGCAATCGAAGCCGTTTTAAGTTCTACAAGAATCTTATCCCTGCCAATCTTATGGTTTTCAATAATTATATATAATTATCATTATATACAATCTGAGAAATAATGCGACAGCCATGCAATGGATGTAATGCGATCTGTGTATCCGTTGTAACCGAATGTACAGGAACGGCAAATGAAGATAAGTCAGAGGAGCTATAGAAATTCTCGAAAGACACATTCTTGTTCTTACCTGCCTTATCCTGCTCTTTGCTTACGTCGTCAAAATGAAAGGTATGGCTAGATATGCCAGAGGCCGTTTGTTTGTTGTCACTTCTGCCCTGCTTACTGACAACAGACCCTCTCTCTAAGGTTTCAGAGCATAGCCTTTTGCGGAGAGATGGATTGTTGTTGTTATTCACACAAGAGTTAGGAAGAAACAGATGATACAGAGTCCTCTTCTAAGAAAGAGAGGCCCATAACATTGTTTTGAACTTCGTTTGTTGACTCCTTGGTAATAGCTTGTAGAACAGTGTGGGTCCCTGGGAAACGTTTACTCTGTAAAGAAGCTTCCAATTTTTTAAGCTGACGAATTTTTTTCCCCACTAGATCATAAAGGGAGCTTTTCTTGCCAAGTTTAGGAACGCAATTTTAACTTACTTTTGCTCGTAGAAGGAAGGGAAGAGGCAGAGGCAAAGGATGTTGAGGAGGAGGGAGGGGAGGGGATTGACCGGGCTCAACCTCCATCACCGATCCTGAGTCTGAGGCCGAAACTTCATTCATCTTAACGTAAACTAGGAAACGCGATCTATGCTATAAAAATGGATGGATAATACAGAAAAGATGATCCGCGCATGAAAATAAAGCATCAAAAACAACACGCTATCGATGATGCAATCGAAACGCTCACAAAGAAACGGCCATATAGAACGGCCATAAAGAAACACGTTCTCATACTTCGAAGTGCAGCGCGCGAATTCCGTTCCTAAACTCAATATCTTACACTAATTTCTGTGTATTAAAAATGGCTGCTTAGAATTACTTTACGATTCGCCGATTAGCTTAGTTCGGCCGATTAGTCTATTACAATTAACCAATCGCATTTGTCATTTCGTTTGATAATAGACACGATTGGCCAATTCCGATGAACTAATTTTTAGCTAACTAATTAGCTTAACTAATAATTAAGCTAATCGGTGAATAAAGTGACCCTTAATGGATAATTAGCTAAGTTTCCACAGAGAGTTAGAGTTGGGTCAGAGTGTGGAAATTAATTAGTCATAATCAAGTATTCCCTTCTTAGAATCGAATGTGAGAGAAATGCTCAAGAAGACTATGGTTTGTCAGTTCTTGCACTCTAACAAGTTGGCTATTGATCAACTTCATCGATAAGATTTAGGACTATCGATCACCGACTTATTGTAGAATCAGTGTAACCCTCGATAAAAACTTAAGGTTTGTTCGCGTCACGTGCTTCAACATGTTCCTACTTCCTCTTCGTAGCTTTTATTCGCTCTAATGAGCGCATTTGTTCTTTTGTTTCTCTTTGATTAGAAGTAAAATGAATGATCGATGTAAACACTCGCAAATTAATAGCGTTTTCTTTTGACTGCATCGCCCATTAGTGCAACACTCAGACAGCATGTTTCCTTGGCTGATGATAGACGAATTCATTCAGTGTAACGTGTTTCCATGACTATAGTGTAGTAGAAATTTTATGTACGAAGTGGGATTTTGTTTCATCTCAAAGAGACAGTGTGATGATTAAAAATTTGAAAATGAAAGTCAACTGGCAGCAGAATTAAACATGATAGCATGAAATAGTGTACACCATGTATGTACACTTGTGTAATGCAGCACTGATGCAGCACTTACACGTCACTAGTGTAATGCGAGGTTACACTCAGTACCCCAAGAGAAAAGTGCAATAAGTCGTAAAAGCCCGAATATTAGATTAATCATGGCATGCGACATCGGCCAAGCAAGATTAGATTATCCGACACTTACCCAATGTCTCATAGTAATGTAAATTGTTTATACTTTATTATATCTGTTAAATGATGATATTTTTATTATATTTATATAATTTCGTTACTAGTTTAACTGGTTGTAATTGAAGTAGAGAATGAATAACACATTTACCAATTGAAGAAGTGGTGTAGCAGCGGCGGATAACGTAGAAGATTCATAATCCAGAGGTCCTAAGTTCGAATTCCACTAAGATACGTTTTTTAATACCAATTTGTAATAATTAATTTCAGGTATAATTATTATAAATGTCTTAGGAATAAAATTTATAATCCTTAAAGATGAATGTTTTTTTTTCGAATATTAAACTAGTGTAGCTCGAATCCAATCCATTTCAATCCATTCAATCTATTTTCATGGATTTAAAGCATGCATTAAAAAAATTTTGATCCATTTTAATCCATTCTTGTTTGCTGGGAATACATAATCTGGGCAACGTACCCAGCAATTATTGCGTCTGCGTATATGCGCGTGTGCGTATATAAGAGATTTATTTTCTTTCTTTCTTTCTTTTTTTTATAACTTTCCCAGCAAGACGCCGACGCATCGGCGAATACGTGAAATCTACTTTGTTATCATATACCTCTTTTTGTTCTTTCCCATTGTCATGAACGCTTTGTGATCCCATTGTATGGTTCCATATTGAAGATTCTAAATCATTCTTGAGTCAAATAAAGTTAAATCATATTTGATTCTTGTAATGAACAATAAGAGTAATTGAGATTTTCCAAAGTAACCTCATGACTCGCAATGTAAGCTTCGGGAATGTTTATAATGGTCGTAACTGTATGCCGAAATCTGTAAAAATTAACCAATCATATTCGAATATTCTTTTCTTATAGTGGAATACTCGACTGTGATTAGTCAATTCTTGGGAGCTCCCCCCCCCAGAAATCATGTATTGTGGAACACACAGCTTGCTAGGTTGAAATTCTTATTCTCTATTCTCTGTTCCTTTTATTGTGCGGAGCCCCTTAGGCAGGAATCAGACTATGAAGATTGAGATTAAGATTAAAGATTGAAATTTCACCAATGAGAACAAAGAAATTTTGGCTCCTTTTGTTCTGATTGGTCAAACTTCAATCTTTCAATCTTCAGTCTCATTCTTCAATACGTAGTCTGATTCCGGCCTTACAGATCACGGCATATAGCATATGGTTACGGCCAGTATAAACATTCTCTTCCTCGGCTGTTGGCGTGGTAATCGCAGGTGAATGCCAAATGGCGCGCGTGTTGGTATGATGTACTCGCCATCTTGAATGTTGGGCATATCGCACACGCATCGGTGGAAGAGGGATCTTCTGTCAATCGGTCACCAACGGTGGAGAGTTTCGTTGTTGCGGCTGTGCATGATTGTGTGGAGCTATGTTTCCGCGGTTTTTACACGCAACTTCACTTACGAAGAGACTTACGGGACTCGTACGGGGATCATCCTATTAGAAATCAATACTAATTAATCCCGTGCTGTTTAATCGCGTGATCGACTCTCGATAGAATGCAGTTGCCGTGTGCTGGATGGCAAGTGTTTCAATACTAGCACTTCCAGCGTCTCTCTGAGTCGGAGAAATTGACCTTTCATGTTTCGGATTGGTTTCGGTCGACGGTTAGTTCGACAACGATGATCATAAAGCGGGAGCGACGCTTCGTAGAACCTTAAACTTTAAGCGAAAAGAGCAATTCGAGGAAAAAATATTCGAGGGATATCAGGAGTTCACGTTCCAAAAATGGCCTTCGCATTTGCATGCGACCTGACGGGATGATTATTATGCGAGATTGTTGTAGAGCTTCGACCTACATCCGGGTCATTTCGACTCGAATCATCATTTATAGTTCGATGAGAGATTTCTGAAGTAAATGCCGGACAATCTTCAATGAGGAGAAAAAGAGGAGAAAAACGCGAGTGACTTCTTGGTTATGCCATCGCATGAAAAGTGTAACTGAGGGGGTGCGTTTCTAGACGATGTATTGCGAAAGAGCTTTGAGCCCTATGCAAGTTCGCGGATAAAGGTTTGCCAGGAAAAGAAAGGTATATGCGATGAATATAGTTTTGATTTTGTTCTACATTTTTTGTATCTTCACACTGGAAAATTTGTCGTGATTATTATCTTTTATGACGGGCTCCATAGCTTGAACAAATAATGTCTTGTGTTGACGACACAGATTATGTGATAAAATGTCACTTGTTGAAACTCGTTCGAGATGATCCCTGTGAGAGACAGCATTACTTTAAAAAATCAGAAGCAAATGCTTACTTGCTGAATAAGTCATAATAAAATTATTTTTACTTCACTTTAACGCTATAATTTTGTTAAAAATATTGATTTGTATAAAATAATTGTGTAAATAATTTAAAGATTGTTTAATGGAGTGAAGATTATTAACCTATACAAAATTCCACTTTCTATGCAGTAGATGTATTTTAAATGGAGAACAAAATAGATGATTTTGGAGGTATGAGACTCGACTATGCAAGAAAATAATAGAAATGAAGTAAGAAAGTCTGGAATTCAAGTTTTTAATGATGCAACCATGATGGACAATACTAAGTATGGAGAAGATAACAAAAGGATAGACAATTTAGAGAGGGAGGAAGGTTCTATGGTATCCAATCTTCCTCTTTTGTTTGCTAATGGTTATCCAACATCTCTCGAGAAAATTACCATGGTACATTGACAAGATATTACTTGTATTTTTTTTAATTTGAAGATAACTGTCTCTATAAAATATTTTGTAATTCAAGAAATCATATCCAAAGATATGATAAAACTTTATTGCATTATAAATCTATTCTTTATCACTGCATTGATCTGCACTAAAATGTTATTTTTTGCTTTAAATATATACATTATTATACATCTAATGTATATCTATTTTACACACACACACACATATATATATATATATATATATATATATATATATATATACATGATATATACATCTATCTTAAGCACAATGAGTATATACTTTAATTGTAAAAAGCAAACTTTATATTACAAGTTACATTCTATCTGCAAATTGAGTATATCAATGAATATTATTCTATAGGCGCAACTAGAACGTTTTATATTATTTATGGTTCATTGTTCACTGGGCCATGATACAACTAAGGTTATTAATAAGCCTGAGTGGTGGCCTCAAGATATTAAATTTTCAAGTCCATTAACGAGACCTAAAAAGATCAATGATGTAAGCAACCATCAAATAATATATCTCAACTACAAAACATTATGTATTTATTAATCAAGTCTTGCTTTTGGAAAAGTGATAATCCTAAAATATCATTTCAGAACTGGATGGCAAATCTGAAGAAATTGGTTTTCCGATGTTATACATATCACAGAAGTGAATATTTGTTACGTTTTTGTTCCTATTTAGCTCAGTATCCACACGATGAATTAGAATATGTTAATAATTGGGACTCGACAACTAGTCTGTATCACAAAAGTACAGGAAAACTACTAGTAACATTTCGTAATGAAAACATGGTGTGTACAAAAAATATGTATATATATCTACAGGTATACTGACATATAGAATATCACTTTATCAAGTATCCCAAATAATTTGCTATATCTCTTCTTGATTTGATGAATGAGAAAGTTTTTGTGCCTGCAGCATTATGACAGAAGAAATGACAGCTCCCGAAGAACATTGTTATCTCACAATGCGTCTTCATCAAGCAATGGAAAAGTAAAGCAACAAACTCCCATGATGGTTCAACCATGTGATGATATTTATCTTTGTGACAATTGCGATGCTGAATTTGTAGGCCTTGCAAATATGAAGGTATTAGTATCCGATGTATTGATTTATTCTTTCGTAAAACTAAAATTCATATGCACAAACGATACTTGACTATTATACTTTCCTATTTGTGCAATTATTAAGGAACATGAAAAAATATGCTGCGAACAAGATCATGGTGGATGTAGTGGCTCGCGCTCGTCCACACCAGATATGTCCACCGTCAAGCCTGAGCTACAACAGGATCAATTTCTGGAGTATTTCCAATTACGATCGAGTAAGACTGAATCCAAATCGGTTGATGTAAAAAACGTGAGTGCTCCCGATGGTATCGCCAGACGCACCTCTGGACGTGTTAGGAGTTCTCTTAATTTTACAAAATTCGCCACTATCCCATTCTCATCACCTGCTGGCATAATGCTAACCAAAAAATCAAAGGCTATGACTGAAGAAACGCAGCAAGAACGATTAGATAGAATAGAAAGACATGTCATCGCGCCGATATTGAGCGATTCGTGTAGACCAAAATGGCTGGACGCAGAAATAGATAACGATAGATGGATAGTGACATATAAACAAAATCGGGATAAACCCACTGATCATTATGTACATCAATATAAATTTGTGAATTCTTCTAAAAGCAAACCAAGTACGTATTTTACTGTGAACTGATAACTTTTCTTAGGCATATACATATGTTATTAGAACAAAAGACTTAAAAACTGGATTAAGTAATATTAAAAAAACTTTTGATAATCGAAATTTTAAAAATTATAATATTTAAAGAGAGAGCTATCAGAATAAATGCAATGAATAGTATACAAAATAATTAAAAGATTAAAGTATACAAAATAACTTAAAGATATGAACAAACACCTTATGTTGTTTAAGCCATCTTCAGCAACATAGATTATAAATAATAAAAACATACAGCTTAATATAATTCCTTGCTCAATATAAATTATTGTAATAAAAAAAAATTTTATTGATGCGTCACTGAGGACGGCCGAAACATTCGTTTTTATGCAGTTGAAAATATAAATTAAATCAATATTGTCTAACATTTTTATTTTACGTATTATTTACTACATTTACTTAATAATCTCTTTAAGTGTTTTCTTACTAGAACTTCAAAAATTAAAAAAACATAGTACAAATTGAGTAGGATTGAAATACAGATTGCTAGGATCTATTATATTTTTCTGTTTGCTTATTTTTTATTAGTTCTTTTTGCGTTGCTTTTTATGCAAATGAAATAATAGAGGAACAATTGAAGAGAAATAAAAAATAAATGAAATGATAAAATATAGAGATAGGCTCAATTACTTTTTATAAGTAAAGAAACAAAAAAATAGGATTATATTGTTTCAAAAATAGTTAATATTACATAAAATAGCTTAATATTAATTATTGGATATTTTATAGGAAAATTATATATATATATAATCCATATTTTTTCTTCAGTGCTAAGTATACAATCGCAATTACTCTACGCTACATGCAGACCTATTTATGTTGTTCTTACCCGACTGAATGAGAGGCAAATTGATGAATTAAAAAAGGATCCTTCAAAATATCAATATTCTCAGAGGAGTATTAATGTTCGGAAACTTTTATTAATGAGAAAAGCAGGACCGGCATGTAAAACGAAGTCGAGAAAAATGGTCCACACGCAAAACATATCTGTATCTTCGAAACGGAAAGCGTCATTAGAGGATGATGTAGATTCGATTGTTGTTGAAGAAGAAGCTAACATTAGTGCATCGGCTAAAGAAACTTTAATCGCACTTGCTGCTGTGAAATCATTTACGGACAATGCTGAGGTTACTAAAGAGAAAAAATGCCCATCACATACGATAATGTTGATTGATCTCTGTTCGTCTGATGAAGAAGAAAACGATTTGAATACTCGGACGTCGTGCGACGAGAACAGAGATCCCATGAACACCGCGGAGTCTTCAATCACAAAGTCCTTCTTACGAAAACTATCACCGAAACAAACTTTACGCAAAACTTTGCATTTACCTTGCACGCTCATCGACAGACTGTCGGTTATTGAATAGTATATTAAACGAAAATGACAACAGAAATAAATATCGATTGTTGAATACTATTTGAAAAAAAAAAAATACGTATGCTTTTCTCTAACTTTCGTAAATTGTATCGTAAAAATTAACGTACAGTGAGCTATTACTTATTATTATATAAGTGATGACTTACAACTTGTACATGTGTTGTATTTCTTATATTTATTCTGATTATTAATACAATAATTGAATTTTTTGTTAGATTATCATAAGACTATTATGATTTCGAAACTTTGAAGAATAAAAAACTGAGTTATATTACATGAATAGAATATCGATTTAGTCAGATTGCGTTCAGTTACAGAATATAGGGTATTTCTCCTATCATGTTTAAAGGAATATGAGAGAAAGTGAAAGCGAGCGCGAGAAAGAGGAAGGGGGAGGGGAGAGACAGAATAAGATAAGAATTGTGATAAGGGAAAGATAAAAGAATATATTGGAATATTACGTGACAGTTTTAAATAATAAGCAATTAAAATTAATTTTTTATTTATATGCATAGCAGTAATGTAATGGTGAACAGAGCGATATATATTGTTACATTCTTTCAAAGTATGCAAATATGAATGATTAATTTTAATTTCTTAAAAATATTGCATCCTCAATATTCAAAGTTACCTTATCTTAATTGCTACATTACATTCTTTTAAACTGAATAGGAGACCTCTAGTAGTTTGATATATATATATATATATATACATATATATATATTTTATATATATATATATATATATATATATATATATATATATATATATATA
>Ga0157364_1007336_pt1 | contig 11422 bp, 9 predicted proteins | sample AttsexASBM2_FD_111476 | JGI IMG/M metagenome (GOLD analysis project Ga0157364, IMG submission 111476) | Fungus gardens microbial communities from leaf cutter ant in Ribeirão Preto, State of São Paulo, Brazil - Atta sexdens ASBM2 | ecosystem: Host-associated > Fungi > Mycelium > Unclassified ...
AGAAATATATCCTCATCAATAAGTTCACAGTCCAGTTTACAAATGGGAAACCAATAATCATGGAGCAAAATCTATTGATAGAGGAATGTATAAGAAAACACATATCAGTATCAATAGCAGTTATGATATAGAAGGATCCAAAACTCAAGAACTGTGAATACTTAGACCAGAGGCTGGCTATGTAGTCTCTCTTCTAACCAAAGTGGCACTATGGAAACAACCAGTGAGAATGGGTAGAGAAGAGTTGCATTTACAAGAGTTAGAATAGTTCTTGAGAAAAGTCAGGAGTTTGAAAGTAATGTTACAGAATATAAATTATAGATAAGCTACAGCCAGAAGAGGAAGAAGAGAACATAAAGTTCCATTTTTGTCAAATGGTGGCAGAATATGTATAGACTAAAATTGGAGAAGCAGCTAAGTATTAGAAATACAAAAATTAAACTCTATTTGATTTTTCTTTTCTTTTCTGCTATTCTATTTTTAGAACCATGGTTAGGGGTCAGTGGGATGTCACAGGTCACACTGTCACATGATCATGTGCCATGATAAAAACAGTAGAAGGTTCTGGAAGAGATAATGTCATACTATGTGTTATACACATGGTGGTCTTAAGGCAGACATATGGCCATTTAGAGAAGAGTATCTTACTCTGAAATATGGTCCACTTTTAGAGGTCAATTGTCTCAGAGGACAAAAGAGAGAGCCTGAAGAAGAAAGAGACTCTATTCTTATTAGCAGAAAGAAGTATTGGCTACTTAAGAGAGTATGTATCAGAAAGCCAATACAAATTTTCATATAGCAGAGTGTCTAAGATAACTGTAGCTACTAATAGACTACTAATACCTGCTAGGTATTTCAGATAGTTTCAAAGGAAAGAAGCATCTTATAAGACAAAAGCTCTGATAGATAAAGAGATCAATCCAGAGGAAATATTAGGGAGAATGTTAGCAGGAGAAATACAAGTGACCCTCAAAGAACTATAGATAGTAGCTCTTAAGTTGTAGGTAATACTGAAGAAGGTGCTAACAAACAAAAAAGAGAAAGGGAGCTTAGAGAAAGATACTCAAGAAAGAGATGCTACCTAACTAGCCTCTAGCACAAAAGAAAAAACAGCCTTTATAAGTGCTCTAAAGAAACCAGAGAGAATATGCCTTTTAAATGGGGGCTAGCCCAATAAAAGGCATAGTCAGATTTAAAGATGTTGATAGAGAGTTGTTTTCATACTCAGAACCCAAAGTTCTCTAGCAAGCAACCAATTGTTTTAGTAGTCAACATCTTCTAGAGGACAGTAAGGTATTAGATTTACTAAAGAGATGAGGATGAGCCCAGGAGAATATACTATGTAAAATTCAATTTGCTATTAATAGATCTCAGGCAGTAGAGATATTCTCAACTGATGAAGTGAGAGCTTTATGAATTGAGATGTACTCTTGAACAGGAAATATATCTGTTAAGGGAATGCAGAAACTTTGTAGTAGAAACTGATGTGAAGTATTTAACAAGAATGCTAAATAATTCAGAAAAAATACCTAATGTGACTATTAATCACTGGATAGATTATATCAGAACAAATTTCTTTTTTGAGATAGTTTATAAGAAAAGAAAAACCTTTAGACCAGATGTGCTCTTAAGAAGGAAATGGTATCCTGGGAACCCTTCTTCAGATAGATTCAAAGATAGTTCAGATGATGAGAAAGATGATATACCAATCCTGCTAGAAAAAAACCAAGAAAAGATGGCTTTAAAGTTAGAAGAATTTTATAAGGACATTGACTTGAGAGAAGGTTTCTTCTATGAAGAACTTGTCAAAGATCTAGTCTATCAGCTGAAAAAACAGATGGAAGAAGAACAGGAAAGCTACAGCAATAAAGATTTTGCAAAAGCTATAACTGAAGAAGAGGCACAACTCACAAGACATGCTTCTTACTATTAGCTGAATCTGGAAAATAGAAGACTTTATAAAAAAGTTGACAGTAGTGGCAATCCTCAAATAGTAATAATGGTCAAAAAATGACTGAGACTATTAAGAACTTGTTATAACAAAGTAGAAGATAAAGAGGCATTCATGACTGAAAAATTACTATTGCAGTATTTTTGGTAGCTGAAACTAGAAGACAATATAGTATGGTATATGAGGATGTACTACATATATCAGATAAAACAGAAAGTAGCCTTAGACATACTACTAGTTGTAACACATACTCTATTGCTTTTCCAAGTATTATATATAAATACAGTTTATATCAGTTTAGTATTGAATGGTTGCAAATATGTGGTGCATAGAAGGTGTGGATTGACTTCATAGATAGAAGCTTGAGCAATCAAACAGTGGCTTTATGAAGACATAATATATAGATGGGGTAGTTTAGTTAAGATAGTAACCAATGATAGAGCTCTTTTTAAGAAAGTTGTAGAATAGCTGGAAGAGAAATATAGTATTAAAGAAATTATCATATCTCCCTATAACTTATGAGCAAATAGTGTTATTGAGAGACCTCATTGAGATCTTTGCCAAATACTATATAAAAGGTTCTGAAACAATAATATCATTCTATATGTCAATAGTATATAGTATGTATAGTCCTTAGGGTAGGCTAAGATTAGTATAATATAAACTAGTAGCCTAGTATATATATAAAAAGTAGACATTTTGTACTTGAAACTATCACAAAATAAACTACTCACTTGTTTGTGATATCTAAACCTTGGATACACTCTCAGAGGTTTAGAAGTGATTCAGAAGTTTAATAACAATGTCAATGATAATGAGAAATAATAAATGATGATTATTGATAATAAATAATGTTGTTAAGTCTGAAGTCTAATTCTTAAACATAGAAGTATTTATACAAAATAGTAATGGCCTATATGTAAGTTATTTTCATTATATGATCAAAACTCATATCTAATAGAACTATCATTTGTCATAGCAGATGTTAGACTAATTTTAAAAGATAACTAATTATGTTACTATATTGATATGCTTGTATCTCTATAAATACTGATCTCTATATAATATATAATATAGATATATTATGAAAAATCATTTAATAAGTGCTTTTCAATAAAACTTCAATCATAGAAATCTATTTAGCCATTCCTGAGATAATAGCCAATGAAACTTGCAGTTACTGATAGTCTGATATCTCAGTAATCTGTTATCACTTTTATACATTCTATATATAACCCTTATTTGAGACTTTTTAGTACAACTTAGTTTGTAATAAGAACTCTATCAAGTTCTTTTGTATAATTTCTATACAAGATTCATCTTTTGACTTAACTCTGAGTCTTAAGTTATAATACTATATCTTGAGAATAAGATACAACACAAGATCAAAGAGTTTACATTGGCATGTAAAAGTTTAGTGCTAGTAAAGAATTTAGCTATAGAGTTATTAACAGATAGAAAGATAAAGTCTTACTATTCATGTCTAATGATAGTGATCAGGTGATTCAAGAGAAAGGCTTATATTCTAGCAAAATAAAATAGTAGCTTTTAAAGTAATACTATATCTAGTATATAAAAAGATTGTATTTGGAAGTGGAGCAAAGGCTCTGTTAGATACACTAGAGTTGTATATAGATGAACTCAAGAAGAGCTTAGTAAAGAAAGTGTCTGAAGAAAGTTTTCTTAAAGATAGCTTAGAATAGAAGTCTCTTGCATAAAAGATAAAGATAAACCACAAGAAAGAAGCTCAAAGTTCTAAGTATTCATTATAAGTTAATCAAGAATGCAAACAAGTTAACTAACTACTGCTTCTAATGAGATTTGGCATTATTTGCCTTCCAGATATAAAACATCTAGTTATATTCATTAATAGTATTCTTGTACTAGTGAGTAGCACACTTGAAATTGTAATAGCTTATAAAACATTAGTAAAGGTTTGAAAGAGAATATATTTCATGATCTGCTTACTGAAGATTATAGCAATGTTGTTCTGGAAGATGATACTTCACTGGTAGAAAGCCAGGATTATGTTAAATAAAACCTGAGCTATAAATATGGCAAAGATATAAGTACTTATGAATATTAGAATATAAAAGACTTACAGTTACCAATAGTATCAATCTCAGCCATAAAAGAGATGAGCTAAAAGATTAGCAATAAGATAGTAGAATTTGGTAAACTTGTAAGATAGTAATTCAAAAGAAACTTACTGAGTTAAGCTAGAAAGAGATTTTGTGAGTAAGATAGAAATGTTTTATAAGCAGAAAATGTCTCACCATAGAAAGTGTACTAAGAGAATATAGTCTAGAAAGCCTACTAATATTGTCTATCTACATAGAAACTTATAGAAGCTCAAAAATAAGTAGAGAGTATTGTATAAGAAGGCACAAACAGAGGTCTGTAAATAAAAATCTTTAATGTGATTGTAAGGAGCTAACATTATGATCTCTACTTTATTAGTGTCAGACTGTTTACTGTTAGAAGTATCTGTTGTCAGAGAAGATGTTTCTTTTCAAACATGGCAATACTGGTACAAGAAAACATAAAAGATAGGAAATAAAGTAAGAAGAAATAATATTCAATAAGTATCTTGCCCTGAATAACTGTAGAAGACTGGTTAGTAGATGCTGAAGCCTGTGAGCTAGAAAGAGTAGTTAAGAATATAACTGGAAAAGGAACCATAGAATGCAGGATCTCTAAAGCCTGAGAGAACTTATTATATTGAGTTAAGAATTAGAAGATATGCTTAAAAATAGCTAGAAAATAGAAGAGGAGATCATATTCCCTTTTAAATCCCTTATAAGTATACTTGACCTTGGAAAGTTGTTTAATATAATTGGCTTTTATAAGAGCAGCAAGATTACTATTTAAATTTTTAAGAAAGATATACTTTAAATAGTTAAGGACAATTAAAAGACATAAATTCCATTCTAGAATACTTACAGTAGACTTGGCAAGTGAATTAATAGCTGTATGAAAAGAACTAAAGATAGTTTCCTTTTGGGATAGGTGTTGACTATGATGGATGACATTTGACAATGTATTTGTAAGTTTGAGATAGATGTTTACAAACTCTCTAGTAGGATTAGTAGACATGTATACTAAAAAGATATAATAAAAATGAATCTGAGAGAGCTCTTGCAAGAAGCAAACTTGCTTAAATATACTTCTAGAAGACTATCCTTAGATAGATCTGGCTGGTTTGTTTGTAATAGAAATAGACATTTAGATTGAGAGATAAAGAGTATTTTAGAAATGGACTTCTTTCACAAGAATAGAAACTATAATATAGTCATATAAAGAAAGTATGAACTAGAATTGTAGACCTAAAAGTAACCTTAACCTAATTATGAGTAGAATGTGAGAACAAATTCTATTTATAGAGAGGAAGAGAATAGAAGCAGAAATATATAAATATAATCTTACAAGCAGAAAAGAAAAGATTATGAGTAGACAATGGACTTATATATATAGAAGAAAAAGATATGCAAGAAGTAGAAAACTAATAATTTATGAGAAAAGTCTACCAGGAAGGCTATCTCATAAGTGGAATTTTTATATCTTAGAGAGTGAAATTAGAATAGCACACAAAACAAGAAAAATTGAATATTAGAAGAGAGTTACTAGTACATCACAATAAGCAAAAAAAGAACTTAGTATTTTACTTTATGTCAGAAATAAACCTAATCTTATACAGAAACAAATCTTATTTTATATAAAAGAAGAAAACATACAAGTCAGTAATGGTTATTATATTGATGGCATTATAAAAACATAGAAAAAACTAAAATACAAGAAAGCCTCTACTCTATCCCTACTTAGCAGATTTAGCTGACTTCTTGACATAAGAGAAGCTAGTAGCTAGCAGAGAAGAAGAATAGTAATAGTACTAGCCCAAGACTTTAGAAAAGATACTTTAGAAAAGATACTATTATAACTGGCTGAGACAAAAGCAATGTTGAAGAAAGATATGAGACAGGTATAGGATTTAAATAGGTTCTATGTAGTGTCTTGAGAAGAAATATTCTTGGAATTAGAAATAGTAGTACAAGCAGCAGTAAAAACCTTATCTTAAGTTGTCCAGTCAGATACAAGTCTACTGTAAATCCAAAAGGTAGAGTTCTGAGAATAATACTCCTTAGCAAACTTTGCTACCAGAGCATGGTAATATAGTATAAGAGCCTTAAAGGAAGAGAAAGTTATCTCCATATAGTTTTAGGTAGCAGTAAGGAAGTGTAAACAAGATGAGATATCTAAAAGAGAAAGAAATATCAGTAGAAAAAGGAAAAATTAAGAAAAGAAAGACCACTCATGAGTTTAGCTGGAAAAAGAAGGCACACAAAGTTGTTTAGCCCAGAACTACCAGATGGCAGTAGGCTTTTGATGAGAACAATGAGAAGTATGAGAAACAATATACTCTTTATAGCTTTGAGATCTATTTACTAGCTGGAAGTGAATGGTGCAAGCTATCATTGTAGCAGTCTTAAAAAGAGGAGATCTTGAAGTGCAATGTTCAGAGCTAGAATTAATATAGGAGAGGCATTTTAGCTCTCTGGTAGAACTCTAGAAAAGAAATTACAAATAGAAATAATGGAAAAAAGAATAGTAAATATACCATGTCCTTATAATTAGGAAGTGCAAAGAGACTATGGACAAGAGCTAGGAGAGAATCTCTACTAGAGAGACCATAGAAAGGGACTAGATTGTAAGCTGTAAAAATATCTAAGCAAAAAGAGTAAATAAAAAAGTTGGAAAGGCTTACTGGAAAGAAGAGTTAAGACCTTTGACTTTGCCTTTTTACAGTAAGAGCAACTAGAAGATTTTAAAGAGCTATCAACAAGAGGAGAAGAAGAAGCTGGCAGAAACATGGGAGTAGAATAACATGGCTGCAATCCATGACATTTAGAAATAGGGAGAGAAATAAGAGAGAGTTTTAGAGTCTGATCTGAAAAAAATCAGAAACTAGGTCTAGCAGGAAGAAAGCAAAGATTAGAGAAGTTAAAAAGTGAAGGAGGTGAAGATTTTTCAGCTAAACTGACAAATAAATAGAATTCAAGAAAAAGAAATAGCTTATTAGGTAAAGAAGAAATGTAAATAGAAGAAGAAAAAGCTAGAATAGAAATCTTAAAAGGAAGTGATATAGAAAAATTGAAGATCTTTATAGTAATATCCAAGTCAGTAGAGGCAACTATGGGAAGGTTAAACTTGCTCAAATCAACAACATTACTATGTTTGAAATTAGAAAAAAGAACTGGTAATAGAAGAAAAGATATAATAGCAGTAGTCTTGACCAGAGATCTAGAAAAAGGTTATTAGTAGCACACAACAAGGCAGAAACCTGGTGGATCTCAGCAAGAACACTGGCTATCAGATTATTGTATATCTCTAAAAAAAATGCTATATTAGATTAGTTATTTGATACTGTAGTATAGCAAGATGGCAACTAAGTCAGATATGTTCAGCTGATTGCATTGAGAAGGAAGATAGAGAAGAAACCCAAGAGGATATTGAAGAAAAAGGAATATATTTTATAAAGAAAAAACTAGGCTAAAAGCCATAAAAGTTTTAGCTAAAGGCATAAAAAATTTAGATTGATAGAAAAGAAGCTGTTGGAGTAACATAGAAAATTGCTTAGTGCAGCAGTCTTAATACAATGAACACAAGATTTTTGGTAGCAGAAAGGTTTAGCCTTAATAGAGAATATACAAAACAAAAATTAGACTTTTCTAATAAAATAAGAAGAAAAGTAGCAAAGTAGCATAGTCTGAGAGCAAAATTTGTATAAGCTTTTGAATGTAGATATAGTGCTTGCAAGCAGGTTGAAGATTCCAAAAAAGACTAAGAATAGTTATTTATAGTGAGGGGAAGATGTTATACTAGAAAATACTTTTTTATAAAACAAGTAATCTCTTAAGGTTTTTGAGCATATAAGACTTCTTTAAAGACATTAGTGAGAAGGTCTTATACTTTTAGATGATGTTTTAGATCCTCTTGAGTAAATAGCAGTTGAGGAGCAGTGTGGTAGCTGTTAACCAAACTAGATTTCAAGTAAAAGAAGTCTTTGGGAACAAAAAAAACTACTTGTAAATAACTAGCTATAAAGTATGTGTACTCACAAGAGAGTTTTACTGAGTTACAAATATTCAGACAGTTGAATAAGATAAAAGCTTGCTATATTAGAAGCAGACAGAGTTCAGAATGAAAGAATGGAAAGAAGTAGCCATGAAAATAATAAGAGGAAGAATAGAATGGGCTCTTATAGATAAAGATCAATTATTGGATTGATGTCAGGTTACAAATGAAGAAACAGCCATATGCTTGTAAGATCTTAGAGAGCTTTATTATGGTTTTGGTTTTCATTCTCTAGTTCTATTCTCTGTATTTTTAGACTAATATATAAGCCACAAGTAAGAGAGAGAACATCTATCCAAATACTCCTACTCATGAGCAGTTTAACTTATATTTTATTAAATAAGCATTGTTATCACTTTTGGATAAGTTTTAGAGAGTTCTAGCAGTCTAGGAAAGACTAGAAAGATGAGTATTAGTTGGTTATAAGATTTGACTTAGGAGATGTCTTTAGAGTACATTATCTAGAATGAATAGTGTTATAGGAGGCTCTTAAGAAGCTTTGCAATCTATTTACTAGAATTTTCAAAGAAGCTTGTTACACAATATAAGATTTACTATTTAGAAGTATGTTAGCTAAGAAAAGTATTCATAAGTAAATGTTACTCATATATTCCTTTCAATGTTCTTCCTAACTTCATCCTTTTGTATTCATGAGAGCCCTCTTAAGTGTTCTAATTGTTTTCTATATTATTGTTTCTAGACCTTCTATTGATTTCTAACACTAATAATGTTCTCTTTGAATTCTTTAGTATATAGTTAAGGGCTAGTGTTATATAGTTCTTGTTGTATTCTAACATAATCTCTTTTTTGCTTGACCTCTATCATTGGAAAAATATATATGGAAGATTAGAGAGGTAGTATTTTTAGGAGTTGTGATAAAACCAGATGGGATGAAAATAGAGAAGGAAAAAGTTTAGAGAGTAGTAGATCAGCTAGTACTGAAAAGTGTGAAGAAGATGCAGAAGTTTTTGTGGTTGGCAAACTACTATAGACAGTTTGTTAAAGATTTTTCTAGAGTAGCAAAACCCCTTTATAAGATGACAAGAGAAAATATAAAGTAGAATTGGAGAGAGAGATAGCAGAAAGTATTTAAGAATTTAAAAGAGAGGTTTATAACAGAGCCAGTCTTAGTAACATCAGACTTGGATAAAAAGATGAAAGTAAAAGTAGATACATCAAATCTTGCTATAGGAGAGATGTTATCAATAAAGTGTGAGAATAAGAAGTAGAGACCAGTAGCTTATGTTTCAAAGTTATTAAATGAAGCTAAAAAAATTATTAAATTCACAATAAAGAGATGTTGGTAATTATTAAGTGTTTAGAGACATAGAGGCATTTCTTAGAAAGTGCCAAGAGTCAGTTCAAAATTTAAACTGACTACAAAAACATGGAGTATTTTATAAAAGCTTAGAAGTTGAATTGAAAACAGACTAGATGGGTCTTGTATTTGTTAAGATTTGATTTTGCCTTAAGTATATAGCTGGCAAGAGTATGAGACAAGTAGACAGTCTGAGTAGAAGAACAGATTAGATAGAAAGAGAGGAAAAATATAATAAAAATCAAGTAATGTTAAAGAAGGAGTGGTTAGAAATTAGAGCAATGGAAAAGAGGCAGTTATTAATTAAGGAAGCTGAAGAAGAGATTATGAAAAAAATTATAAAATTAAAGCATAGAATGATAAGATAGTAAATATAGTAGAAGAAATGAAGAAGGTAAGAGTTAAAGTATTAAAGAATGAGAAGTGGCAGATTAAGAATGAGTTAGTGTTTGGAGATTATTCAGCTATATCATAACACACCAATAACAGAACATGGAAGATAGTAAAAGACAGTAGAATAAGTTACTAGAAATTATTAGTGGCCAGGAGTTACTAAAGAAGTAAATATGACATGTAGAGAGATGTGATCAGTGTTAGAGAATGAAAAATAAAGTAAAAATGCCAGTAGGAAAATTAAGACCAAATACAGTACTAGAGAAAATATAGCAACATATATCAGTGGACTTTATTATGAAGTAACTGGTATTTAGAGATCACAATTTAATTTTAGTAGTATGTAGTAGATTTTTGAAAGTATTATATTTTATAGTGATGACAGAAAAAATAATGGTAGAAGAGTTAGCAAAGTTGTTCAGAGATAACATGTAAAAGTTACATGGGTTACTAGAGTACATAATTTTGAATAGAGGGCCACAGCTTGTAGTGGAATTGATAAAGGAGTTGAACAAGATATTGGAAATAGAAACAATGCTATCAATAGCTTTTTATCTACAGATAGACAGATAGAGAAAAAAAATCAAGAGTTAGAATAGTACTTGATAATGTATATTAATTATAGACAAAGTAATTGATTGGAATGGTTAGTAACTACAGAGTTTGTCTTTAATAACAAAGTATATATAATTACAACATTGTCACTATTTAAAGTTAACTATGGAATAAAACTAAGAATAAGCTTTGAAATAAGAAAAAAGAGGAAGTATGTGAAAGCAGAAGAGTTTGTGGAAGAAATGAAGAAGATGTATGATATAAGGAGACAAAAGTAGCATTGAAAAAATCACAAGAGAAAATTAAAAAATATATAAATAGAAATAGAAAAAAAGTAGTATAGTATAAGATAGGAGATAGGATGTTGTTAAGTATAAAGGATTTGACATGGCAGATGAGAAATAGAAAGACAAAAAAGTTTACAGAAAAGTTTGTAAAGCTATATAAAATCAAAAAAATTATATCAGAAAATATGGTAAAGTTGTAGTTAGGGTTAGGGATAACGTCAAGAAACAATAGTTCCTCATAGTATACACATAGTGATGGAGATTAAAGAGTATGACATCAGGACACATGGATATGGCATGGTGGCCTTGAGGTAGAAACATGGTGAATGAGTAATAGGATATGAGATAGACATATTGTTGTAGCATGGACCATATTATATTTATATAAATAGAGTGTCACAAACTTCATTCAGCTTGTATCTCCACAACCAGTGGACTGATTTTCACAAACTAAGTTGTGCTGGAAAGCCCCAAATGAGGGCTATCCACAAATATGCAGGATGTACAAAAGTGACAACAAATGACTGAGATATAAGGCCATCAGTAGCTGTAAAAGCTTTGTCTGCTAATATCTCATGAATGGCTGAATGGATTTGCACGATTGAACTTGCTTTGTGAAGTGCTCATCAATCCATTTCCAACAATATATGATACATCTCAAAACAATAAGTATTGGTAGAGATACAAGTATATCAATGTAGTGACATAATTAGTTACCTTCTAAAATTAGCCTGAAAGCTCCTATGAGTTTTGATCATGTGATGGTAACAGCTTGCGTATAGACCA
>Ga0157364_1007338_pt1 | contig 11420 bp, 9 predicted proteins | sample AttsexASBM2_FD_111476 | JGI IMG/M metagenome (GOLD analysis project Ga0157364, IMG submission 111476) | Fungus gardens microbial communities from leaf cutter ant in Ribeirão Preto, State of São Paulo, Brazil - Atta sexdens ASBM2 | ecosystem: Host-associated > Fungi > Mycelium > Unclassified ...
AGTGAAAAATCATCATAACAAAATGTTTAAAAAGCTTTAAAAGCCTTTTAAAGCTTGAAATCTCTACTTTCCAGATCGGTACTTGAAATAAGAACCTTTTTTGCTTCAATGTTAAATAACTCGATGGAAAAAAAGCGTACAGATGTCTATAAAAAAGCAAATTAAAGATTCACTCTTTCGAAAGCTGTAAATCCCATTTGTGCGCAATTTTTAATTGGCGCCGTGGAACTTCGCAATTTCATAAAAAATTTTGAAATTTTATGCATCTTTGTTTGTTTGTGTAATTCCATAAAATATCAGTAAGATCGTTTTTTAAAGTATATGTTTTAAAGTATACTGATAGTAGAAATTTTAAACTTTAAAAGGCTTTTTTAATCATCTCAATCATCTACGATGATTTTTCACTGAGTTATTGCTAATTTGAAAATATTAAAAATTTGTGCAAAAAAGTTAATGGCCCGTTTTTTTTGTGTGTGAGTGTATTTGTATTATCTTAAAACGTTTATTCGACTTACGCACTTTTTCACTGATTTTTTTTTTCACTGGTCGTATTGAATCTATAATGAAAATTGGAAGTCATAATAAAAGAAGAAACTAACTTCTTAAACGTGACCATTAGTAGTTAATAAAAAATAAAGCGTAAAAAAGTAATATTTCTGCACATGTAACATCTGCTGTTCTGGTAAATAGCCAGACACGAAAGAGCGTACAGAGTTACATGAAATTTTTAACGATTTAATCGTTTGGTTAAATATTTTAGTAATATTCCGATTCAAAATGTTGTTTGTCTTTTTCCCAGAGTTCTATCAATGTTTCAGATATGTCTAAATTTGGGAATCTTTCTACCCATGATTGAATAAGTCCCGCGAACGACGGCTTGTAATTTTTCAGTATCACGTTATTAGAATCAAGGTCTAAAACAATTAAAAAAATTAGATTACAAATTATCATACAAGTATACATAAGTACAATACATGGATAATACAAATATTTAAAGAATAGCAATAATGTATAGGATTTTGATACAAACCATCAATAAATGTATTTGATTGAACGAAGATCTTCCTTGGTTCTTTGCGAGACAGGATTAAGTCCCTCCAGCTACCCCATGGGTATAGTCCGTTTTCAGGTACCTCGCTGTATCTGTCGTACATTTTCTTAGCCGATTCAAAGTCTCCCATACTTTTATAAACTTGCAACTTCAGGAGAAAATCTCCGACGGCTTTTTTGCCGACCGTGAAGATTTTGCATCGATCGACAGTCATACGGAGATTGGTTCCTTCCTCAGTTTCGACAACATTGACGAAATCCTGGCCCGCTTCCAGGCACACTCTGAGCAGGACATAACGTGCTTGAGAGTGAGCTTGGGACCACGTTTGCGTGGACGGTTGATACATCTCGAAAGCCTTTGCAAAACCACTCCATAGCAGAGATAACCAGTTCACATAGATTATATCCTCCGCTACCTGTCCCTCGTGACCGAATATTTTCATCGTTTCTTTCTCCAAGCTCAAGTAAAGACCGACTGCTTCCGCCCTGCACTCCTCGTATGTAGATCCCAGAGAGCCGAATTTAGAATCGTAAGTCTCTCCTTTCAAAAAGAATTTGTCTATCTTATTACCGGTAAGAGGATTTATCACAGTATCACGATCGAAGTTGTACATATCCGGTCCCATCTGTTTAAATAATTTACCGGTACCATGACCGAGAAGCTCGTGAAGACCAACTTGCACCTCAAAGCTAGCTACCCTATACTTATGCATCAACGCCTGATCAGCATCAGATAAAAATGGAATCGTACGAACATCTTTTAAATGAGCAGGTATAACGTTTCCTAACGATACATTTTTAAAGCCTTCGGACTGTCTAATCTCATCGTAATTTGGAATGTTTATTCCCGATGGAATACTAGAACCTGCGAACGTTAAAACATCCAAGGAAGTAAAATCCGGTCTCAAAAATGTGTCCTTCTCGAAATCCTTGTTCCAAGGCAGTTTGGGGATAAATTCTTCGGCTCTATTGACTAGTGTAGCGAATTTCTCAGACATTTGTCTATTCACTATCGCTATGAAGCCTTCGAATTCTCCTCGTTGACCCGCGGGATCTCGGTACGTCTCAATAAAGCCGATATAGGATTCGATAGACGGTCCTTTATCCTTTATCCAAAGACGAGAACCGTCCTTATGATCGTCTAAAGATCCTGTTTTAAAATGTTCGATGTATTTTTCCAGCATATTTTTTTCAGTCTGATTCAACGCGTACTCTTTGGCTTTCTGGAGGTTTTTCACAACAGGCATCAAGAGTTTGCTGTAATCTCCTCTCGTAATTTTAAATTTGGCATTTCCAAATATTTCCTCGGACAGTGTCACTTTAGGATTATCTGACATCTCTACTGATGCTAATTTGATTTCATATATATTAATATTATCGTTACTCGCGGGATCTTTCACTACTGTCTTGAAGCATCTTGCATTACAGGATTCTAATCCTTTATGTTGCATGAATGCGTTAACTTTGTCGGCATCTTCTTCAGTACAATTTGCAGAGAAATAAGTTGTGATACCTTTGTCACCCAATCCTAATGATTTTAATTTACCCTTTAAGGAAAACATGGGTTCTGATATTTTATTCCATAGATCTTGCATCTCCTTAGAATTAGTCTTGTAAGCTTTTGAAGATTTTATTATTGCCTCAAATAAACCTTTCGGAATATTGGGGATAATTTTAGTATCGCCCATGGCCTTATAGTTGCCTGCATTTGCAAAAATCCCAGAACTGTAAACTAAGAAAGCCTGAAAAATAAAAGGTATCCCGTCGTGTGAATGCTAACCTAATAATCTGCAAAATTAAAAAATAAAAAAAAGATATACAAGAAGAAAGCTTTTCTTATACCGTAAATTGCTCCTGAGTAACACCAGCGCGCACTGAGGAGTTTTCCAAGTCTTCGAGAGATTCTGAGAGAAATATTTTTTGCAACAGTGCAAATATCAGTGGAGATTCCGGCGATGTCTGTATTAATACTATCAATCCTCCGTTCCATGCCGCTTGGCTCAAGTAGTGAGCATACAATTTTTCCTTTTGCGTCAAAGATTTGAAGGCAGTGTCGCATTCCAGAGCGACAACAGGTTGATCATTTGGCAATGTATATAAAGTTTTATCTATATCACTCATTTTGCACTGTTGCTGTACACTGAAAGAAAAACAAAAATATGTCATGGAAATCATCTATTTAAATTATCTACAACTATGGCTTAAACATCTTGTAAATCTGATAATCAATAAATAAGTCCTAAACTATAATCCGTCTGTATTAATTCTGAGATCTACTGCAGATGAATTTTTCCATTTATATTTTAAAAATTTATTATAATTTTTATTTAATAATACTAATAAGGAAATATAAATACATGTAATATTGTAATTTTTATTTATTAAAATTTTGAGAGCTTAAAATAACATTTAACCCTGCTGATCTGTTTTATTTGGGTCAATACGATTAAAAAACTCTAAAAAATAAAAATTAAATTTTCACAGAAAAAGATCTTGCATTAATAAAGTTATCAAATCAAGAAAAAAAGTTTTTAAACTAAATATTAGCAAGAAAATAAAATACATTTTGAATCCAATAGATCAGTAGAATTATAAATTGTTTAACATTAAAGTTCATTTTTTTTACATTAAAATAATGTTAGTTTAGTTATTTAACACCTTGCAACTTATGTCTACTAAAGTCCTATGTCTACTAAAGTAGACATAGGAAGTGTAAAAAAATTCTTTTCCATGTCAATGTATTTTCATTTAAAGTGATATTAATGTAAAAAAATATAATAATATACCCAGGTTAATTTGTTATTTCATATCGAAAATATCTCAAATTTTTCGCCACTTCTGTACTTGACAGATATAATTTCATTGAGATTAAACCTCAATGCAATAATACAGTACGAAAGATGATCTTTGTATTCATTCATGACAATGGAAAAGCAACACAAACAATTAAATTCTTTTTTTTTATATTTATATAATACTATGTGTACTATGAAAAATTGAGTTTGGCGAACGAGTTTCAATCTTGGATGTTCAAAAATAAAAAAACAATGCATTTATTAGTACGCGTTTATTAGTATCACGGTTTGACACAACTTCACAGAACAACTTGAGAGCTCATTTCAGATTTCACGTCGAATGTAACGCACCGCGAATACAATCCGGTTGAATCTTGAACGATTTTTGTCTTATGAACGATCTTCGTAGAACACGGCAATGTGGAATCAGTGGAATACAGTTTCTTGCAATTCGCGATTAACCTGAATGCAACCGAAACTCGTGACTTCGACATAATACTGAACATCTGAAAGGCCACGAGTATCAGACAATTGAAATCAATCACGATAGCAAAGCAATATAGAATAATATGTATGTAATGCCGAATATAAATAAACAGCTTGATTCGTGCGTCTCCAATGAAATGCAGCGAACTCTTCGGGAATCTCGAATGATTATCATAAGAATATAAAGTTATTGATAAAGTAATAATCAGAGTTTTGAGAAATTCCGGACTATTCACTTACCAAACCAACTAAATAAGAGCGAATATATGTAAGAGTGAGGGAGATTGCAAAAGAAACTTTCGTCGGAGGCTTTTATCTTAGAATAGATGTACTTAGATTAAAAAAGATAAGATAATAATTCGCCCATTATTATAAATGTATACCTGTACTATGTGAACATTTTTCGAACATATGTGCCGTATCTAGATATTCGTAAGTCGCGGCTGTTCGAGATAATGATTGCTTTATCATTGTTCACGTTATTAATTTTTTATTTTTATCTCTAATCAATTTTCTAAATTATTTAGAATACTTATATTTATGTAGTCTTTATATAATTTATAATAATTATATAATTTTATATTTATCGGCAAACTGGTAAAGTTTTCTATTATTTCTATTATTTCTTATAATGATGTTTAATATCTTTATAACAAGCCGATTCCAGATGCAACGAATTAAATTTGTTGTCATAAATTATAATATTTATTTTACAGAAAATTCCTTCTTTCGTAAAAGGTCAGTTTCACAAATTTCTGATTAAGTTGAATTAATTAGTTCCAATTGTAAGTAACTTTAATCTCGATTTAACTTACTCTTTATTTTTTTCTAATTCTAGAATTATATTCTAATTAGAAGAAATATAGAATACATTAAGTTAATTGATGCTATTTGATGCTAAAAATGAGTATCGAACAATGGAATAACAATTGACGTCAATGTTCTTGTTTTAGGATTTTCAATACTGAACGTTTGCTTCACTGTGCGTATATCTAGAATCTTTCTCATTTCAGAGTGGTTAGAATGGTCAGATGTTTGCAGATGTTCGTGAAAATGCTGAGAATGTGAGCTTGATAGCTGTGTAAACGTCTATGAATTCTAACATTTCTTACGATCTTTCGTTTTTTATCGTGTTCAATACATTTTAAATATTTGGAGACTTGCACTGCAGGTAATACTGCAGGTAATGAAAAATGATATTTATATATGAATTAATATTTCATTATAATTATCGAAATAAAATGAAAATTTTCTGAGAATATCATAAATTTTGAAATTATAAGACTCTTCAGTTTAAGTTTTTTAAAAATTAATTTTTTAGATATTGCATAATATATTGCATTATATATTAAAATAATATATTTTTATCTAGGATTTAGTGAATCTTGTAACAAATTTGGTGGAGACAGGAAACTCTTGTACTTATTACTTAAGTAGTAGTTGATTATTCTTGTAAAACATGGCACATTACAAAGGAGCAGCCAGCGAAGCTGGCAGAGCCATGCAGCTGATGAAGAAGCGAGAAATTGCACAACAAGAAATAGAACTACGAAAGAAGAAAATCGAAGATGACTTGAAGATTCATAATATAGAGAATAAGTTTGCGACTCATTACAATGCTGTTGAACAACAATTAAAGACTTCCACAATTGGTTTGGTCACATTAAATGAGATGAAAGCAAAGCAGGAAAATATAGTGAAAGAACGGGAAAGGAAGCTTGCCCAGAAGGAACGAGAAAAAGAACAAGAAAAGGAAAGAGCGTTAGCAGCAAAACAGGCGGAAAAGAACAAACAGAAAAGACAGATTCAAGCGTTGTCTTTTAATTTAGATGAAGATGAAGACGAAGACGAAGATGAAGCTGAAGCTGAAGCTGAAGCTGAAGCTGAAACTGAAACTGAAATTTCTGACAAAAACAATACAGAAAAATCTATAAAATCAGATGATACTCGATGTAATAAGAAAATTAAAAAAAACCCAGATGTAGATACAAGTTTTTTACCAGATAGGGAAAGAGAAGAAGAGGAAAATAAACTTAGAGAGGAATTGAGACAAGAATGGGCTAGAAAGCAGAATGCATTGAAGGAAGAAGAAATTGAAATCACATTCAGTTATTGGGATGGATCTGGTCATCGTAGGAGTGTTATAATGAAGAAAGGTAAATATCTTAATACGATTAGAGAATTATAAAATTATAAAAATACATTTTTCTATGTAATTCTACTTTATGTACTGAGTTTATTAAAATATTTCCTTTCCCTTTTTTTACACACAGGTAATTCTATCTATCAGCTTCTTCAGAGATGTCTGGAAGTCCTGAGACGTGAATTTAGTGAGCTTAAAACAGTAATGGCAGATCAATTAATGTATGTCAAGGAGGATCTTATATTACCACATCATTATACATTCTATGATTTTATCGTAACTAAGGTAAAAATATTCAATAATAAAGCTTATCAAGCAATAACACAATGTTGGTATCTTATTTTAATATGTAATACATTAATGTTGCAATTAGGCACGAGGAAAAAGTGGGCCTTTGTTCACATTTGACGTTCATGATGATATTCGAGTTATGCATGATGCTTCTGTCGAAACTGAAGAATCACATGCTGGAAAAGTTTTACTTAGGTATTCATTAATAAAGAAACAGTTCGATTATATTGTATAATTTTTTCGCATAATTTATTTCTTATAATTTATTATCCTTTTTATATTTTTAGATCATGGTACGAGAGGAATAAACACATTTTTCCAGCGAGTAGATGGGAACCCTTTGATCCAACAAAAAGTTATGACAAGTATACAGTATCAGATAAAAACAGGAAAAAAGATAAGATCTGATAGATTTAGATTCAATAAATTGTTCAACATTGATTAAAGAATTCAAATTCAAAGAGAATATAATGTACAATATAATGCTGTCGAATGGCTTCATCGTAATCCATTACGAGACAGATTGTAAAATATATGTATATATTTTGTAATCATGTTTATTTTTAACGACTGTGATTTTAATGTGTTAATGCTACAGTAGCATTTAGTTTATTTGACATTTATTATGTAATTTAATTAAGATATTAAAAGATTTGGGGAAAAATATAAAAAAAGAAAGTATGAATAATTTAATGACTCGAATATTAATAATTATAATTAATACGAAAATATACAAAATTATACTTTGATTCATTTCGATAATATAATTCAATAAATAATCAGCAATAATATTAAAATATTGATCCAAATATTGATTAGATTGTTTAGCATAGCTCTATTTACAATTTTAAGCCGAATCATTAGCTTAAAGATAATTGTACAAAAATAAATATATTCGATTATGTCGATTATAATCACGTACTATTTGTAGATTTGATACAAGCCGGATCCATGTATATAATATTTTCGGGAAAATGGTCCATTATAATAAATTTTTTTTCAGTCGATTTGGTGAGACAGTCAAGGAATCCAAACCAATAAATGACAAGTCCGAATCCAAATCTGTTCCAATAACTTAAGAATTGTTCCTTCATATATTTTTGATGAACATCCATGTTACCAAATCGTGCCTTAGATTCAATCCAGTTTATCACATAACCATTCACCGCAATCGGTACTTCCAATTTAAAATCTGGAGTCTTGTCGTAGCCTCGTAATCGTAAATGCTCTTCGTTACGAAATGCAATATTTCTTTGTATTAAACAATCTTGGAGCTTAATTTCATATTCTTGTCCTATGCATCTGAAAAAATATATTTCTCTCTTGTGTAAGTTTTGTATTAATTTGTTTTATTTTTTCATAATTTTATGTCAAAAAAATTGAGAAACAAAAGGTATCAGAGCATTTAATAAAAATCAAAAAGTATAAGTTTCTAAGAAACACTCTTTGTTAAATATTGTTTCTTTTACTTTCCTTATAAAGACAAAGAATTTTACTCGATAAATGTTTATAATATTAGAAAATGCAGTATAAACATAAAGTCTTAACAGAATGAAGGACACTTACATTCCCATTGCATCAGCTATAGGTCCATACAGATCATCATATAATGTACACTGAAAAAGAAAAAATAATGAGTTTTTTTTTTAAGATACATAGATGTATATTAATCAATATGTAGATTAATTTACATTGTAATTAGATATATTAAATTAATAATCAAGATATGTAATTTCTTCTTATGAAACATTATATATCTTCTTAGACTAATTACCAAATAAATTTCATATGCGAGATCCTTATCATCAATCAGTGTAGTATCCTTAAATAGTTTGGAAATTAGATTTTTTGAAACTGAAATAAAATTTTACATGTCTTTAAAGTCCAAAAAGCTTTAAAATTAATTATCTTGCTTGTCATTCTATTAATCATTGATTATTAAGAATTACCATTTGCATTGTCGCGCATGCAGTATTTTTCTAAAATGTTACGCGCTAATAGAGCTGGTGCAGCGTCAATATCTTTTGCTATCCTTAGCAGAATGCCTACTGGTTCTCCGTTCTGCATTGCTTCCAAGTAACTAGGATTTAAAAACAGCGAATTATAATTAAATTTAAAAAAGTAAATTTTTTTCTGATATATGTATAATCGCTTATGATGATTTTAAAGCTATTTTACCTGTCATAATAATTTTTATTGTTTCCAAACAGTCTGACATGATTGTTTTTCATTTTCTGTTGTATTTCTAACGATAAGATGCTGTACAGCGTGTTTGGATGGATGCTATGTAAGAATAAAAAATCTCATAAGTAAAATAATTTTTAAATAATTCCAAATCGATTAAAAATAAGGAGAATACATAATTATATTAGATTAGCACGTTTTTAAAGAATTTCTAAAGAATATTATTTAATCGACAAATTATTTAATTTTACTACTTAACCTTCAAAATTAATATCTTAATAAAAAGAAGAATTCTTACTTATTAAATTTCTCCTTTAACACTTTGGCACAATCTCTCGACAGGCCTCGAAAATTACGAATTGTCATCATTATTTCATTGTACATTTCGGTCTTCATTGTTTAAAATTGATTATCGTAACCTCACTGAAATGCTCCAGCTGTCATGCGCCTTAACACGCGACATAACAAACATTCCGCGCATACACAACGGAGAAGCGATAAATGCAGACGCACTATAGAATTACTTTTATTATCTAAATAAAAAAATAAATAGGGATAATGAAGGTAGCCAGAAATTTTGCTGTAAGGAATCCTGTTGATTAAATTAATTATGAATTAATTCTTCCACCATGGTCGGATCTATACAGTCCTTATATATTATATTATATCATGTGAATGTTTGCAATAATAACGCACAATATATAATATATAAATTTATTAAAAACCAAACAAATTCTATGTGATACAATAAATGTGTGACAATAGAAAAAATGTCATTTTTTTGAAAAAGTAAACAAAATGTAAAATATTTTTTAAGACTTTTAAAATTCTATTATTCTTAAAGTAGGGAAACTTACTTTTGGATTAATCTTTGTATAAGATCATTTAGCACAATCCCAGGTGAGCTGGATCGACAAGAGTAAATTTTTCGATGCACTCAATAAGCCATATTAACGGTAGACTTTTGATATGTGGCATATTATATTTAATAAGTGGTTCACCTGTCTTTCTACCTGGTACATATATAATATAATGTGTACATTTGTGTAAAGGATGAGATGAATCATTCGCGGTATGGAAAGGTATCACTCGTGATGTATCTTTTAGATCTTCTGGATCTGGTTGTCTAGTAAGTACTGTTCCTTCTCCTTCCTTTACAAGTCTTATTAGATTATCCTTAGTAAATTTTATGTTAGCAATATGATAAGTTGTATTTGCTTGCAAAGCAAAATAAAAGAAACAGTTATTGAATAGACGTGGATTTTGATATTCACTATTCAGTCTCGCTTTCCTTGGAATACCAGGAGTGGGCGCGCCATTAATTTCAAACAATTCGAGATCCATATTAGCTATTTCATCCATATCTTCTGCCAGTTGAATCCCTTTAAATGTTAATTCTTTCTAAATATTAATTTTGTATCGCTTAAATTTTTATTTAGATAACAATTTTACATAAATATAATTGTTATTGTGATATATTTGAACAAACAATTCACAGCATAAAATTCATTATAAGCATAATTTTATCTTACACTCGCTACTGAGAAGCCAACTCCCACAAACAATTGAGAATAAGACGTCAAGTGTCAATGTTGTAATATTTTTCTCATTTGCCTCTACTATGACATGTGTAACAGATGGTCTGAAATAAGTTGATTATATTACACTCGTTTGCATTTTACTGTAAAAAAAAACCAATATAATAAAATAATATATAAAAAGAATAAATAAGTACCTATATGTTGACAAAATTTTGAATTTATGTTTTATGGCTACGAGACGGAGCAATTTCTGATTTACAAATTTTAAATTTGACGCAAGAATCACAAATTTGTCGCATCCTGTACGAAGAATAGATTTATCTAAAGTTTGATTAAGATCTGATATCTTTTTTGACGGAGTTCTAGGTAAATCCATCAGAAGTTGTCGCATCTTTTCTGATTTACAGTAGTCTCTGCACGATCACATTAAAAAATTATGTAATAAAATTATCTTTAGTAAGGATGCTCTACAATAAAACATGTACATACATAGGTTTTTTGCCATATTGATCACATTGATTTCTGTCTGCATTATAATGCAACAACAGCTTAGCTTCTTCAATTTTGTTATACTTAGCAGCTTCGTGTAGTGGACTTCGATTCTTAAAACCTAATATATCGGGCAAAGCTTCACAATTCAGTAGCAACTTACATATTTCAGTATATCCAAAATTGACCATTTCTTGCTGAAATATTATGTAGAATAATATATATAATCCAAATTTGACAAGTTTGCAAAAAAACATATCGATTTTTTTTTTACCAATGGTGTCCAACCAGCATTATCTTTTGTATTAGGATTTGCACCAAGCAACAAAAGATATTTAACTCGTTCAACATTGTTCTGTAAAATAATCATCTCTTGAAGTTTTCTTAGAGAAATTAAAATTATCTTTTAATGTACATAGCAGTAAGTTAGTAAAAGAAAAT
>Ga0157364_1007339_pt1 | contig 11420 bp, 2 predicted proteins | sample AttsexASBM2_FD_111476 | JGI IMG/M metagenome (GOLD analysis project Ga0157364, IMG submission 111476) | Fungus gardens microbial communities from leaf cutter ant in Ribeirão Preto, State of São Paulo, Brazil - Atta sexdens ASBM2 | ecosystem: Host-associated > Fungi > Mycelium > Unclassified ...
GTTTTGTCATTGCAACGGTTGACTTGTGGGACGGCGCGTTGTCTTGATGGAAGAGCACTTTTTTGCGCCCCAATTTCGCTTCAAATGACTACCAAACGTGAATTATGCGTCCTTTCTGGCTGAAATTTGGTCTGAAGGGATTCGAAGAGTGGTTCTTTCGAGATGTCGCGTCATCAAATGGATTGTAGCGTCATTTCATGGAATTTACCAAACTTATCAAACGACCCACGTGTATGTATATAAAGTAAATTTTACGAGATACTTGATTCAATAACTAGTCAACGTATTTATCGGTAATTGTGGAAGTTAATTAATTGGACTAATAGTAACTAATTAAAAAATAAATAATCACGTTTAGTATCTCTTTTACTACTTGACTACTCGCATTTCAATAGGTAATGTGATGGCACGAGGAATGACTCGTTACTCGCTCTTTGTGCGAATGTCAATATGGACGCGGTGACTGGCTTTGCATACCAAAATAAATATCAGGACAATTTCGTGAAATACAAAATATTTTACATGTTTTTCGATATATGCCGAATACTCCATTTCTCTCATTAATTATCTTTCGAATTAATTATTAATATAAAGAATTATATTAATAAATATTAATATTAATACACACATTTTGATTCGTTGAATTATATATTCTAGATGTGCCTAAAAAATATCGAACGCTCCGATATGTAAATATAAATGAAAATACAGATTCATCTGATTTTGTGATATTTTACATATGATATATTTGCATAGAATGTGAAATATAAAAAAAAATTAGATGAAATAATATTGTAAATATTATCTATAATTTATATGGAAAAAAATTTTAACTAAATCTTAATACATATTTCTTTGAATAGTAAACATTTGACTCCTTGCAATAAGTAAATATTTACTAAAAAATTATAGTTAAAAAAAAAATTATAGTTAAATCAAATTAATAGTTCTTGTATTAAATATATGTTTATTTATTACATACATTTAGTAAATATTTATTTGAAGTTATTTAAACAAATATTTATTGAAATTTATTTCTTTTTAGTGTACATACATATATGACATATCGGTATAAAAAAATTCATTTGTCGATTTTAAATTCTATTTTTAATATTGAGATTCTATTACTTTTTTTTTTCATTTTTTTCTTTGTATTTCGATAAATGTATTACTGTATATTTTGTTTCGCAAAGTTTTCATATTTATCTGTCGCGTCAGTACTTCAACCTCTGTAAAAGTGAGATTCAAAATCTGTAACATAGACAGACACACGTGTGAGCTTTTTCCAAAAATCAATTAATGAAACATATAAAAAAACAAAATTTAGTTTATATTTCAAGACAACATCTGAGTTTATGTAGTGAATCTGATTGCAAATACGACGTAACGAATGTCAAATTGACTTTAAGATCTATTTACTGTTGGTATCTCAAAGATATGATTTTTTTCTAAACGGAAATGCAATTGCAAATACGAGCGTAAGTTTTATAATTAGTATTGCGACGGATGTAAGCAACATCAATAAGATTTTGCACAACGAATTAATTGATGTAGTAGAGAGTTAAAATATTTAATAACATAGATGGATTACTCTATTTCGCGTACATATACGATGAAGGATAGACAAATAACATTGGACGGAAATCGATAGTACTTGGAAATTGCAAACGATCGTAATATCAAATCTAATCGGGCGTTTACAAAGTTATCTTCTATACGTACTTATTACACATTTGAAAAGATTTGTAGAATTCTTCGAGATAATAAGATATCGTGGAAATTTAGGGAAGCGGATGACGGCGTATTTGCGCGGGCATCAGGAGTTCGGACACAAACATATTTTCAGTGAACACGTGTCCTCATTACTATGAACCATAATTCCGACAATTCCGTGCAAGCATTTTACGAAGCTGAAAATAGCTCTCGTAGTGGAACACACGTGGCCGTGACTGCTGAATTTATAGAGTTTCGTCGACGGAGTGCCAACTCGAGCATTGTTATCACTCGTTTAACGACTTGCGGGCGAACTTCGCTTTTCATTTCACCGAGAACTCGGTCGTCCGCGATCGTGGATACGCCATCGACATCGTTTATATCCCATCTAGGACGGGTACATCAGGGAGAGCTTGATTTCCGCCTCGCTCGGTCCTCCCGGTATGATCCGCGAGCGTCGCGCTTCGAAGATTCCGCGAATTTCCGCCGTGCTTATATCCAAGTACCCTCTATGACTCGATCGATCCACATCATAGATATCTCCTACTACGAGCATTTTTCTTGTTGACGTTATCGAAAGAGAAAGAAGGAGTGCGAGAGAGAGAGAGAGAGAGAGAGAATCGCATGTTACTTGCTTCGATAATATCATATTGGTCTCCTCCCAAGCGTGACATCGAAAAAGATCAGAGAGAAGTGATGACTATATCAGCCACTTTTGCTATGGATAATCCATCAAAAAGCTAATATCTTAGTTGTCGCTGAAAATAAATTGAGAGAAAAGTTTTTGATATTTATAATTGTAATTATGTTATCATATTAGGTGTAGTAAAAAGAAATCCATTTTTGCATGAAATTGAATGGAAAAATAATGATTTCTTTTTACTACACCTAATATTTATGATTAAGTATTATTATTAATGTTAATAATAATAACTACATTTTCTTCATTTATGGTTGTCTAAAAAAATTATCATAAATTATAGTAGTTGCAATAATTTTTATTCTAATAATAATTATAATTGTAGAAATAATGTGGCAAATGAGAGTAACAATGTAGTTATTAAAGTGCAAATTTTAATATATTGTACATGTATTACATTACAAATTCGTCGGATATATGTTTCGTCTTCATTTAAAGCCATCAGCAAATTTTAATGAACAAGATAAATCTCATAATTATAATTTATAGTCTTCGGTACCTACATGTATTTATTGATAAAAACAATATATATTATTATTTTATTATTATTATCAATTATAGTTAATATAATTATAGTAATTATAGTTACAAACACCAAACATTTTTCTCTCATAATCAGTGTAGCGCGGCATGACCAAAAATCGAATGAAATCCGAATAAATTCCGTATTCGCACACATATACATAATATTATTATATCAAATAATAACAAAATGTGTTAAAATATATATAACTGTTAACAGCGATTCGGGATTTAATTGATTTTAACGTGTTCACTGCGTAGAAGTGAATACACTATTACGTATACTTAATCAATTATTTTTCTTCGGTATTATCGTCAAGCGACGCTGACAGGTCTATGAAGAAGCGAGTAAATCAATTTTGTAGGAAAGTGGCCGGCCACGCAGTTTCTCAGTGTACACAGCCAACGGAACTAATAACGTTCTATCATGCTCGCTTTTGTTTCAGTATAACGTTAAACGGGGAGGTCTCTCATGTAACCGGACGGCCGGGATTGCACGGCGTGGATTCGACATTCTTGTCAGATTTCCGGTTTTTCCACTTTTGTGTTTTCTCCTTTTCTTTTTTTTTTTTTATTTCATTTATCCGCGAGCGTGGATTTTGACGCACGAGAGTTACCAGCCAGCCTCGCGTGAATAGTGAAAGTCGATCGCCCTGATCTCGGTGTCAGAATCAGGTTTCGGTCCAGCAACTCGAACTCTGTGTGTTCTTTTTTTTAATTCTTTAATTTTTTAATTTTCTTTTTTATTTATGTACAATTCGCGTCCGCGGAAGGGGAAGGTTGTCCACAGACCATAAAGCGGCAAGAATTTTCTAGCGCGAACTACTGTTGACCAATTGCTTGGCTGGGAGCTGGGAATTGCATTTTATATATCTACTGCAGTTAGAACGCGCAGGTGTTCTGCAGCGATTGATAAAAGAGAATGGCGTTTTCAAATAACACATTTCTTTCTTATTCTTTTAAAAATTTGGACCATTATATTAATCCTTCATACACAGCATACATTTTTATATTTATTTCCGTAGGTAGGAAATAAAGTTTAGGTCTTTCTTGTCAAGGACAAATTTTTTTACTGTTTACTCTCTAAAAGTGCATCAGTGACTTCAATGCTATACTTATAACAAATGTAATTATCAGCAAATATGTACTATTTATTTATTTTATTTGAAATATTTACTTAGATTGTTAAATCCTTTGAAACTAACATATTTGATGTAATTATTCTGTATTAATATCTTGGTGGATTGTGAACTTATTGCAATTTGGAATGGGTGAATTATATACTATATGTTTGATAGATATACGTTTGGCGAAAGCGAGAAAGAGAATTCTAGTCTATATAGTTTAGTATAGGAATAAAACACAGACCTCGTGTCATGGTATATACACATGTCTGGTATATACACAGTTTAATTAATCACCCATATGTGCGTTCGTGAATAATCTTGTTCTGCTTAATTATTAATGCGCGTTTCAAAGCTTAGGAGATTTAGACGTTGCGGAGTTCGAGTAATGCATATGTCACTGTGCGGGAATAATTTCGTCGATAGTTTGCAAGCATTCTGACAGCCGTATACGGCTTGCGACGATAATCTAGTTATGAGAAGTTCAACTTATAGACTCGCGAAAGCACTGAATTATTACACGTCGAACAAAGCGAAGGCAGTCCAAAGCTAATTCTAATCATCGCCTACAGTGGCATTTGTACATTATGGCTCGCGCAATGTATTTGCTGTGAATCCAGCGATATGTACCGGTTAATAATTGGTGCGTTTATGCATGTGTACATCGTACATAGAAATTTCATTTTGCACAGCGCCGACAAAGTGCGGAGCGAAATGACCCAATGAACTTTGAAGTGACAGTAATGTGGCAGAAATTGTTTATATTTCAATGCGAGAGATTTGTATTGTTCATCGATCGGATGAAACATGACATAAAATGTCGAATCGGTCAGAATGATTGATTAATTGCGACAATAAAGGGGCTCCGATACCAGTTTCGTAGTAACGTATGAATTATAATCGCTTGTGTCGAAAACAGCGTTCGGCGTTATATCGGTCAAGATAAGGCGCAGTTAATAGGTCATCGCGCGATGGGAACGTCCGTCTGAATTTGTATGAGGCAATCATCTCGGATTCCCATTGGACCACGCGTGGTAATTACTTTCGCCTAATCGGAAGCCTCGCGGGTATTCTGTACCTGCGTAATGTCATCTCGTTGTAATCATGTCCTTACGTCATGGTTCACTTGCGCAATCTCTCTCTCTCTCTCTCTCTCTCTCTCTCTCTCTGTCTTTGCAACCTGAAAAGAACGGACCTTGAACTGGAAAGCAACAACGCCATTAACAAATGTCCCATAACAGATTTTAAATTTCTTTTTGCACGAAAATAAAAAGTGGGGCTTGAAATGCGGCGAGAGTTCCAAGTTTGTAGGTCATTTTTAGGGTTATAAATTAATCACGGTTTTAAGTTATTTACACGGTTTTTAAGTTATATTTTAAGTTATAAATTTCTAATTATCCCTATTACTATTAATAGGGACTCTGTTCCTATTAATGTGCCTTTTATATTTAAGATATAAAGAATACTAGCATAATAATAAAAAGAAAAAGTATTTTTTTATTTCATTCTTATTTAGAATTCTACTTTATTCAAAGTCAAAGTCTATTCATAAAGAAGTTATTTTAAAAAGTATTTATTAGTAATTTTTACAATTTTATTTGTCTGGATGATGATTATCTGTTGGATGATGTTAGATATATACATGACGCTTTATTTTTTCGCTGGCTTGATCGACATGATGCCGCAAGTATAAATGAAACGTGAAGATAAAATGTGGATGAATAAATATGGTATCGTTACGGATGTTGGTCGTGGCAACGAATAGGTATCCCGGTGCTATGAATATGCCGTTCGTATACTAACCGAACCACCGTATTGGATCAAAGGATGTCACGTGTGCTAAATAAATAGCTTTTATACGTATGCCGCAGGCAATAGATATAGCTGCATTGCTAATTCGTCAACGACTGATGCGAGATATTTTCGGTAAAGTACACTTACTTTCTAAAATAGTTTACGACCAAAGGTAATGGGATGGAAATTTCAAACCGCGATTTTATGAAAGCTAATCATGAAATTATGATCTGACGCAATGCTTGCATGTGTTAAGCGACGTCTACAATGAGATTTTTAGAGAATCCTAAAAAGTTTGTATTTTATCGATTATTTTTCAAATAAGTATTTTTTTTAACTGCTTTTATATAAACACAAATATGAAAATCCTTTTCTACAATTAAAGTATAAATGATAATGTAGTCCAAACTGATCGATTTTATACCAAAAATGACAAAGGAAAATTACAATTTTATTATCGATTTGTTGTAACAGTATTTACTTTATATACAAGTTTTATATTTTGTGCATATAAAACAATCTTGATTTAAGTCATAAAAAATTGCTCAATCACAATAGAATGAAAAAAGAACGATCGGCTATGATTTCTTACAGCTTAAGACTTAATGCTTTAAAATCTCATTGTAAACCGCTTTTTATGATAGATTTTATGATAGATAATAAAGATGTATTTTTCTGTTACATTATAATATAATTATATTATATTAATTATAATTGTAATATATATATATATATATATATAATTATAATTGTTAAAAGTATATTATTACAATGAAAACGTTCAACAAGTGACTTCAATGTAGATCAACTTTAATCTCGGTTTAATACTTACTTTTTATCTCCATTCTAGTTTCAAGAATTAGAAAAGGATACAGAGTAAATTGAATCGAGATTAAAGTTAATCTACATTTGTAGAAACGGACATAGTACCGCGATCAAGAATCGGTGATTTGTCGGAGAAGAGAAGACGGCAGTTAATCTGATGCGCTCGACGTCATTAGCTGGAGTTGTCGGCGCTATAATAATCTAGCGAAACGACGCGTGGTCGTCGTCATCGGAAGCCAGCAATCGGTCGGTCGGTCGGTCGGTTGGTTGGTCGGTTGGCCTCTCTCTCGATTTCTCATGAAAAGCAGTTAAGTCTGGATCGTGGCCAAGACGTTCCGACGACGATCCCCTCTTGTCTCCTATCCCGGTGGTTTCAATTTCTACTGATTATGGGGGAGACGCGTGATGGTGATGCTGCTGCTGCTGCTGCTGCAAGTACAATTTGCTTTGGAAGCGAATTGTAAAGTGAAAGAGAAGGAGAAGGAATAGGGGGAAGGGTACCGGGGGAGATGTCTGGGCGTCCTCAGGGGCAACAGGTACTCACACATTGCCATTAGCTTTTCCGGGAGATAGACCGACCGACCTATCTATCTACGGGAGGGTAAGGGGCAAGAGATACCCGGCCACGCCGCCACGTGCTCGTGCTAAATATAACGTCTGTCCAGTGTCTACCTCTTTCCATTGCTCCTTCTTGTCTCGCTGCGCGTGCAATCTCGACGTGGTCGCGGGACTCTTACCTCTTCCAAGAAAGAGTAGATGTATTTATTTGGCAAATGGCAAAGAAGTGCGCACACAACAGTTTCCATATTTTTCCATATTTTTTTTATTTTTATTAATTAAACCCCCTTCGGATCTGATCCTTTATTAAAACTATGTTAATTTAATTTAATTCAAGGGCACTTTGATAAGTAATTAATTTTTTAAACAATTAATTTTTTTAAAATGTGAGATGATGTCGACAGAATTAAATAATTTCAACGGATAATGTTTTCAAATTTGGTACACATTATAATGTACATAGAATTTAAATGGGATATTAATCTGAAATACGTAACAAATGAGAAATAAAGGTCAAGCTCATCATGGAGCTTTAGTATTTAAATAATTCTATGTGTAATCTGAAATATTAATGTAATGTGCTAGGCTTAACTTGCCTAGACGACCGTTTTCTTCTGCGATTAAGATTGACTATTGAATTCAATTGACGACAACGTGCCGATTTCAAATGAATTTTGAACTTCCGTTTTCTTTTTGTTTAAAGACGGGCACTTTTTGTTAGTCGTGGATGAAACTCATTGTATTTCTACGTGAAGAATAAAAACTTCTGGCGGCACATCGCTGCATCGGCTAAGCACAACGGGTGCGTATTGGATTATCCTGCTGTCCTAGTTCGTTGGTCACGATAAACTCTCTTTGTATGCGATTCTCACCTCGACATGTGCATTTTTCATACTCTCAACCGTTCAACGCGCTACTCTATTTTCTTTGCACTCATCGTATAATGTATTGCTCCCGTATTTTTTTCAGAAAATTATGGTTAAATCCATATTCATAATATGTTCTCAAATATTAATAAATTAGAAAATAATTAATAATATACAATGTATGTTATTAATAATAGTGATTTAATTGGGGCTTGGATTTAAACATTCCAATTAAAACCTCTATGTAATCGTTTATGTAAAAAAGAATCAGGATTATTCCCGGGTATAACACAAAAAATGAAACTGATTTTTATAAAAAATTGTCAAAACGTCACACTCAAAAAGGATGATTTAAAAAAAAAGTCAAAACTCAAAAGGTAGTTTTTTTAATGCTTTGTGAGATAACCTCATTTGGAGTCACACTCATTTTTTTTTGTAAATTACTTGCCCGATTTTCATGAAACTTGATTTATAGAGTAATTTGATAATATTTTATTTGAGGTCAAAAATGTAAAATTCAAAATGGCGATCCAATACAGTGGACAGAATTTCTAAAAAAATCTATTTATTATAAAACTCAATTTTAAAGAATTTATTACTGCAAATGAACATTAAATTTTCAGTATTACTTTACTTTTAAGTTCATCAATGCTACGTAAAAAGCTAAACAGTTAATACTAACTTTCAAATTAATTTTTAAACCTTGATTATGAGTTTTATGAAATTGGAGCAAATTACCTTCTACATTTTTGAAATTCGACGTTTTAAGGCTACGTTCAGTGATATCAATAATTTCTTAAATTTAAGTTTCACGATACTCACATTATTTTTTTCAAATTTAAATTTTATAATTCTGAGATTAGAATTTAATTTATCGATCCGAAAAAATCCTTAAACAACAATATCTTTAAGTTTCTTTGTTTAGAAAGCTCTCTCTCAAAGAATTAAAGATTGTGAAATGAAAATGAAAGAAATGAAATTTTTCAAGTTAAAGAATATATTCCTTTTCCCAACATTATTTCATTAGTCAATAGTTTTTAAGATGTAAAATATTCTTTGCCTTTTTCTTAGGAAGACTTAATTTTTTAAGTTATGTCACTTTTGAAGTCTCCCCTTTTGAAGAGAGTGATATTTTTCATTACATAAATTTTCGGATGTGTAAAAAATCTTTGCATTAAAATAAAAGCGTTATCTAATCATATTTGCAGAATTATTTCCTATTTCGCATTTTTTCTTATCATCCTATATTGGATATGTCAGCATGTGCAGGATTGTCATGCAGTTTTAGAGCTTTCGGTAATTTTGATATAATTGAATCACGGGCACCTTTCGTCAAGAGCTTAGGCGACGGTGGAATCAGAAGAAGGCGGAGTAGGAAGGAATAAGAAAATGGCCGTTGGGACGGCTTATGCGAATAACTCGAGGTTGGCACGATCACGTCGCGGCCCTCCGTCTGACTCCATGTTTTCGTCATCCTCTCTCCTTTTTTCTCTTTCGCTAGTCTTCCCGGTTTCTCCCGTCTGTCTGCCCATCTCTGACATGCCACGGCCAATTTCTGTCCCGCCGCATTTGTCTCTCTTTGCCAATCGTAAAGGCGCTTCACGGAGCCGGCTTTGGAGCTGGCGGCGGGAAGCCTGCGGGAAAAGACACGCACGTGGACTCGGCGACGCGAGACACGGATGATGCGGATGGATCGTCCGAGGTAAAGAGTACTGCCCAATGCAAAAACCGAATTCCGTCGCGGATGGCGGAATAGCTCGGCACGGTCAACGATCGCGACTCCGATAGAAGCGAATAGCTCGCGCCACGCACTCGCGCCCGTATCGCCGCATCGTAGCGTAGAGACGTGTGTCGCGTAATTCGACCGAAATACCGTGGACAGTTCCTTAATTAAGTTTTACTCGTTGCCAGAGGCACGATGCATACACGCTGTGCCAAGACTAATCCATTTTCCTTCGGATAGAGATCGGAGTTTCAGGAAGTGGATACAGTGATATGAAAATTTTTAGATCCTTGGCTATTTTTTTCATCATGGAAATAGTTTGTAAGAAACATTTGTGAAATTATTCTTGTAGAAACGTGTTCAACATCAGTCTAGTCTAGTAGTGTCCACATATCACAAAATAGATGATTTAGTCAACATAATGTCTCACGAAAGCATATCATCTCGTTAGCTGGTCGTTGTTAACACGTTGTTGTACAGCGCACGCAACATTCATATCACGTTAAACGTTTGCGCGTAAATTGTCCTTACGTGAAAGCACAGCCGTGACACCTCGAGACTCGGGTTTTGCCTGAAATATCGTGAACTTCTTAATTAACGTCCTTCACCTGTTGCCAAGCGACACAATATGCTCCTTCAGGTCATTCCACGTAAATTACGTTCTTACAAAAAAAAAAAAAAACTCTCATTTGTCTTACTGCAATGAAACTATTTTAAACCGCATACGCATTTCAAGCAAAATTAAAACACGGAATATATTTATGATTGTGCGCGTAACATTAATTTTTTAAATACATATATCATGAATTTTAATTAAAAACCTCTAGTATATACGACGCATAAATATATTCTATATATATATATTTTTGTAATATAAGAAATGTTCTATTCATAATTAGTTAAAGAATTATTTATACTAAAAGGTTTTACTGAAGTATTTAAAATTTCAGTTTCATTTGGAAAAAAATTTTATGCATTTTTGAACAGTTACTGAACAATTATAATAACTCTATTTAATAACTGAGAAGTAAACTATTTAAGATCTCAATTAAGATGTAAAGTCCACGATACGTATAAGAACGTGAGGCAATAAGATGTAAATAGTAATCGGCCAATCGTACTAGAGAAGATTATTATGCCTTTAGTTTTTTATTATGATTGGCCAATTCGCTTACTGCTTAGATACGTCTTACGTTTTTCTACGATCTTAATGTTTTCTGGTTTCTTGGTTTCGTCTGTTGCAGTTACTGTGCAAAAAATGTGCGCAAATTCTGAACCTATTTATTGAACGAAAACAGTACAATAAATGGACTACAACATTTTAACTAATAATACTATTGAAAAATACGATAATTGGGCAGATACCCAAGTTGTACATATTTTTAGGAAAACTACTTCAGTCACTGAGTAAAACTTACCAAGTATCTCAAACCATTTCCTATGTAATATTGTTACAACTTAAGAATACAGTAATACTGAACAGTGGATGTCTAAGAAAACTGCATATATTTTTCTTTCAAGGTAGACACAGATCTGAAAATAATTTTATTGGGTCATGAAAATAATTATATAGGATGTCAAATTGATTGCTAGAA
>Ga0157364_1007340_pt1 | contig 11420 bp, 7 predicted proteins | sample AttsexASBM2_FD_111476 | JGI IMG/M metagenome (GOLD analysis project Ga0157364, IMG submission 111476) | Fungus gardens microbial communities from leaf cutter ant in Ribeirão Preto, State of São Paulo, Brazil - Atta sexdens ASBM2 | ecosystem: Host-associated > Fungi > Mycelium > Unclassified ...
AAAAATACAACTTATAGAAATCAATGGCTTAAACGACAAAAAATTTTGCCTATTTTACTCGTAATTGTTATTTATAATTTTAATTCATTCAGACTTTTAAAAATATACAGAATAAAGATTTTTTTGATATGCAAAAAAATGCGGTCGAGACATATATTATTTCCTTGTCACACAAGTGGAGATGTATCCGTAATTATATATTAAGATTAAATCAATAAATACTAGAGTAAGGCACTATGGAATAAATAAGGCGTGAATACACGAATAGCACCGTCGTGTAATCCAACTGTTTAGTCGCTCTTCGTAGATATCGCTCGCTGTAGTTAAGTTCTGATTGGATTGTCAGAATTTTTTTTGTTAGTAATAAGAGAGCTGTTGCTCCTGATTATGGCGTGTGGACACGCCCTGATGACCTGAATGATGAAAGTTTTGGATATCATGAGTTACTTGCTGTCCTCGATACTGATTACAACTCGAAGATGTCGAGGAGGATACGTTGCAACTGTTGTTCATAAGCGTGGTTGTGTTGTTGCTTTGAATAGCGAATGGCCATGACTGTAATTAAAATCATTCTTACCATATTGTTGACTCGAATATTTAAATGCCTTGATTATGAAGTAGATATGCATTGTTGACTTTTTCGAGTATTATTAAAATTGTAAAATATTAATTAATTTTAAATGTCGATATATCGATAGTGTATTGTAGACATTTATGTATTATTATCGCGAGATCACACTTTTTTTTTAAATGTCAACTCAATTATTTGAATCTATATAAAAATAATTTAAATTTACATAGCAAAATAACATTTTTAATAATTTTACAGATAAAATAACGTTCTTTGATCTTCGCGAAAGGAGGGCAACAAGAGACTATTTCGCGGCGGAAAACGGTATGCTTCTTTAAACAACGAAACTAACTTAGAATTAATGGTAGTAAAGGATGGGTGGAAGGTTTTGGAGTGATTCGATCCACCTGGACAGACATAAACAGAGTAGATGACTGCGAAGACGGCGCTCGCGACTCCGAGTGGATCCACCTGGTCTCTGTGTTATTTTACGGAATCGTTATCAAGTCGAAAGTCTGATCGTAAGAACGAGAAATAGTTTGGAAATAACTCGCACTTAGATTCCCGTTAAAATTAGATAAATCAACAATTTTATATAATTCCACATTTTGTGGAATGCAATTTGAATGAAATTTGTATCAAAAAAATAACAATTAAACTCTTCATGAAAAAGATCTTAAAAGGTACTTGACACTTAGATTTTTTGGAGTCTCTTTTCATTAAATCTATTTTTTCTAACAATCTGATTAATGAGTTAATTGTTAATTAATTTTACTTGTTTACTGTACTATACATTTTTTAATAGTATGCATACATTTGTTATTAATGTTACTTAAAGTTAATTAAAATTTAATTACAGTTTCGTAAAATAAAAAAGGAGGCAAATTTGCTCAAATTTTAATTATAATTTTAATGAAGATAGAAATGGGCACTCACCAAAGCCAGTGACAAAGATTTCGTGGTTTCAGTATGAGTTTCACCATCATCTCGAAGTACTGCTCTTAAATGAGCAATGTATGTTGCGGCTAATCGCAATGTATCTAATTTACTCAATTTACTATCGGCGGGTATCCATGGCAATGTTGTCTTTAATCTACAAAATGCCTTGCTTAAAATTCGCATTCTCGCACGTTCTCGGGCATTGGCAGCGTTTCGCGGAGCGCGACTATCCATGTCGTCCTTCATATACTTTTCTTCAGAAGGATATTCCTCCAATGACGATGTCGAAGCGCGCCGTTTTCGAGGCATCCTACTGTATAATAACAGTTACTGTTAATTAATTATTAGATAATTATATGATAATTATATTAAATAATGATTTCAGCTTTTTTCTTTATCATATTAGAAACTTCTATTTTACACATTTCACAATGCGTATTTTACACATTTTTCTTACACATTTCAGCCAAAATATATAAGCAAAAAATATAAGATAATTATCCATTGAATAGAAAGTATGAAGTTCTTATTTTTCTCTTTCATATTGAAGATTAAAAATCAGACGAATCAAACTGTACAGCAAAGCTATGTGTTTTATGCAAGAATAATTAATCGATTAATAATGATTGCAAAAACAATAAATAATTAATTATAAGCAAAGATAATATAATTATATCGAATGTGAAGCTTTACTTTTTTGTGCCATATTATTTTTACAGTAAAAAATTACATAAATTTTTATGTAGCTCAATTCTATTTATTAGATAAACGTTGAAAGTTAGTCTATCATTTTCTTTTTCATTTTACATGTTTTATTTCGCAAACTCTGAATCTAATAAGGAAACTTTATAAATTGCGAAGTGAAATGTATTTTTTATTACAAAATTAAAAGAAAAAAAATATTTAAAAACATCAATTTAAATATCAATTTGGAATTAAAAAATTACTTTTTTTAAGAAATAATTATTTTTAGCAATTATTTAAGAATAATAATCTTACAATTAGTAATAATAATTTTGATTATTATTTAAGTCTGCATTTTGCACACGTACAATTCAACTTTTAAAAAAGCACAAAACTTTGTTTTATTTTTTTAACACTATCATATATAACAACAATAATACTAATAGTAACACAGAAATTTTTATATAAAGAATCACAAATAACAAAGTCTGTAATAACGAAGCTTGTAATATGATTATTAATTTAACTCAACTATATTATGATAAAGATAAAAATTCAAAAACCAAAATAGAAAACTACGCGATATCACTTTATGCATTATGAAGAGTACTATAAGAATTATTTTCTTTTTTAATTACTACACTTTTAATTGCTACACTTAGAATATTAATTTGTTGATTAATTTGTTCTCGTTGTCATATGTCTCTAAACTAATAATTGCAGCACTATTAATATGCAACTTGTTTGATACCTATGATCGATTATTCGTTTTTTTATTCACTATCACGAATCTATTGACAAGGCAACAGACCTCGCAACAGATCGCGTCTATGGTGTGTAACTAATTGTTAGTCAATGTTCTTAGAGCACAGAACCTGAAGGCTGGACCGGGTGGAGCAACGCAAATACGAAGAGAATGAGACAAACAGAAGATATATTCGTTGGAGGGACGCAGAGATTTGGGACGCCCCGAAAATCAGGCGGAGCTTTCGAACATCAGAGTCTCATTCGCCTCATCTCGTTTTCCGAGATGTTGCTCGATCCAATCCGCGGGAACATTGCAGCATTCGTAGCCACCTGGCACATCCTTCCTGGTTTTCTTCCTTTCTTCTCTCTCTTTCTTTTTCTTTTTCTCTCCCTCTTTCTCTTTCTCTTTCTCTTTCGATAAAAGTGCAAAAAAGACCAAACCAAGACTTGTATTAATATCCCACATTAAAAGCAAATGATTTTGAAACTTTTTCACATGAATTTTTAACTTTTACATTGGTGACGACTTCCGATTTGTTGATTGAATTCTGTGATTTTAATTTTAACATATAATGTAATCGTAAAATAATATAAAAAAGTGTATTATTCGTTTAAATCTCTCTAGATGTTAAATTGTCTTACAATAAATCTTACAATAAATAGAATTGTACATTCCTATTTATTCTACATTACATTCCTATTTATTTTGATTTAGACGATATTAAAAGATATCAAAAAGATATCACCTTCAAAAATTATCTATTAAATAAGCAATATTATTTATATAGAATGATGTTGATATTTTACCACATATCGAAGATTTTAATTTCTTATCGTCATTATTGCACTTTATTCTTTAAGCTAAATGACTTCTTAAGTTTTCATATTAGTCAATTTAACAAAGAGAGGATGCTCCTCAGATATTCCAGAGATATTCTCATAATTATAATATATGTATCCTATACTAAGAATTACATTAAATTGTTCACTTCCTTCGTGAATCCTTCGCAATAATATCCTAAGTTCAGAGGCTATATTTAACACTCGATTGAAATAATAATACAATTGAAGTAATTATACAATTGAAATAATTATCACTTAATCATCTGCACGAGTATATACAGTTGTGTAATTGTTGGTGCATTGGATTATATTAGCATTGGATTAGAACTTCTCGCGTATTCAGAGAAACTGCGATAGAATTTAGTGCGCGTCAATCATTACAATATCTAACAATGACTCCAAATTGTGCTCTACAGTCTATAGTACATATGACTATATTTCCCGAAGACACGCTCGTTCTTCTTCATCCTCATTTATTCAGACTTTTGCTTTGAAGGGAAGGATCGACTAATCCATAATCCATCGCAAATCCCCGTCAACCGGCAGTCATCCATTTCGTCGAAATTAGGATTCGAAATGGATCCTGTAACATGAGATTTGCGGTAGCCTCTGCTGATCCTACTTAGAATACTGAAGAAGGCGTTAAATTATTGCTCGACAAATTCATGAAAGATGTAGGGCAATTTGACACTTTCCGACCTTTTTCTCACTAACTTGTCTTGTGGAATCATTTAAAAGATTTGTAACAAATTGTGAAAATGATATACTCAACACCTAGTTTAAGTAAAAAAAGTAGACAGATTTAGTATCTTTTATTAATATTCTTGGAAAGATTTAGTATCGATCCTTTTTAAAAAATACAAAGGATTATTTTATATTATAATAATATTATACATCTTTCTTCTTCTCCTCTAGAACAATAATAATTACAATTGCGTTTAAAATATAATTAGGATTTAAGTTGCTTTCCTTTTAGGAGATACTGTCGATACAAATATATTATTCTATCAATAAGATACATTAATAATAAATTAATTAAATTGTAGGACTTCTTATATGCTTTAATCAAAATTCATATCAAAGAGCGATTTTGAATCAACATGATGAACAATTGCGCAATAATCGATTATACAAAGTATATACTAAATATAATCAATTATTGCGCATTATTTATCGCGCTGATTCTAAATCGCCCCTTGACATATATGAATTTTGATTTTATTCATTGAATGCTAAGGTAGAACATTTGTCGACTGTATTTCTTAAAAGGAAAGTAGTCTTAGTTAAAAATACAAATACAACGTGAGAGCAAAATAAATGTTATTTTTATATCAAATTATATCACCTATTTATCTTAAAAATATATTCTACCATTACTATCAAATCATTTACTATTTTATTGTAATTTCGCGTTTATTGTAATTTAACTTACATATATGAATTATATATGTATAAAAATAATTAAATGAAAGTTAAATGCATATGCGAATGAGTTGAATGAAATGAATTATTTTAAGTCTAATAGATGTGATCTATAATTTTGTATTATTAAAATTCAAAAGAAAATTCTATTTATAATTTTATATATTGTATAATATGTTTGAGAAATTTACCAAATTACATACATGTATAAAATATACATATTAGGTATGGAAAAAAGTTCGAGGCGTTTTTTTAATGCCATCTAATGGGAAAAACGTCACGAATTTTTTCCCACACCTAATATTAAATATCGCATATTTGTTTTATATATACAATAGATATATAATAGATAAAGTTCTAATTTTAATTCTATCTTAAAGTTTAACACATTATGAATTACAGATATTTTTAAAAAAACAAAAATATTTCCTTAAAATTTATTGATATTTGACAACTCTTTTTTTGCTATATTTTTACAAGTTTTTAGAAGATTTTATGACCGTTTCCACCAACGTAGATTAATTTTATTCTCGGTTCAACTTACTTTTCGTCTTTTTTTAATTCTAAAGATTAAAAAAAGAGTAAGTTGAACCGAGATTAAAGTTCTACATTGGTGGAAATAGACATAAATGGAAGAACACAAGAATCAACGGAAAATTCTTCTTTTTAATCAGAAAACATTTTAAAATATCGTTAAAAAATCAATAAAAATATCTCTTTTTTTCTACTGGATGAAAACTTTTCAATACAAAAATTCAATTTTAATCTTGATTAAAAGAAATTCGACAAGTTCAATTTGTACGAACGGCGCGATTTGATCGCGGTAACTTTACGTCGCATCTTCTCGGGTCGCTGTAAGATGGTGCTGATTGTGCCGAATAACGCGACGTGAGTATTTGCGACGGAGTTGAGCGAAGTCAACTAGTCAAGTCGAATCGAGTCGAGCGTGTCGTACTGTGGTCCCTTTTTCCCCAGTTGTTGCTCACAGATTTTTTCGACAGTCGCTCCACACCCGTGCGTGTACGTGCGAGATCGATTTAGGTCTACGTCAAGGGCTGAGGACGATTCATGAACGCGGCGACGATAACGCCGGATTCGTCGCTGCAACCTCAATATAACGACATTTCCGGAAGGCGAATCAACGTCCGCTCGCGGAATTTTTGGCACTGACGGCACGCCGTTCAAAAGAACGTGAGTCACGAAATTGCATTAGGTATCGCGTTTAATTCCTTTAGAAATCTACCTTCGTTGATTGAAGAGGTTAAGTTTTGCGACGTTGACAGTATAGAAAGAAGTGCGATAATTTGATAGAATTTTTAATTAACGAGAATTAATTTTCGGCTCGCTTTGTTCTCGAAAGTGGCTTTGTTTGAATATTAAACAAAGAAACATCAGTATCTAAAAAAGTTAATAATTTTTATTTTTTATAAAATATGTTGTAGTTTATAATAAATAAAAAAAATGTGAATTATTTAAATTTAATTGTTAATTAAATATTAGTTACCATTTATGACATGCATTTAACATTCTATGAATATAATTTTAGAATTATGAAAAAAAAATAAAATAAATGGTAAATATTTTATGTATCTTATAAATGTTAATTTTATCATTAACATAATATATTTATAAAAAAAATATAAAACATGTTTGTAAATTTTGTCAAAAAATGTTATTCATAAAATTGTTTTCTCATAATGAAAATATGTATATTGAATTGTAATAAATACATAGCATATTTTTAGATAAATACATACTTTTATAATCTATTTGCAGCTATCTTCTGTAATAATCTATATTTAAACATGTCAGAAGAACATCAGTTGCCTTCTGATTCAGATGAAGATGATGAAGATTATGTTCCTGATGGCGTTGACAGTGATCCAGTATCTGAAGTAGAATCTGAAGGTGATATTGAGAGTGGTCCAGAGGATGAAAATGATGAAAACAAAAGAGAAACTGGAAAGAAAAGTGCAAAGAGGTCTAAGAGTCGGAAGAATAAAAAGGTAAAGCGCAGAAGAACTTTAGAAAAATCCAAAGTATCAGAAGAAAAAAGTAAAGAGGAAGAAGAATGTAAAGAAAAAAAAGAGCTTACTGAAGAAGAAGAAAAAAAGAGAGCAGATTCTCTTTGGGCTGACTTTATGAAGGATACAGGTTTGTATAAAATTATAACACAATGAAGTATTACATACAATTACTTTACATAATTACATAATATGTAACAGGAAGAATTTATTATTATATTAAACAGCTCAATAAGTTGAGCCGGTTGAGCTGTTTAATATAAAAGAGTCCATCTTTTGGTAAATTTTATCTGTTGGATTACCAAATTTATCTCACAGGTACAATTTACCAAAAAATGGAACAATCGGCCCTAAATTGTTTATTTTAAAGAACAAATTATATATTATTATATATTATATCTATAATATATACATATAATGTATTGTGTCTACAACACAATTTCTAAAGATGCATTTGAAGATTTTTTTAGGCTTAATGCCATTTATGATATGTTCTTTTCAGCTGAACTTCTTGCACTGTTCTTTTTTCCTCGTTTTTTCTTCAATATGGAAAAAAAAGAAATATGAATGATGTAAGAAGTTCAATTAAAATGAACAGAACTTTTACATTAGAAGAATCAATAAAAGTATATCATCTTATCTAAATGAGATTAATACAATATAATAAAAAGATTTAAATAACACATTTGTATGTATTTTTTACAGCTGTTGTATCAAAGTCCAAGCCACAGAATTCAATCAGATCGAATGACAAAACAGCACCGACCCAGAAGCCGAAAGTCCAAGAAAAAGTTAAGATAACTAAGGTTTTTGAATTTGCGGGTGAAGAAGTAAAGGTCGAGAAGGAAGTATCCGTTGATTCAGCGGAGGCCCGATTATCTCTTTCAACGGCCGAAAATTCCGCCACGAAGCCACCAGAATCCACATCTCTCGCAGTCAAAGAACGCGGACGAGGCGGTATCAGGCGCATCGGATTAGGCGGCATCTCTTCGGTTCTAGGACAAATTGGAAAAAAGGCTAAAATTAGTACATTAGAAAAGTCTAAATTAGATTGGGACAACTTCAAGAAACAAGAAAACATTGAGGAAGAACTTAATACTCATAACAAAGGCAAAGATGGATATTTAGAACGACAAGATTTTCTGCAAAGAGCAGATTTACGGCAATTTGAAATCGAAAAACAATTACGAAATACTAGTAGACGTAGTACGCGGTAAATTTGCATTTCCTCGTTTATATGTCTCTTCGAGATGGGACAAGGAGATAATAATATCATGGTAGAAGATATTTACTCGCCAATTTGCCAAACTCGAACGCTTGTTACACACGTTTAGCCTAATTCATTCGAGTTTTGCGCTACATTTTGAGTAATGTGAATAAAAGGAGTGTTGCCTCGTTTGACTCGATAACGTGCTGACTATGATAGCGATCGGTGATTTTTTTGAGGGACCGATCATTCCAGTGTTTTGAGATTCATTTCTCATGCGTACGTAATATACATAATAGCTTAATTTACTCTCAGCGAGCCTTTGTCTCGGCCTGATAATTGCACAGAACTTCGCATCGAAGCAAATTGTTTGAAGCTTTTGACGCTTCTTGAAAAGATTGTGCCCATGTAGAATATATTCATAAAATATTTTTTTATTTCATTTCACTAGAACGTGATACGTTTGCGTGTGTAGTATGAATATACATTCTAATAATAACGATTAGTCGAACGTTACGAGTGAGTATGAAGGAGTATGTGTTTTAGGTAATATAACAAAATGATAACATAATGACATTAATTGACCTCATTCATGACCACTGCCTTTGGCAATTGTATGTGGAATATTTATAAATGGACCTCTCATAATACATAGTATATAGATTATATTGAAACAGTTGTGGCGAATTTTGTATATCATCTTTGTCTCAAATTGTTATATAGGAAGATAGTTCAACACATATAAAACACAGACATTGTTACTTTCGTGTAATGTATATTAGACAACAATAGGTCTATCCTTTTTCCATACCTCAGGATTAAAATTCTTATATAGTTCATCTTTCTTTTTCTTTTCATATTAGAAAAAAAAAATAAAAGATTGATGAATTGTGCAAGAAATTCAATTCTGAGATATAGAAAAAGAACAAGCCTAATATTATCGAAACATAACATATACATATACTCAATACCCAATTAACAATTCTCGATTCAGCTCAGGTTATAATTTCTTCGAATTTATATTTTAATGTATCCTCGAAATACATTTTAATGTAATTCCATACAAGGACTGCTTTGTGAATTCTTTTGAGAATTCTTTAATAATATTACCGAATAAATTATCGAAAAGAGAAATGGTATTTGATTCTTTTAAAAATATTAAATCCTAGTTGATATTTTCAGTACATCAAAACTTGCAACCAGTCCTAGTAAAACCAGTCTTATAATAAAAACTAAATATTATGAAGAAAATGGTTTTGTGTGTGTGTGTGTGTATATATATATGTATGTATATATATATATATATATATATATATATATATATATATATATATAAAATTATAAATATATAATTTTTTCCCTTTAAATGTTTTATAAAGATGACAATATAAGAAACATTGCAATGTAAGAAACAATGAAGTAAATAATATTAACGTTGATTTTACAATTGTTTTCAATTAAATCATGTTATTTATTTTTAAAAATTTATATAAAAATATATGTATTTCTTAGTAACATTCAATAAAATTAAATGGATTCGTAGAATTTACATATTAAATGAATAAAAGATGATTTTGTACAATATCGCATAGAAGTGTACAAATATGTAGGTATACAAATACATTTAACTATAATTGGAATACCAATCTATCCAAAGCTACTAAATTACTGTTGTCTCGTCACCCATCTAATTACGAAAGTACTAAATCTGTCAATTCCTCTGCGAACAGTGTCTAATCCTCTAATAATCACGCTCTGTTCTTCACTGTAAATGTTGATAATCAAATAGAAGTCGTTAATGAAACGCTATCTCGTTATATAAGAAATATGAATGTGCTAACTTTGGTTTTGCTGCCGATAATTCGCGTGAATGTTTAAGTGCAGATTTCCTCTTGCTGGTCGATGAGTTTACAGTATATCCCACTTGTATGTCATTCTTTGATGTGTTTTCATTTGTTACTCGTTTCTTCCCTTTTTGTTCATCCTATAAAAAATCGATGATTCACAGCAATGTAATTTTTGATATTTTTATGTTTAATTTATATCTCCTTTCTTTTCTATATATATATATCAAACGTCTTATTGGATAGTATATTCTTCGATCAAATAAAAATTATTTTTTTAATTTTAATTTTTAATTTCTAATTAAAAAATATCTCTTGTATTTATCGAAAAAAAATTCTCAAATGTATTGCTCCATAATTAAAAATTGTTATTCATTTGGAATTAATACAAAAAATTTTTATATTATTTAATTAATATAATTAGATCAACGATTAACTTTAACAGAACAGCACTCGTAATGCGAAGGAATTCCATGAGACGACATGCATTTGCAAGCTCTTACCTCATCCAAACTGCAAATTCGCACACAGGCGCAAAGCGTCATGAAACAGTTGCGTCTCGGTCGATTGCTTTCTCTTTTCGAAGTCTTTTTATGCCGGCGACGCGATCTTTTCCTCCGTCTCTTGTTCCTCTTCACAGGATCCGTGCTCCGCGAATTTTCGTGCGAATTTCTACTCTGAGCACCACGGTGCTCTGCCAAAAATTCACGGGTGAACAATGCGAATCTTCTGACACGTCAAGTCTAAAGAATTTTTTTAACATGTTTTTTTGTTACCTTTGTGACAGGTACATATTTTTTTTTTCTTTTTATAATCCTGAGAATTGCCAGAAACTTGTCCGAATATGTTCGTCGTGCTGCACAAAATTCAGATAAATGCGATAAAACCGTTTGGCTTATTTAACATGGATGCATTCAATTTTTTTAACTTCTTTATGTGTGTGTGTGTGTATATATATATATATATATATATATATATATATATATATATATATATAGATGAGTATAAGTGATAAATGTAATTGCTAAGCTTAAAATGATAATTTTTTACTGATATTTTTGAAAATATTTCAAATTTTATATTTTTTTATCTTTATTAACATTGCCTAACAGTATTAGATAAAGTATTAATATACCAAG
>Ga0157364_1007341_pt1 | contig 11420 bp, 16 predicted proteins | sample AttsexASBM2_FD_111476 | JGI IMG/M metagenome (GOLD analysis project Ga0157364, IMG submission 111476) | Fungus gardens microbial communities from leaf cutter ant in Ribeirão Preto, State of São Paulo, Brazil - Atta sexdens ASBM2 | ecosystem: Host-associated > Fungi > Mycelium > Unclassified ...
CAACAGCTTGTGTACAGACCATCACTCTTTTGTATATATACCTCTATGTCTGAGGGCTAGACCTCAGACTTAACAACATCAATTATTTCTGTTGATACTTTTCATCATCTGTCAATCATTATATCCTTATACTGAACCCCTGAAATACTATTCAGCCCTAGTATCACAACCAGTGAATATCTTATTTGTGATAGTGATAAGTATTTATAGAGATACAAGCATATAAATATAGTAATATAATTAGTTATCTTCTAAAATTAGCCTGACATCTGCTATGATAGATGACAGCTCCCATCAGGTACAAGTTTTGGTCATGTGATGGAAACAGCTTGTACACAAACTACCACTATTTTGTATAAATACTTCCATATCTGAGGATTATACTTTAGACTTAATAACATCAATCTTTATTATCAATTATTATTCTTCATTATCATTGACATCTGTATTGATCTTAATTATCATTGTCATCATTATTGAACTTCTGAATTATTCCTAAACCTCTAAGAGTACACCTAAGATTTAGATATTACAAATAAGTAAGTAGTTTATTTTGTAATACTTTCTATTGAAGCCAAGATCATCTTATTCATATAGCACTACTTTCAAACCTCTTCTATCTCTATATTATGTCTCAAGTTGCATCACCTATTCTATCTTCTGTACTACTTGCAGATATTCCTAGTAAGTATAAAATTATTCTTAACAGTATTATCAGATTATATAGCTATCATTGCAATTTAGTCTTTACTATATAACCTGATTCTTAACCTGATATTATGGTATTTTCCCACTATAACTCTACTTCTCCCCTAGACTTCTATCAATCTCAATCTATCTTTTTTCTAGAAGAATTCCAACAAGCATATTAAGGTCTTCCAAAATTATTTTAGCTAATAATGATGATCCCAATTAGATTAATGCACTAAAAACAGAGAAACTCTTACCATACCTAGAAACTGCCACAACCTAACAACCTCTCTAGTCAATAAACTGTTACAAACTCAAGTCCTTAGAGTTGGACAAGTGAATGAACCTTGTATTGGGTTAACACAAGAGAACTCGATAGAGAACTCTGTACAGAATGGTCTACCTTATATACTAAAACCTTATAGTCTGTGCTAACTACTTCTAGCCTATCCTAAACAGCCATATGTTTGCTTTAAGGTCAACATGTGTTATATATACTGTATGATGTTATCATTCCAGAACCTTCTATACTTTTCCATGTGACATGTGACATGTGACTGTGACCTTGTCATGTGACTAGGTGACAGTATTGTCATGTTAACCCTAACCCTGAGTCCTCAGAAATAAAAGAGAAAGAAGTAACAAATGAGAACTGAGATATGAGAAAAGTAAAAGTAAAATAGTTAGAGTTCACTGTCTTGAATTCTGACATAGACCTTCTGGTCAAAGCCCTTAGAAAACTCACAACCAACCTAATCTCTAGGACAAATCCTATACTCTTTATAGCAAAAACATGAATATCTAATATCTTTGACAACATGGATCTAGAAAAACTTAACAGTTTTTCATTCTAGTGCCAACTTTATTTTCATGCAAACCACTTGCAGATAATCCTAGTGTTAGAATTGCAAAGAGTGAACTTTGTTTCATTTTCTTTTCTTTTCAATTTATTTTCAATTTTCAAACTTTGGGTTAGGGTTTAGCATGATATGTTATGGTCACACTGTCATACAATCACATGGCACAATAGAAGACAGTAGAAGGTTCTAGAGAAAATGATATTATACAACATGTTATATACATGTTTGTTGTGGTAACTACTAGTTACAAAGACTAATAGAAACACAAGCAATAAATCTTAAAAGTGGATATCATTGTGGGAATCACAAGAGAACTCAACAAGGAGTTCCTACTGAATTGCTATCCTATTTATATAAGTTACAGATGGTCCATGCTAACACTAATTTAACCTTGCCCTAAAGTTCATGTGTTGTCCATACCTCATTCTCATGTCTTCCATAAGGACACCATGCTGTATATATGTGCCCTGACATCATTCTTCTAGCCCCTTCTAGCCTGTTCTAGCCTATTCTAGGCTTATGACTTCACATCATGTGACATGTCATGTGACCACAGTCATGTGCCTCTTCATCGTCAAAAAATAAAAATAAAAGGAAAATCAAAAGAAAAGAAATATTAAATCAAGGAAAATAGATAAAAGAAAAAGAAAAATGTTAGTGTTCAAGCACATCATAACAATGTTGACCTTAAGGCAGACACATGATCATTTAGGATAGGCTAAAGTAGTAGAGCACAGACCATTAGTTTTAGGTATATAAGATAGATAATCCTATACAGAGTTCTCTATTAAGTTCTCTTGTGTTATCTAATACAAGGGTCTTTCTCTTTTGCCCACTCTAAAGATCTTTAACTTATAACATTAGAACTCAATATCCTTTCTTGAGACTGTCTAACACAGGACCCTCTCTATTCCTTTTTCTTATTCTCTTATCATCCTTGACCAGAGGGCAATACTACCTCTTAGTCAAGAAGAATAGCCAGATCCTAAGCTCAAAGGGTATACTAACTAGGTAGGGGAAATTTAGTCATTTTGTTGTACCAAAGCCCACTGGTGCAGTAAAACATATTACCTTGTGTAGATGTAGTAGTTAGTTTTTGTATAGAAGCCTTGTGCTGCAGTATCTCCTTGTGATCTGTCCGTGTAGAGAAATGGTAGGGTCTTCTATGAGTTCTATCTGGAGTAGGCATTCCCTTCTTAGGAATATTAGAATACAAATTTGATTAGGGCAGTAGTTTCAAGTAGCAAGTACAAGTTAGAGAGTGAAACTAGCACTGGTTCTGCTCTTTCTTTATTGCCACCATCAACCCTGCTATTATCATCATCATTTATTTCACCAACATCACCACACAATATGAGTCAACACAATGCAAATTTAGAACAAATAATCTGGGAGTAACAGGAACAGCTTGTGGCAATGCAAGCACAGATCCAAGAATTGTTAGTAGTAGAAGGAGTAGGAGTAATAGTATTAAGACCTAATACAAGGTTGAACACAGAAGTGGCTAGGCCATATGTGTTTTATAGGAGTTTAGAGAAGGTATTAGGGTTCATAATGGCATGCAAGCTATATATAAGGATGAAGATGAGGGGAGAAGCAGTAGAAGAGCAGATACAGTGGATATTGTCATATATACAAGGAGAATCAGCAGATGTTTGGAAGGAAAATATTTTGGAAGACTTGGAGATAGGAGTATTAGAATATGAGATGGCAGAGGAGTTTTTAGCAGATATGGAGGAATTTGTGTAGGAGTTCAGAAGAGCAATAAGAGAAAGTGGATATGAGGGAAGGCCTTTAGTGGAGGAATTCAAGAGGGATATAAATGGGACCATATGCCAAAGGCTCATAAAGTCAGAATGGCAACCTAGCTTTATTGAACAGTGGTATGATAGAACAATAGTGTTAGATAGGAATTGGAGAGAGAGTAAGTGAGAAGAGGAAAGATTGAAAAGATGATGAGATAACAAAGCTCAGGCTCCAAGGCAGAACAACCAGGGAGCACAACAATTGCTACAGCCTCAGGTATGGCCAAGAAAACAAGAGGCTTAACAGTGGGCACTAGTAATGTCTGCTCTAATGGAAGGAGTTGAGAAGACAAATACAGTAATGGTATGTCTGAATTAGTAGGCAAGATTTACATCTCATGACCCATATATCATGGAGGTGGATTAGGAAAGCATAAATTGTTATAACTGTGGGGGTTTTGGACACTTAGCTAGGAATTGTAGGAGTAGGAGAACAAGAGGCAGAATTGGGGAGGGTAGAAGACTATAATATAGGGGAAATGAGGAAATAAAGAGGAAATGGACACAATAATTTAAATGAGGACAGAGATCTGATAATCCTTGATTAGGTCCCAGTAACAATAGGTTTGCAATACTCTTTAGAGTAATGAAAAATATATCTTACTGCAATCTAAATAATGAGAACATGTTAAGAAAAGTGATGGTAAAGATTAGACTAGAGAGGATTAATACACAGGAGGGAGTGATGGTGGAAGCATTGTTGGATAGTGGGGCTACAGGATTGGTAATGAGTTTGGAGTTTGTGAAAAAGCAGGGATTTAAGTTGAAAAAAATAGAAAGACTAATTTATGTAAGAAATTAATATTTATTATCAGGGACATAGGGAAAGGATGAAGGTAGATGTAATCAGAGAGCAGAAGTGGAATGTAATTTTGGAAATGCTGTGGCTTGCCTGCTATAATCTTGAGATTAACTAAAGAACAGGGAAAGGGAAAATAATAAGATGTCCAGAGGAATGTGGGAAGCAGCAGAGACCAAAGCAGAGAAAATCAGGATGGGAAAAACAAAAAGAGAAAGAACAAAAAAAGAAAGAGAAGAAAAAACCAAAAAGGGAGAGAATAATAGAAGTAAAGAAGGTAGCAGAAGAATGGGAGATTTGGGATGAGGAAGAAGAAGACTAGTGTTTTTTATAGGAAAGAAAGATGGGAAGAAGCATATAGTACAAGACTATAGATATTTAAACAAATGGACTGTAAAAAATAATTATCCCTTACTCTTAATTTCAAACATAGTAGAAAACAAAGGTACAAAGAAAGTATTTACAAAGATGGACTTACAATAGGGATATAATAATAAAGGAGGGAGACAAGTGGAAGGCAGTGTTTACCATACCAGAGAGGTCATTTGAGCCAAAAGTAATATTCTTTGAACTTATAAATTCACTAGCAATATTTTAGACTATAATGAATGAAATCCTGTAGAATTTTATTAATACTGGGAAGATGGTGACTTTTATAGATGATGTAATAGTAGGGACAAAAATAGTAGAAGGATATGATGAGATAGTAGAGGAAGTAATGAAGAGGCTGGCAGAGAACGATTTGTATATGAAACTAGAAAAATATAAATGGAAGATTAGTGAAGTAGGGTTTTTAGGAGTAGTAAAAGGACTAGAGAGAATAAAGATAGAAGAAGAGAAGGTGAAAGGTGTATTGGATTGGCCAACTCTGAAAGAAGTTAAAGATATACAGAAGTTTTTGGGATTGGTGAATTATTATCATTAATTTATTAAAGATTTCATAGCAATAGTCAGACTATTGCATGATATGGTGAAGAAGGATCAGAAATGGGAGTGAACAGAAAAGCAGGAAGAGGCATTCAAGAAGCTGAAAGAAAGATTTACAGAAGAACTAGTGTTAGTAGCACCAGATCTAGACAAAAAAATGAGGCTAGAAGTAGATATATTAGACTATGTGACAGGAGAAATATTATCTATGGAATGTGAAGATGGAAAGTGGAGACTAGTAGCTTTTCTCTCAAAATTTCTAAATGAGACAGAGAAACTACAAAATATATGACAAGGAGATGTTAGTAGTTATAATAGGATTAGAAAACTGGAAATATTTGTTAGAAGATGCCAAATTCAAGTTTGAGGTCTAGACAGACTACAAGAATTTATAATATATCATGAAAGCACAGAAATGAATAGAAAATAAGCAAGATAGGCATTATATCTGTCAAGATTTGATTTCACTTTAAGACATGTGCCAGGGACAAAAATGGAGAAGGCAAATGAATTAAGTAGAAGACCAGACTGTTGTAGACTCAAAACCTTAGAGTTGGTAATGAGAATAAACCTTATACCAGGTTGATACAAGAGAACTCGATAAGGAGCTCCTACTAATATCTACCACTATATATACTGTTCTGTCCTGGTCCATGCTACAATATTATATTACCGACCCTAAAGTCCATGCTCTGTCCTCATGTCCTATTACTCATCCACATGTGTTTTCCATAAGGCCACCATGCTTCCTACATGTGCCCTGATGTCATACCTTTAATCTCCACTGTACATGTGCACACCATGTGTACACTATGAGGAACCCATGTCCCTTGACATCATCCCTAACCCTAACTCTAATCTAGACTCCTCTCGATCCTTCTAGACCCTAAGTCCTTCCAGACCGCTCTAGACTCTATCACATGACTTCCAGGTCACATGCCTATCTCCTATCTCTCTTTTGTTGTAGACTAATAATTAACTACTGTCCTAACCCTAACCCTAGTCTGAAGTCTGTCCATATTCTCATACTATAACACAGACTAGAAAGTAGGTATAAAAAAGAACAACAAGAATCAAGCATTTATCAAGGACCATTAGCTTTGTAACTTATCAGAAGTAGTAATAAAAGGACCAGAAGTAGATATATTAGAAAGAATAAAAATAGCTAGGAGTAAGGATGAGAAAGTAGTTAGAATAGTAAAGAAGATGAAGAAAGTAGGAGTAAAAGTATTAAGGAGAGAGGAGTAGCAAATAGAAGGGGATCTGATGTTAAAGGAGGGAAAAGTATATGTGCTAAAAGATGAAGTGTTGAAAGTGAAGATAATCTGGTTACACTATGATGTACCAGTAGCAGAACATGGAGGAAAGTAGAAGATGACAGAGTTGGTGATAAGGAATTATTGGTGGCCAGAAGTAATGAGAGATGTGGGGAAATATGTAGAAGGTTATGGTATGTGTCAGAAGATGAAGAATAGAACAGAAGTACTAGTAGGAAAGTTGAAATTGAGCGAGGTTCTAGAGAAACTGTGGACACATCTGATAGTGGACTTTATCACAAAGTTACTATTAGTAGCTGGAAAAGATGCAATTCTAGTGGTCTATGATAGGTTGTTCAAGATAATATATTTTGTAGCAACAACAAAGGGGACATCAGTAAAAGAGCCGGTATAGTTTTTTTAGAGATAATGTATGGAAGTTGCACAGATTACTAGAAAGTATAATGTTAGATAGAGAGCTACAGTTTACAGCAGAGCTGACAAAGGAGTTGAATAATATGTTAGGAACTGAGACAAAGCTGTCAACATCATTCCATCCCCAAACAGATGGACAAATAGAACATATAAATCAGAAGTTAGAACAGTATTTGAGATTCTTCATCAATCATAAACAAAAAGACTGGCTGGAATGGTTGGCATCAGCAGAGTTTGTGGTTAATAGCAATGTACACTTATATTATAGTGTACTTGAACACTAACATTTTTCTTTTCTTTTTATCTATTTTTCTTGATTTAATATTTCTTTTCTTTGATTTTTCTTTTATTTTCCTTGACAATGAAGAGGCATGCAACTGCAGTCACATGCATCGCTTCTTTCCTCTTACCACCATCTTGCATGGTAGCGCCTATTGGAAACATAGCGAATAAATCCAATTTTCTCCTAAGTCTTTTCAACATCTCAACTACAGACATCAACAACGATTCTACTTTACCAACTATGTCTTCTAAGACCAGCATAGGGATGGACATTCAAGCAGGTCAAGGACTTGTTCCCGATTCAGAAATAAGAGGTAGAAACATCTCTCCTTCTGTTAATCTTTCTAGAGAATCTTCACTGGCATCTTCAAGTTGTTCTACTCCCTATCACGATAGGATAGACACTGATGCAGACTTTCCTCCTTCAAGGGAAGTATCAAATCTTAAGCTGTCTTATGAGACAGAGCAAGAGAAAGCACAACAGGTTGGTATGGCAGCTCACCAGCAGGATAACACGAGGCCTCTGCATGTTCACAATGAGGCAACCCCAACACACTCTCAACACGAGGAAAGAGTTATTAATATCCAGCTTCCTTACAATCCACAGGCATCTACTGAACCTGAACTTTGGAGTGGCTCCTTTCATCCCATTTCCCTTCACGGCTCCATTGAACACTTTGCGTCAGACTCCAAGAGCATCAAAGTGACTCTTGACTTCCTTGCCAAGTACATTAGGAACAAACAGGTAAATGGTAACATGGTTAACGATCTTGCTGATTTTGATGGTATGGGCGATGCCATATGGAACTTTATCTCTTCGGTATACGATGCCAAATGGGATGCTCTTTACACTGATAACAAAGCTAACACTCTCAGAGGCAAGGTTTTGTCGAAATTTACTCCAAGAACACCTCCACAGCACAACGGCAACAAGAAGGATATTGTGAAACCGGTCCCAGTCACAGTCAACAAGGTTCCACCTCCCCCTCCTCTTCTGGCTAAAACCAAGAAGGAAATCAACATCATCTCCAAATACTTCCCCCCCAAGAAATTGTCAGTTGAGAACACTACCAAGGACAACAATGCTAGGCCTGGAAAATCGTACGCTCAAGCCTTCAAGCCTCCAGTCAATACATCGGACGTGCTAAAAATCAAAGAAACATTCCCATCTCTTAACGCGTAAAAGATTGATCAGGTTAACAGCATTGTCAACGGTCAAGACAAACCCAGGCCTCGAATTAGGATGACTACTAAAGGTCCGTTGAGAAAACAGATAATTATCCCCATGAGCGGGGAAAACGTCTCATCCTTCATGAAGAATTCTTCTCTTCATGTTGCTAACATCAACAGGAATCTACGAAATGCCAAATCTGACGTTCTCATTGATTATCTTTGCTCGGAAAATTCAGGTATAATAGTCATTACTAACAAAGTTGCACAACAATCAGATATGTCCATCATCAGTAACTATATCAAAAATTCAAACGATATCAACTCTTTACAAGTTGACGAACCTCGCCTACCCAAATCCAAATCTTATCTCAAGATCACCGGCATCCCTTTCTTCTCTCACTCCAATTCTCAGGAAAGACTCACATCAAATGACATTGAAGCAATCCTCAAGCAAAACCACATCTTTGATAACATCTCCCTTGTATCAAAGCCGAGAGTCATCAAAGTCTCCCCTAAATCTGACATGACCATTGTCTGGATTGATATCTGGGATGTCCAAAGTGGTAAGAACGCTAAAATGTTAATCAACAGATGCTTCAACGTCGGAAACTTCATTGCAACCATCAGAGGAGCCAACATGAACCCCGGAGCTCCTCAGTGCAAAAATTGTTGGAAGTGGGGCCACGCAACATTCTCCTGCAGGATCCAAGGAGCTAAGTGCGTCAAATGCAATGGCCTGCACAAATCAGATCACCACAGAGAATTTGGCTGGTGTTACAAAGCCAACCCCAAGATCAACCCGCCAAGGCTGGAAACTGCGAAAGGCATGCCGTGTCCTCATTTGTTCAAGTGTTTGAATTGCCATGGCAATCACCAAGCTGACTCCAACTTGTGTCCGTTCTGGAGGCACAAATTTAACAGGGAGTGGCACCAAAAGAAATATGCTGAGATCCGTGTCAACAGATCCAAGTCTTTTTGTTCTGAAGTGAACGACTTCCCTTCCCTATGATTATCAAAAATCTCAAGATTTTTTTGCAAAATGTTCGAAAGAATTCTCTCATCGTCAATACTATCCTTGAATCGTTGACACACTTCGACATCATTTTAATCCAAGAACCCCCTTGGTCTGAAATACGAAAGATTCCCAGCACTTCGAATTGCGAAGGGGACCCTCTCATAGGGTCTGTTCATTACCCCAACTGGATCTTGATTGCAAGAACTCCATCATGCAACAAAGACTCTCCCAGAGTCATTTCTTATATCAACATTCGGCTTTTGTCTTTTTGTTTTCTTCTTTGCAAAGATATTATTAATCACAGAGACATTAACCTCATTTCATTTTTCAACAATAACGTTTGCTACTACATTCTGAACATTTATTCTGACTCTTCGCACACAGCTTTAAAGTATCTGAAGGATACTGAAGTCAACATCGATAACATAGTTTTAATGACTGGTGACTTTAACATTAGAGACAGTCTCTGGGACCATTCCTTTCCTTTTTACTCTTCTTCTAGTGACGATCTAGTTATCATAGCAGACTCTTTTGGACTTGCCCTTTCTTCGCCCACTAACCCTGGCCCAACCAGATACTCGGATACAGCCGGAGAATCAAACTCGGTTATAGATCTCATGTTCCTCCACAACGGATCATCTGAACTCGACCATCACACCATCCTCCTGGAATCTTGACTATCCTCTGATCATGCTCCCCTAGTCATCGACATCCCTATCACTGAAGAGATAATACAAACATTGAAACTCACTTTAGCACCAAAAAGCGAGCAAGAAACTGCCTTCGTTCAAGATATTATCTCAAGCTTCAAGAATCTGAATATGTCCAACATCGTGAATACAGAAGAAATCAAACAAGTAGTCAACTGACTCGGATCAATCATAGACTCAGCCTGGACAAAAAATGCAAAAAGGTCAAGAATTTCTAGACATTCTAAACAGTGGTGGTCGGATGACTGCAAAAGATCCCTTGACAATTACAGATCGACTAGAAGTCTCGAGAGCTGGAAGAAGTTCAAGAAGTCAGTCAAAGACACCAAACAATTCTTCTTCAATGACAAAATTCAAGAAATTGCAAACAAAAGTCGAGGTCCCTAGGAACTAACTAACTGGATCAAGAGTAGAAAACTTCCGGCCATTGAAGCAATCTACCACAACAACCGACCATGTACCACTCTAGATAGTCTTTGGAATGCGCTACACAGTTCTTTCAACACTGCGCTTAATCAACATGTGGACCTCAACATTCTCAATGAAATTGAGCACAAACCCTCCCAGCAATGGAATTCATTCTCTAAAGCCGAGTTCAAATCAGCGATCAGCAAGTGCAATGACTCTTCAGCACCGGGCCCGGACAAATTATCATGGCGCCATCTGAAAGTCATCATTGCAAATGATGACTGTCTCACCAACATCATTAATATCGCTGATTCTTGTATCAACCTAGGATACTGGCCAAACTACTTCAAGGTGTCATCCATGATTATCATATCCAAGCCGAACAAGACTTTATACAACCATCTGAAAGCGTTCCGACCTATAGTCCTCCTCAATATTCTAGGCAAACTCATAGAGAAAGTAATCACAGAAAGACTTCAATTCACAGTTGCGCGCAATGACTTTATCCACCCAAGTCAGCTAGGTGGCCTGAAATTCAAGTTCACCACAGATGCTGGTGTCGCTCTCACTCACATAGTCTGATCAGGGTAGTCCAAAGGGAAATCTTCAAGTACTCTCGCCTTCGACATTTCCCAATTTTTCCCATCTCTAAATCACAACCTGCTTACTCGTATCCTAGACAAAGCAGGTTTCGATCCTAAAGTCACGTCTTTCTTCGCAAACTACTTAGTGAGCAGAAGAACCAAGTATATGTGGAATGAATTCTCTTCCCCTCATTGTGACGTCAACGTTGGAGTCGGTCAAGGATCTGCTCTCTCTCCCATTCTTTCTTCCTTATATCTTTCTCCGTTTCTCTATATTCTAGAAAACAGATTAAAAAACCTCAGAATTCCTGTTTCCATTCTTTCTTTTGTCGATGATGGTCTCATTGTTGCCCAGAACAAATCCTTTGACATTTCTAACTCCCAACTTTTTTGTAGTTACAATGTTCTCACTAAATTACTAGACAGTTTCGGTCTCGTCATTGAACATTCGAAAACTGAAATATTTCATTTTAGCC
>Ga0157364_1007342_pt1 | contig 11419 bp, 5 predicted proteins | sample AttsexASBM2_FD_111476 | JGI IMG/M metagenome (GOLD analysis project Ga0157364, IMG submission 111476) | Fungus gardens microbial communities from leaf cutter ant in Ribeirão Preto, State of São Paulo, Brazil - Atta sexdens ASBM2 | ecosystem: Host-associated > Fungi > Mycelium > Unclassified ...
ATGTCCTGAAGCTACTCCTCTATGAGCATCCAAAACTCGGCCATGGTTTTTCCAGCAGTGCATTACGATTCATTCTGTGCGAATCACCCATTAGGCAGAGTCAGCCTCTCAAATGTCAGCCTTCGACTCATGATCGAATGAATCATTTGAGGATACATCTACATCCAAATCCTGATTAAAGATAGCTCCTCTCAAAGTCTGAGTACAACATGTAGTGGTTTGGTGGCCCCAGTAGTATACATACCTTTCCCTATCAGGAATGTGTTAAGAATGTTTTAAAAAATTATTATTATTCTGAAGCTACAAGACTGTGTGACTTACTTCAATCATATGAGAACTGGTTACAGTAGTCATGTGAAACCTAGAACCAAGGGAGCTACTTTAGAAAATATGTTTAGAACTAAATTGTTGTAGTACTCTCCCAACCCCTATATTTTATTCTGATTTTCTTTTCTTTTCTTTTGATGATGAAGGATCACATGACAATATATTACCAGACATGTGATTATAGTCACATGAGATAGAAAGATGTAGAAGATGCTATAATAATATTAGAAGGTTAAGTTAAGATATATTGTTTTCATAGTAGATATGAATGTTAGGGCAGAATAACTTAAGGTGAGCACAGGCCATCATATATTAGTATATACAGAGTATGAATATAGTGAATACACCTTGTCAAGTTTTTCTTGTCAAACTTCTATTTATTAAGTATAGTTTACACTTGAGTATTATAATCTTAAGTTTCAGAGAACAAACAAAAGACAAACTCTTGTATTAAGTAATATAAGAGAACTTGATGGAGTTTCCATTACAAACTAGTCTACTTTATATACTACAGACTGTGGTCTGTGTCTACACTACAACTAACCTATTGTTATGGGACAGTCAGACATTAACAATTTTTATTCTCTTTTTCTTTTATTTTTCTTTAGAAGGACGATGAAGAAGGCATGTGACAAGGAAGTCACATGATGTGATGTCATAAGCCTAGAACTTGATGGAAGGGTCTGGAAAATGATGTCAGGGTACCTGGAGTACACATGGTAGCCTTGAGCAAAACATGAGGCAGGAATAAGAATGGAGCATGGATATAAGGGCAGGGTTATTTAATAGTAGCACGGACCATGAGACATTTGTATAAATAGGACTCTAATTAAGAAGAGGCTTCTTGTTGAGTTCTCTTGTAAATTCCCCACTTGATATCCTCCTTTGAGATTTACTGCCTTATACTATCATTTATCATTGGATAAGTGGTTGCTACAACACCTATCCTAAAATTTATGTACTTTCTATAGGACTAATATGCTATAACCATTTTATATGATGTCATCCATTCTAGAATCTTCTATGTTTTTCTCTGTGTTATATGGTTGTACAACTGTAATAGGTATGATGATAGGTATTACACTTTCATCACAATTTGTGACATGTGACATCACTACTCTACTACCTAAGTCTAAATAAAGAAAATAGAAAGGAAAACCAAAAAGAAAATCAACATTATTCTCAAACTTCTAAATCACTTCTAAATCTTTGAAAGATAACTTTACAAAATAAAATCAAACTATTAAGCTTACTACTAAGTATATACCTTAGCTATTCTAGTAATAAGAACTTGACTATTTTGAAGAGCACTAGATTATACAGTCTTCTCAACTCTGTTTTTTTTTTTTAGAAAAATCAACAATTTATCACATAAGACATAGTAGCAGACTATGATATCTACAATGTAGATACTTAGATAGTAAAAGAAAGAAAAAAGAAAAGAAAATACACTACAATAAACTAATAACAGAAAAACCACTATTAAGTAATCTATTTATGGAAGGAAAATGTCCCAGGGTTAAACTCAAGGAAATCAATGAAATAGCTAAAAGACTTCCTATTAGTATTATAATTCAATGACCTTAGAGTTGATCAAAGAAGGGAACCTTGTATTAGAGTTAACATAAGAAAACTTGATGGAGTCCTTAGTATAATATATCTATCTTTATATACTAACTACTAATAGTCTGTACTCAACTATTTCTAGTCTGCCCTAAAGACCATATGTCAGCCATGAGGTCAATATGTACATGTTGTATAACATCATTGTTCTTGAATCTTCTACCCTATTCTATATGACTACATAATTGTGTGACCACTACTGTGACCATGTTATCTGATGTGACTGATGTGTGATAGTGTGATCATGATGTCACTCTAATCCTAACTATTAAATGAAAAACTTAGTATCCAAGCTTTGTATATCTGATAATTAGGATTCCAATACTTGTTATACCTTCTGTATTCATGAAAGATATATTATCTTGACTTAATTAGATACAAACCACATAGACAGCTGAAATTTTCTCTTGGAAAAAATCTTAGATAATACTTTCCTATAGGCATATAATTTGTAATTGCTCTAGTTGCTCTAGTACATAGGGAGTTCAAGTATCCAATAGATTTTAGCCAAGTGCCATTTTTTGTATAAGTGGGCTTAATAAGAAGAAAATCATTATCAAGTAAATCTAGAAAATGATTTCTCTTCAAGTCAGACACTTAGAAAGTCAATTGCCAGTTTTAAATGATTGAATCACATTTTTCTTTTATATTAAAGTTCTATAATGATTTACATAGAAAGATTAGTTTAAGGTTATATGTTCCTGTTTCTTTGTCAACAACTGAATGATAAATCTATTTAGTGTTACTAGAACAGTTCCAGACTTTAATGGAGTTATGGGTGTTCTTCTCAAAAAATATTCTGAGATTTTAAGCTATAGCAATAGACTGAAGTTGATAAGAATAAGATGATAAATCAAATATATGTCTCACCAAATAAATAGTATAAGTAACAACTAGGATGCATGATATGTCAATAACTTAGACCACTTGATTAATTTCATATTTAATTGCAAACAATTCTGCCTCAGTTAATGTGATATTGACAGCATGATGACTGGTTTTGGAATGATATTTGATTCTGAGCATACATGGACTATAAATATAGTAATATTGTTTTTGATACTTGTATCAGATGTAATGACAATAGTCTTAGTATCCTGTGATGAGTGTTTGAAGACTTTATTGAGTTTGTAAATATAAGCAGACTTGGCATTATTGCTTTTGTAGTCTGTAGTATTAAAGGAGAAGTGATTAGAAAATATATCTACTAATCAGAGACCAGAAGAAAATTCTTTGTACAGAGAATTAAATGAAGGAAGAATTTCATTAAGATGGTTATTGGTATCTACAATGGAACTTTTAACTTTAAGTCTTTGTTTAAAGGTTAATTTCTCTAGAGAAAGACAATGCAATATCAAATCAGATAAATAATGATGTTCTAAAAGTGACTTGATCACATGTTTTGAAGGTAGGGAAACTGTTCTTATTTGTTGATAGCCACTAATCTTGTCTAAATAGAGGTGAATAGAAATAAGACCAGCTATAGCCTCAATTTCCCAAATAGGAGATGTATGAAAAGCACTAGTAATTTATAAGGCAGCTCTTTGTTACATTTTCCTAAGCTCTTTAAGAGGATGGAATAAAAGAGCACTCTTGAAGTACCAAAATAGTAGGCTGTATAGAGCAATAAGAAGAACACATATTCTATATAATAGTCATTTATTGAAGAATAACAAACCTCTAGTGGAATTACCCAACATTTTCATATTTTTGGTTGTTGAAAGAGCCTTATTAGAGTAAAGACAAATATATTGTCAAAAATAAAACCAAGATATTTCCAAGTGTTTTTTAGTTATAGGATAGAAACCCCCTAAGAGGGTTCAAAATTTCTGGATCTAGAAAAATGAAAGACTTTTGACTTTCCATATTTGACTGTAAGTCTAAATTAGTCAAAGAGAGTAGAAATAATATTGTAGCTACAGAAAAAAAAAGTGTTTGATTTTTAAAAAGATTTTTCCTGTGAAATAAAAGGACTGTCATTTACAAAAGATAGAAATGAAATAGAAGAATTTTGAAATAGGTTTTTTGACCTTTTTTCAAAGATATAAAAAACAAGGACAATATATAAAGCAGATGAAATAAAAAAGAGAGCAGACTCTTATCTTACACCTATGTCTGTCCTGAAGAAGAAAAAAATGAAATTGTTCTACATATACTATGTTTTCCTATCTATTAACTAGTTAGGAAAGAAAGATGAAGTTCTAGAATTAAAGAAAGAAGTTAATAATTGAGTGAATGAAAAAACTGAGTAATATTATAAGCTAATGTACTTATTTGAAGACCTTTGACCAAACTCAAATAAATAAGGTAAGTGAATATAATACCTGTATCAATAATTGAGCACTATTTAAGTTTATCCAATTGATTAGGATAAACAAAGTTAAAAGCAATAGATTAATATTGTAATCTCTCTCTAATGATCTTTTCAATGAGTTTCTCCAATATGTTAAGAAGAATAATAGGACAAAACATTCTTAGAGAGTTATATGACACTTTGTTAGGCTTTGGAATAATAATCAAAGTGGACATCTTAAAATGTAATAGTTAATGACTGAGATCAATACATATATTAGCAATGTTGACAATGTTGGATAAATACTTATCATCATTTATAAAAACTTTAAAATATTTCTAAGAGACATGATTGGGTTCTAGAGTGGATGAATTGCTACATTTTTTAATCATATTTCTAAATTTCTCCTTTGAAAAATTTAGCTATTTTGATAAGGGCTTCAAGGAAATTTCATCTAATAGATGTATATTTACCTAACAATTTTGTGCCAAATTGAATGTTTGATGAAGTACTTGTTATAGATTTTTGAGCTCAGTATAAGAATACCCATTGTATTGAAGGGCTTTGGTGGCTAGAAGTTTACACTTCTTGATCCAATTTATGAGATCTCAGAGTCTCTTGTTTTTTGATACAATTTCTTGAATTTTCTTGTTAAAGAAAGTGTACTTGGTTTTCTTGACAAACCCTTGAGTTTTATCCAATATTTTAATGATATTGGAGGATTGATACATGTTTAGTTTGATACTGCACTCTTTATTCCACTGTGCTTTAGAACACTTAGTGATATTAATGTTCTTGGAGAATTTATACCAAGTAGAATTCAAAATTCTTGCATATTCTTAACTATGTTTTTAAGAGATTCTTTGCTTGATATATCTGTCATATCTATGCTTCCTAAGGCAGTCATAAACTCAGTGACCAACTTCTCTTCTTCCTCACTGTTCCTAATAATAGTTTATTGCTTATATTGAACAAATTCTTTACTAATAAATATGTTAGCAAATAAGAGAGTATGGTCTGAAGGGTATTAGAAATCTGGTAAGATAAAATGATTGTTAATTTTGACAGAATCTAGTTGAAGAAATATGAGGTTGTTAACTGAGTTGGAATTATTAATATTATTAGTATATCAAGTTAGAACTTAATGGACAGAGAAAGATAGCTTTAGTTCAAGAAAGTCAGCAATATCTATGAGAATGTCACTATGAGCTGAATAATGAGGATAGGAGGGATCCAAATCCCTATCCCTGATGTTGAAGTCCCCAGTCATAACAAAAACATTATGAATACTGACCTTAGTATCCTTAAGATACTTTAAAGTTGATTGATGTTCATCTAAATAGATGTTAATCATAAAGAAAATAATGCCATTGTTAAAGAATGAAAAGCAATTAATATCTCTGTAGTTCAAGATATCTCTTCTGAGAGAAAAGCACAAATGAGTAAGCTGAACATTGATGTATGTTATTACCCTAGGATGTTTGTTATCATTAGACAGTTGCTTGGAAAAAGTTATCCATACAGGATGATTGGGAGTGTTAATAATTTTATTATCTTCCTCATTAGACAAACTTGGGATGATATGAATAAAAAACCATGGTAGCTTTTGGATAAAAAAGAATATTGAACTTTTTTTTGTTTTGTAAAATTATTTTGGTAAGTAGTTTATTCTTGTGAACATTCTGTGAGAATAATCAGAGATTTTTCAGAATTATAAACTCATCTTATTCACAACTGAGCAGATTAATTTGCCTCTATTTTCATGAAGCTCTTGATACTTTTTTGTATACTATTCTTTGTTGAACCTGTGTCTCCAGAAAGGGTACACATTGTTATCTGCTCAATGTTCACTCTTGCAGTTAATATACTTGAAGCTATGCAGGCATAGTTTATCTTTCTTGATTTCAAGTCTTGGTAGGTTTATTTTGAAGTTTGCTTTGTAATACCATGCTAAATTACAGTAATGCTCTACTTTGTGCAGTTCATTACACTTAACACATTTCAATCCATGTACATGGCAAAAGAATGTTGTGTACTCCCATTTCCAACAATTTTTACATTGAGGCATCCTAGGGTTTATGTTTGTGCCTTAGACAGTAGTTATAAGATTTCCTACATCAAAACATCTGTTAATTAGAGACTTAGTCTTGGAACTGCTTTAAACATCTCATATGTTAATCTAAATAATAGCCATGTCCAATTTAGAAGAGACTTTGAGGCAATATAGATACCATGATATTGTCAGAATTGATAGCATCAACATTCTTGATATATTTTTTGATTGTATTGAGATCTAACATGAATGTAACTTTGTTAGTAGTAATAGTGAGATCTCTATGGTCAGCTTAAATGAAGTCAGCCATGACATCTGACTTGATATCTTTGAGAGCCATGTTTATGTTAGTGACATGTTTATAGGACAAAACTATAAATTTGCTTGAATTTACTAGGCTTATAAAAACTAATATTTGTCTCCTTAAAAAACCTTTTGTTATCATGTAGAATCTAGGTTTGTTTTCCTTTAGTTCATTTATTACTCTCTGTACCTCTTCAATTTTCTTAGTTGAGAGGTCAGGGAAGCCATTTTTGATCTTGACTATTTCTTTAAAATTTGCTGAAGATACCTAGGCATATAACCAACTATTTTGAGTGTTTATCTGTTTTTTGGGACTTTTTTCTTTGTTTTTGTGAAATTTCAACTTTTCTAGTTTCTTCTTACTTGGCCTCAAAGAAACATAAGAAGGAACCCTAGAAATATTAGCTTACTTGTTAGGGTTTTTTGATTCTTCCCTATTATCTACCTTATTCTTAGTATTTTTTAGTTTGAATTGAGCCAAAACACATTAATGAAAAGTTCTGTTGTTTTTGTTAGCAGTTAAAACATCCCATCCTGGTTAATAAATAAATCAAATGAGATCCCAGGCTGCATAGCCAAATCCTACAATATGTGGAATATCTTTTTCAGTTTTTCTATTAAGAAGTCTATTCTTCATGAATGATGTAATTTTATAGAGAGAAGTTGTGATATTGTTAGCATCCACTCCTAAATATTTGTTTAAACCATAGATAGAAATAAGATGTGCAGAATCATTCCATAGTCTTGGATCAACAAGTTGGTTGACTAAATAGAAAATTGAGGGTATTTTGAAACCTTGAGATTAACACATGTTAGATGTTTCGAGACCTTGAGGTTGACATATGTTTGTGTCCAACTCATTAATATACACTTCTTAAAATTCTGGCATGTTTGCTATAGCTATAGCCTTATTAACTTTATCAATATTCCTTATCTATAGAACAAGAAAAATTCTTGAGATTCATTGTTTTCAACTTGGTTGGCCCAGAAAGAACTGTTTTTAAGAGCTTGTAGCATTCTTTCCACAAATAGATGAAATGCTTGAATACACAGACAACTCCCTGAAGTTGTTAGTATTAGATATATTAAACTGACCTTTTAGAGTATTAATCTCTATATTTGTATTCATGTTGTTATGAGCTAGTGGATTGAGTAGTAGACTGTTCTTGAATGAAGAAAATGTATTTGCTAATTCTTTGTTGGATGCTACTATACAAGATGATGGTATAAGAAAATGAAGCATCAACTCTTATTTTTTTCTTATTCTTAGTATACAATTGTTATAGTCAATTACTACAAGCTCTATATAATTAAACTCTAGGCTCAAAAAATAGATAGTGTTGTAGTAGCAGCCATAAGTCAAGACAACTCAAAGCTGTACTTTAACAATAACTTAAATAACTTCAGTAGAGATTATAAGAAAAACTTGATAAGAAGTTCTGTCAGAATTTTTTTTTAAGATTAACAATTTATTACATGAAGTGCAATGGCAGTCCATGATAACTACTTTGTAGCTACATACATACAAACTGAAACTACATGGAAAAGAAAAAGAAAAAGAAAATAACAAAACATGCCACTAATATACTCTACTGTTATGGAGCTCTTGTTGTTTCTTACTATATCAATCTTTATTAAAATGATTTCTCCAATATGGACATGTGTTACTGTCTGCTTAATGATCCCCTTTATAGTTTATACACTTAAAGGAGTAAGGACAGAGCTCACCCTTCTTTGTTTCAAACCTTGGAGAATTGATCTTCAAGTTTTCTTTACAATACTATGCTTTCTCTTGTTAGTGCTCAGATTTGTATGGTCCATTGTATTTGACACACCTGGAACCATGTACTTAGCAAGCTATAGTCAAGTGCCCCCACTTTCAACAGTTTTATATTAAGGGATTTCAGAGTTTACATTAATATTATATATAGTACCAACAAATTATCTGATATTAAAACTACAGTTAATGATTAACTTAGCTTTGAAACCACTTTGCAAGTTCTAAATATCAACTCATACTACAGCCAAGTTAGATTTGAATGAGGCCTTGATAATACAAGACTTAGATGTAAGGATGACATCATTGAATAAATATGTTTCTTTAATTACTTCTTTAACTAATTCAGATGTAATTAAAAGGTTGGTATTTTCCAAGATATAAGAAAGACCTAGTATTTTCAAATATAATTTCAACTTAGAAAGTCAAGAGGTATCAATGTTTTTGGAGTCAATAATTTCTTTGATATATTTTTTGATAATACTCATGTCTCAAGCAAAAATAGCTTAACAAGTAGTTATAATAACTCTATTGTTTTCCAAATAGATAAAGTTTACTATGGTGTTCAAATTGGTTTTTTTAAGATGCTTATTGATGTTGACAATAAGAAAGTTAGCTTGATTTAAGATAACCTCTGTATTACTCTTGCTCATTAGAACAATGACCTGTGTTTTTTTGTGGTCATTTTAATCTTCAGTTTGACTATGTTTGATTTGTGAATAATGTTTTTAATATTAATGATTTTATTAGGAGATTGAGTTAAAAATACATCTTTAATATGTAAGATATCTTCAATATTAATTTTCGAAGCCTAAGCATATGACTTCTTATTATTGATAGGCTTAGATAAAGAGGTCTGTACACATAACTTCTTATTGTTGACAGTATTAGTTAATTTGCTTTTATTCAACCTAGACAAATTAGAAGAAGATATTAGGGCATTAAAAGCTACTGTCAAGGTATTAGAAGCTGTTGTAGGTTTTATAACAAATTGAGCTAATATACATTTTCAAAAAGAATCTGTTATTTTTGTCTATAATGAGCTTATCCCATCTAAACTCATAGATAGCATTAATTAAATGCCAAGATATAGTGCTGATTTCTGCAAGTTCTAGAAAATCCTTTGCCAGTTTGTTATCTAAAAATATTGCTTGATAAACATCCCTATCCTGAGAAGTGAGCATATAATGTTTTGGACATTACTGCTAAGAAATTTTTTAATTCCAATTAAAAAAGTAGGGAATAAGATACTATCCTAAAGATTTGGATCTATAGATTGGTTATCATTATAGGGAATAGCTGAAGATTTTAGTGAAGGTCAGATATTAGTGATATCTATGTCTTGACTATAAGATATAGATATGTTATCTCCTACTGTTTGAACATTAGAAGAATATTGAGATGATGCTGGAAGTTCAGTGGAAGTTGAGAGTATAGCAGGCTCTTGTATTGTTCTACTATTGGGAATAGATAGTATATTGTTCATCCAAGAAAAGTCCATAGCCATAGACATATTAGATATAACATTTCTTGAAATTCTGTTAGTAGGATTAGAGAAATGATTTGTAGAGTATTTATAAAACTAGAAGACTTTTTTGGAGCTTGATTGTTTATATTTCATGATAAAAAGTTCAAGTTGTTAAGTGGACAAATATATTCATTAATTCACTACTAGATGTTACCATATAAAATAGTAGTAAGAGTGTATTAGAAATTTTCAAAGTGGACTTAATTATTTTTATTTTTTCTATCTTTTATTATTTCTTTTCAAATTTCTCTTCTCTTTTTATAGTTTAGTCTTCTTATTTCTTCTTTAAACTCAGCTAAGAGAACTATGATATGATATTATATATAATGGTTACAGATATTATAAATTGTAATATAAAGTATAACATGTGACTTGGTAAAACTATTAGAAGAACTTAGTCATAGCTTTAAGATATGTTGTTAAAGATGATTCACACTTGCTGGAGATCTATATATATAATATGGAAAACAGATCAAATAATCAAAAACTTAGTGAAAAAGATATAAATATAAATTAGAAGTAGCATACTATATAGATAACAACCTTAGTTTCAACTGAAAAGAGTTATACCTAGCTTAACTTTGTTATGTGATTGTAATTTTAGAAAGAAATGTTCAGATACAAGCTAGAGGTAAGTATAATACTTAATCCAAGTTGATTATTAGACTAAGAAACTATATATAGTGGCTGTTATGTTTAAATATAGAAAGTTTTTTCTAATAATAAGCTACTATGCATACTCTGTATTGTCAGGTATCATAAAGTGTCAAAGTTATAGATAATAAACTTCATTCTATTTTCATTTTCTCTTTTATTTTTACTTTACTTTACTTTTATTTTTCATTTTGGAATTAGGATTAGAGTTAGTATCCATGATGTTATATGTCACTGTCACAAGTTGTCACACAACATGACTCAGTGTCACATATCTGTTACAGTCATACAATTATATATCATGATTAAAAATGGTAAAAGATTCTAGAAGAAATGATATTATTATAATTTTACCTTCAAAATCCCTTCTAACCAAATTTATAATAATAAGAAATTTTCTTCATTTATTTGTAAAAGTACAAGGAAAGTGCATAGTTTTTAAGGTAGGTTAATAGTACTATAGTATAGACTAGTAATTTAGTATATATAAAATAGACAATTTTATACTAAAAACTCCATTGAGTTCTCTTATGTTGATCTAATACAAACTCTAAAGAGTTTGAATTATAACATACAGGTTGCTATCAGGAACTCTATAAGATTTGGTATGAAATAGAAAAGCTTTTGTTCACAGATTAATAAGTGATTAAAATAGAGCACAATTTGTACTGAAAGAGAATGAAAGAATGTAAATAAGATAAACATTATCTTGAATAGATATTAGATGTGGTTAGTTAGTATGTAATATAGATTAGATATATATAGACTAACTTCTAGAAATATATAAAGTAGACTATCCTATAATAGAAACTCTATCAAGTTCTCTTGTATCACTTAATACATGAGTATACTTTTGTCTTA
>Ga0157364_1007344_pt1 | contig 11419 bp, 10 predicted proteins | sample AttsexASBM2_FD_111476 | JGI IMG/M metagenome (GOLD analysis project Ga0157364, IMG submission 111476) | Fungus gardens microbial communities from leaf cutter ant in Ribeirão Preto, State of São Paulo, Brazil - Atta sexdens ASBM2 | ecosystem: Host-associated > Fungi > Mycelium > Unclassified ...
ATATATTAAAAAATATATATATATATATATATATATATATATATATATATATATATATATATATATAAATCAAGAAGTAATTGAATATAACTGAAAATAATGAGATAAATTGCTTTTCGCTCTCCATGAACATTCTAAATTTCAATCGCACAGATAAATTACATCTTAAAAAGAGATTCTGTCATCTAGAACGATGCAAGATTCATAATAGAAGTTGTAAAGGACGTCATTTTCAAAATTTCGAAAGTTTGTTAATAATGTAACAGTAGTGAAGTCCTTCTCTTTCAGTACTCATCTTGAAATCAACTAAGCAAACCTAAACAGAAGAGTTTGGATCCTACAGTTAACGGATTCGCGACTCTTTGTCGAGAATGATATAAACGTTACCACAACAGCAGTGCGCCTATTGAACGGGCAGCTGCCCCAGTTATAAATAACGTCAAAAGTTTATACGCGATTATAAAACCTATTTCACGGAAGACATATTTTTCTGAAACGCGCGCGTACGAACATTAATAATATTCTTGCAAATTTCCGAATGAAATAAAATAAACTGTATTATTCAGCGAACAAAAAAAAATTTTTTAATATAAAAACACATTCTTTTCAGATAATTAATTTTTATAAAAATTTGTCATACAAAATTATATGCTCGTAATGTAAAATTAATATAATAATTTACATTCCATAAAATCGGAATATATGTAATAAACAAATCAGGGCCTCTATTCGAAAAGAAACGTATACGAAAAATTAGGGAAATACTATAGTATACGTATATTATTAGTTTTTCGTATACATTTTTTTTCAAGAATAGGGGCCCAAATATTTTTACAATAGTTTAACTGACTTTCTTGCACGGTTTTTCTTCCTTCTTTTTCCATGTTTGAAAGAAAAAGAGAAAAGAATTGTGCAAGAAGTTTAGAAAAAAAATAAAATGTTTTACATAATGTTTTACATGAATATTTTGCAAATTTATGCAACATTTTTATTAGAAGTACTAAGATAAATATTTATAGAATTTCTAAGATAACTGTTGAGAAAAAATATTTTCTAAGTCATTTCATTCTGGCGCCCATAATTTGAAAGTTCTATCGTACGAACTAGTTGCAATAAACTTATGATCGGGCGATACATCAACGGACATGACTTTTCCATCGTGACCTGGTAACATCTTAAGAGGTTGCCATGTTTTGTTGGACCAAATTTTGGCTGTGTTATCATAAGATGCGGTAACCAAATATTGTCCTTCTGTTTTTTGGTACTTCACGTCGGACAGCAAATTGGTATGTGCTGGTATCGTATATATGCAAGTCCGCTTTCGCAAGTCCCATATCTTGCAGGTATTATCCTCACTTGCTGTCGCTATATGAAAACCATTTGGTGAGAAATCGATGCCGAAGATAGATGTTAGATGACCCTCCATAAACATTATGCATCTGCCAGTACGTAAATCCCATACTCTGCCAAAAGAGTCTTGACCGCCTGTGGCACAAACGCTTCCATCGCATTGAAAACTAAATAAAAACACGTAATACATAATAAAAATAGATCAATATGACGAATTAAAAACAGATCAATATGATGAATTAAACAACATATGCGAAAAAATGTACCTAATGCAATGTACTGCCCTAGCATGACCTTCTTGGTGAAGTACTTCCGCTTGTTGTTCCAAATCCCATAATCGCCAAGATGCATCGTAACAACATGTGCCAAGAAATCGTCCAGATGGATGAAAAGCAATCCTAGAAACTCTGTGAGGTTCATGTCCTTCCACCTCTGCTAATGGTTCTTCACCAGTACCACCGCTCCACAGTTTTACAGTACCTATTATAAAATTTAGACATGATAAAATAACATTATCATATAATTTTATATATTATCATTTATAATAATATGTATCTATTGCATACCATCTGCTGCACATGATGCCAGCACGCAAGTTGGTACTGCATTATCACCTACTACATCTTCGGTTATTGTAGCTTTTGGATGAAAAACAATACAGCCAACATTACAATTGTGTCCGTGTAAAGTGCGTAACAAAGTACAGTCAGGTACAGACCATAATTTGCATAAGCCTGACCATGAAGCTGTAACAAGGATTTTTGAATTAGGGCTGAACTGGCAAAAGGAAATGGGCCTGTTGTCACCAATTTGAGAACAATAAATGCTCAATGCTTGCAACTTTTTCAAAAGCTCTTGTCTTTTCGCTGTACGAGTTGCAGCTGGTAATAATAGATCTTGCCTTGCCTTATCCAACCGTGCTTTAGCTCTGGGCAATGAATAAGCTGCAAATATATAAAAATTAAATAATGCTTGTATTAAAAAAATAAAAAATATGAACACTTACATTTTTATATAGATTTAATTCAGGGTTAGTAAAATTTTACTTTTTTTAATACCAGTAATAAAATCCAGTATTTTCCAGAAAAAAAACTGAAAAACACTTTTCTATTAAAAAACTCTATTTATTTTATTGTTTTTAATAGAAAAGTTTACCAGTTTTTTTTCTGGAAAATATTGCATTTTGTCATCGATATTCTAATTCTAGATATTCTAGTATTCTAGATATTCTGCTTTTAATTGTTTTCAATTTAAGCAGAAAAACCATCCAAAGTAAAATCCATAAAAGATTAGGAATCAATAACAAATAATTTAGTTCATGTCATAAGATATTAATAAACTTGAATCAGATAGTAAAAGTAAAATTTTATATTGTTATTATTATCTTTTCTTTCTTGTCAAACTGTAATCAAAATAAAAATTAATGTAAACTTTAATTACATTTATTATCTCCAAAGTTTTTGTTTTAAATTAAAAAAGTATTTCACATATTAATTCGAATTAAAAAAGATTCTATTATAAAGTGTTTTAGTACTATTAGTTTTCTTCGTTTTTTTCTTTGAAATTTATGATTAGTATGATTTACTAATTAAAACAAAAATATTTTCTGTATGAAGTATCTATTTTTTAAATACTAAATATTAGTTTTATTATAGTTTTTTTCCAGTTTGTTCCATTGATAAAGTCTAGGACCTCGAATTTTTTCCTATCTATTGGATTTTCCTGGCAATTCCTGATTCAAGTATAATTACGACTTACATGCTATCCATGATCTTGCAATTTGCAAAGAATCTGGTCCCTCATGGTACCAAGTTGACTCTGCATCTTTTTCGAGTGGATAGGATGGTTTTTCTTCTTCTTCATGTTTCTTTTTAATAGCATCCTCTCCCACGCTAGCTAATAATTCTCTTAATCTTGTCCTTCTATCCGCTGGACCTTCTCCAAAGAGACAAATTGGCTCACCCAATTGTCTTAAGTGTTTCTTTACTTCGGAGTCATCTGTAGAAACATTAATTTGTCTAGCCTTTTTCCTACGTTCAAATTCTTCCAATAATGCCTGCCGATCTTTGGACATTTCATCCTCAAGCTCCATGTACTCATTCGAAATATGTACATTTCCTCCTGAGGCGGAAACATTAGTGACATCGTTTGCATTTGTGACATCCTTTTCTTCATCTGTAGTTTCGACGACAGCTGCAAGTCGTGCACGTTCTGCTTCTTCCAAGGAACCATAGTGGACGGTTTTCTGCTTCTTCACATAAATCAAATCCTCGTCGTCGGACATTTTAAGAGGTTATAGGAGGTTATGATTCTCCTATTTTAGGAGGTAATCTGCAATTCCTCCGTTTTATTTGACTGCGAATATATTACACAGATTATTTTGAAACGAATTTACGAACAATGGAATATTTTGAGAAATAGTAAAAGATTACTTGAAATACTGCTACAGAACATCACAAAGTATTTCAGACCTAACCTAAAACTAACTTATACGTATTTTATTACTGATAATAGATAATACTTACGTTATATATAATCAATATACAATCCGCAGTTATTTGTAATATTTACATGTATTTTAAAAAATTGTACAATGCATGTTTTTGAGACGTTTATATATCGTTTAAACAATACTTTATGCTACTCATATCTCATACCTCCATCCGTGTGATTCGTATCAATCTACATTTAACAGTATTTAACCTTTAATCTGGTCTATTACAAACGATCGATTTGTATCGAAACGATCGAAATTAGTTTATAAATAAGATTATCAAAATAAATTATTAAAATAATTCAAAATGTATTTATCTTACTTCTCGCATAAATTGTTTTATTAATATGTTAAAAAAATTTCAGAAAATAACATTAAAAGTAACAAAATAATTTCTCTATTTTTAATGTATAAATATGTATATTCAATGTCAATACGTTTCAAATAATAGTTATATAAATTAGCTCATCTATTACTAGAGGCAAGCCCCCTATTATGAGATAGGCGCCTAATATAAGATAGCGGCGTTTCTGTTAAACTAATAAACGTTATGTATTGGTTCCATCATGAATTTATTGCTCTTGGATTGAAAACTGTTTAGTAGAAAATTCATTATTAGATCATCTGTCATTGTAAAAAAAGATTTTAGAATTTGGACGTCTTCAAGTTTCATTGAAATGAGTCTTTAAACATTATTTATTATTTAATAAAAATAAATAAATAAATATTGGCAATAAATTCTTCATGTAGTGATAGAGTAAGGTCGTACTAATAGAAAAATATATATTGAATTGTTTATTTGTAATTGGTGATATATTGAATTGTTGCATGATATATTGAATTGTTTAATTACAGAAATTAGATTTGATGATCGTAAAACCATAAGGCATGGAAATAATATGAGATAGGATATTTCTAATATGAAATAACCTATATTCTCATATCATAGTGAAAGTCACTGTTAAAATATAAATGTTATTGTACAACAATAAAAAGAACAACTAGAAAGTCGAGTAATTCTGCGATGCTTGATTTCAACTGAAGACGATTCTGGGTATAATGTATCGCTCATTTTTCGCGCAATCTGGCTGTATTTGTATTTAAGAAACATTAAAGATTTTTAGTTACAATGAAATACTACTGCGTTCGATTTCTCGGGGCATCTCATCTTAGGAGCACAATTTTTTGACTTTGTGATTTGCTCACTTTTTACATTTCTTTAATTTAAAAAAAAATGAAATTTAAATTAAATTTTATATAACATTATCTTAAAACTTATTAAATTCCCTTCAAAATGACCTATTATTTTTTAAAGTTCAGTCCATAAATTTCTAGCATTTATTCAAAATGAACTCGGTATCTCATAAAGGGGCCTTTCCTCTAAATATTCCGAATAATTTTTAATTCATGAACCTAATAAAAGCGTGGATGGATAAGAAAAAATTTTAAGTACATAAATATTTCAAATAGTATGGCAATATGAATTATTCAACTTTTCATATCTTAATAATATTAATACGATCATAATGGCTTTTTTAAGTAAATCAATCAAATATAGAAAAAAGCATTCAAGTCAAATGCTGAGTCTTGTTGCGAAAATTTTAAAGTTATTTATTCATAACAAATTGTAATAAATCTAGACGTTTCGATGAATTACATTATGTAATCGAACCGTTATGCCGTAAGTATCGTACTGTTCTCGTCACAATTTTATATAATTAATGGAGAAATTGATGAATAATCGTGGTCAAATTGTATGGAAATAACTTCCATGCAAATATTGACCACGATTGTTGCAAGAGAATAAAAAAATAATATATTAGCCTTTTCTTAGTATAATTGAATAATTGTCAAAAAAAGCAGAATGGAAGATGGGAAACAGAACATGTATACAACAAAGCGGCGAGAGAATATATGAGCGAAAATTTAACAGATTACATTCTCAAGTTATTATTTCACTGTATGTTACATTTTCTAACTATCGTAATTGTAGATACGTTTGAAAGTTTTAAGACAAATATATATATATATATATATATATATATATATAATTATATAATTATATAATTATATATAATATAATTATTAATATATATAATTATAACGATAGGAGAATAAAGGAAATCTGATGAATTATATAAATTTTTTGTATACAATTTGATTGTATTCAAACAATGTTGAAGATAACTTTGATCAAAAGATCGTCTAGATTTATTACGATTTCTTACAAATAAACAACTGTAAAATATTTGCAACAAGAACCAGCGCTGGCTTGAATGCTTTTTTCTATATTCGATTGATTTATAACTTTTGATTAAGAAATTGGACATTTTATATAAACTTAAAAATTAAAGATTAAATTAGAAAATAAGTAATGTTTTAAACATAAGAGAACATCCAATGTTATAAGTTAATTGGTGGCCCTGAAAAGGGCCGTTTTTGCAAAAACAGTTCACTTTGAACTTGTGTACTTGGTAACTGCCTTTGTGCCTTCGCTAACAGCGTGCTTCGCCAACTCTCCGGGAAGAAGAAGCCTTACAGCAGTTTGAATCTCCCGAGATGTGATCGTCGAGCGTTTGTTGTAATGTGCCAGACGAGACGCCTCAGCTGCAATGCGTTCGAAAACATCGTTGACAAAGCTATTCATGATGCTCATAGCCTTGCTGGAGATTCCGGTGTCAGGGTGAACCTGCTTCAACACCTTGTAGATGTAGATCGCATAACTCTCCTTCCTCTTCCTCTTTTTCTTCTTATCAGTTTTACTGATGTTCTTTTGAGCCTTGCCGGCCTTCTTCACTGCTTTGCCGCTAGCTTTCGGTGGCATCGTTGATCCCCTTGACGAAAGTTCTCGTTCCTTGAACGCGATGTGACGTACAGGACGTTCGAGGCTCGAATAAGCTCGGACTTCGAGAAACGCGGTATATATAGCAGAAAGTGTCGCTCGAAGCGCACCAATCACTTGCGAGCAGCGCTCGGCGGTGGTTTCGCCACACGTCATTGGTCGGCGCTCGTGTTGCTAAGCGTTACTCACATTCCGTCTTCCTTTCCCTCGTATTCTTTCGATAGTTTTCTTTCTCAATTTTCTTAATAAAGTAACCTAATCATGTTATACGCTGAACCAGTCTTTTAATTTCACTTATTAATGTATTCTAATTATTAACATATTAGATTTGACTTTATTATTAAATAATAAGTATGTACATTTCGCCAAATGGATATTATAAAAAGAGAACAGCATCCCTATTCTCTGCGTGCTACTAATTGTAATTTAAATGTAATTTCAAATATTAACATATTAATTTAAACGGCAAATTTCAAAAAACAATATTCTCGTACAAATCATCGCACAATCGCATCGATTGATAGATGCTTTTTAATCCTAAATTCGTTAGACATTTTCAAGCACACGCCGTTACAAGGGGGGGTTTTTCAGTGAAGATACACAAAAATTTACTGTGTGATACAATAAATCATAACATTTTTGTTTTTTCAACATTAAACAAGAGTGAAATAATTTACTAAATTGTATAAAAAGGCAATCGTCGAAAAGATTTTATGCATAATCGTTCGAGACAGACTCGGTTTGTATGCTATTGAATGGATTTGTAAATAGATATAAATTCATTCTTTTTTTTATCCCTTTTTTCATAAAACTTTCATAATATTTATCAGAATCAAGCATGCATAAATATGTATACTTTTTTACATTGCATTTTAAGTGGTAGGACAATATTTTCACCGATTGCGCGTACAGAGAGTGAGAAATTGGATAAGCGTTTTGATTGGCTGATGTCGACATGGAGGGGAGAGCCGAGTCGAAAGAGTATAAAGGCGCCTGCGAGAAAAGGTTCCGTCGTCATTCGGCAGTCTGTCTTTGTGTCAGCGAGTTCGTATCGTAAAGATTCAAGATGACTGGTCGCGGTAAGGGAGGAAAGGGATTGGGAAAAGGAGGAGCGAAGCGTCACAGGAAAGTTCTTCGCGATAACATCCAGGGTATCACCAAGCCAGCTATCCGTCGTTTAGCACGACGTGGTGGTGTTAAGCGTATCTCCGGCTTGATCTACGAAGAAACTCGAGGTGTGTTAAAGGTCTTCCTCGAGAACGTTATTCGCGATGCTGTTACTTACACTGAACACGCAAAAAGGAAGACCGTGACAGCCATGGACGTCGTATACGCCCTGAAACGTCAAGGCAGAACTCTGTACGGCTTTGGTGGTTAAGCGAAGGACAGTGACTTCCACAAATCAAATCGGCCCTTTTCAGGGCCACAAATATTTCAAAACGTTTGAATAATTTCTATTCGCTATATAACCTAACCTATCTTATGCATGCTTCAATAATAAATAATTTAACGTACAATGTGATCTATATATAATATTGAAATATTGACATTAATCACGGCAGTTATCAAAATAAATTTTTAATATATGTTAATTATTGAATTCTCATTCAATTCTTTTATACCTTATTTATTTTATTTAAACAATTCTCTAATAGCTTTTTATCTTTAATTCGAAAAATTAGAAAAGATGAACACTAAGTATATGAAAACTGCATATCCATAACTTAAATATCTCAATTTATTTTTTTTTATTATAGAATAGCTATTATTGCTGCTATAGTACTTTTAGTACTTAGAAAATTATGTAAAAAATATTTATCGTTCTCATGTAATTCTCCGTTTAAATTTACAACACTTATATATACATCACAATATGTATAATATTACGATTCACATTAATGTATCACATAAATGTGAATTTATGCAAAATTCGATAAAATGTGTACATATTGATGTAACAAAAAATGAAATGTACAATTGTATGAATACTCGAAAGATGAACTTCTAAAAGTTTTTGAGGTTAGAAGTGAACACCAAGTCAATCTATAGACAAAACTTGTTCGTGTATATAAGATGCAAAGTGTAGTTTTCTTACAGCCGTAAATACAATTATTATTATTAGAATTATGATGTAAGATAATTTTTATTTAGCTATAGATTCTAAAACCAGTATTTGCACAAATAACAATAACTCGAATTATCATTAATCCGCGTGCGTTTTTTTTAACTCACGAAATTTGTATTTATTTAATGAAAACGATTGGATTTGTGAATTAAATTTAATAATAATTTTGATTATAGAATAAAATCTCAAACAGTCGTGCATGATCGTCCAAAAAAAGATATCTTGTATTTTGAACATGTTTAATGTTTATTATATGTAGGATAGTTTAATAAGGAAATAATTTTCACGTGAAACATAGAAATTTTTAACATATGAAGCATTCAAAGGGCAATTCAAATTTAATCTAGAGTAAAAACTTTTGAGGTTATTTTCTTGAGGGAATTAAAATAAAAAAATTATGTTACTTCGTATTTACATTTGTGTTAAATAATTCTTTAAATTTTGAAGTTATTTGCGTCAATATTCCAAGTTACAGATCATCGTGAATAATATTACCAGAGGTATGCGGCATGAATACACCGATCGTAAATATTTTATAACATTAGTGTTATTTTCTGGGGCTGAACTCTAGTGTACACTTGAAATTGAAGAACTTCGAATCCGATTTTATTGAAATTATATTAAAAAAAGTTTATTAAATATATTCAATTTATGTGCACTTTAATAAATAAATTATACCGAACAATTAATTCTGTTTTAAATTTTAATTACGTTTCCAACATATTACGTATAAATCAAATGATACAGACAGAAAACTTCTACGGATAACATTTTGATGATACACGAGATTTGAAGAAATTAAAACGAGGTATGTGTACGTTTATGTGTGTGTGATATTTGGCGGAAACGAGTTCTAGTACAGTCTAGTGCAGATAAGACTGAAGAAGATGCGCGATACTAAATTTTACTGATGTAAATCACTTCAAAAAGTTCTGATTACTTAAAATACAAATAAATAAAAATATAAAATAAATAATACCTGGAGCTGTTTTATTTTATTTATTCAAAATATTTTTAAAAATGAGTTGAAGTTAGAATATTCTTACATTAAAAGCGTTCATTATATTGTTATTTATAAAATAAATTTTTACTAACGTTTAATAGATTAATGGAATTATTAAATACGGAATTTTTTTCAATACATAGAAAACATAAGCGAGAGATGATCCATCGTACAAAAAAAATTGGTGGCCCTAAAAAGGGCCGATACATTAATTTTTTTAATTAAGCACGCTCTCCACGAATACGACGTGCCAGTTGGATATCCTTGGGCATGATGGTAACCCGTTTGGCGTGAATAGCGCAGAGATTGGTGTCTTCGAACAGACCAACAAGATAAGCCTCGCTAGCCTCCTGCAATGCCATAACAGCCGAACTTTGGAAACGAAGATCAGTTTTGAAGTCTTGAGCAATTTCACGAACGAGACGCTGGAATGGTAGTTTGCGAATTAGCAGTTCAGTGCTCTTTTGGTAGCGACGAATTTCTCGAAGAGCCACAGTTCCAGGCCTATAACGATGGGGCTTCTTCACTCCACCCGTGGCAGGCGCACTCTTACGAGCCGCTTTAGTCGCCAGTTGTTTTCGGGGAGCCTTACCTCCAGTTGACTTGCGTGCAGTCTGCTTAGTACGAGCCATTTTTTTCTGATCTGAGCGGTACAACGTTCACGAACGGTCGTCAGGAGAAAAACAGTCACGTTTGTTCACGCGTACTTTTATAGGGCCCCAGTGCAACCGGCTCGACAGCGATTGGTCGCTGCACTAGTGGTGGGGAGAGGCAGTATTACGCGCCCACACAAAGTTGTTTCTTTACATACATTTCTAAAGAATATTCCTCGTATAATATACATACGTACACGAGAATGTACGTAAAAAACGCGTCATATTGCTTTTCAGCTTCATTTTATACATAATAACAACGATAAATCAATGATACATACAGATTATAGGAATTAACTAAATATATTTTAACACACGTACGGAAAGATGTGTAAAGAAAAGCGAAAAAAATTTTATGTAGTATATATTTACTTATAATATTTGTACATCTTTTTTAAATGGAATTAAAATCTCAATGAAATGTTTTCTTTAATATCAGCTTTAATATATATTACAATATTTGATACAATTAATGTTTAATATAAGATATGATTGACGTCAATTTAGATATCTTTAAAATTATAATTTATGTTTGGATATCAAATTGTGCATGAACAATAAGAGTAATTTTAATTACTTTTAATTGAAATGAATAGCGGAAAATTCTGCGAACAAATTAAATATTTAATTCTTGCATTCTAAACTTCAAAAATAAATAAATGTCACGTTGTTTAAAATATTAACGAATCTAACATTCTCTGGTAATTATATTTGGTATAAATATTGATCGTTAAATAAACTATTTTATTAAATTTTTATCATATTTAATCTTATTTACTTACATTAAATTTTTAACATAAAAATGTTTGCATAATTTGCAACATATACACATCATAAGTAAAGTTTTAAAATTAATAACATATTAATTAGATAACAGAAGCAAATGGATAATATTTAATGTCAAATGTCAAATGTGAAATATGAAATCATTTTCTGATAATTCTGCATAAGA
>Ga0157364_1007345_pt1 | contig 11417 bp, 5 predicted proteins | sample AttsexASBM2_FD_111476 | JGI IMG/M metagenome (GOLD analysis project Ga0157364, IMG submission 111476) | Fungus gardens microbial communities from leaf cutter ant in Ribeirão Preto, State of São Paulo, Brazil - Atta sexdens ASBM2 | ecosystem: Host-associated > Fungi > Mycelium > Unclassified ...
ATCATTTGCATAAAAAAAAATAGGAAGTTACATTTTAGATTTTACCAAGCCAATATATAATTAATCAATTAAAAATTATTATATACTTTCATATATAGTTTCATATATAGTTTCAATCATCTTGCACTAAATACCAGGTATGTCTAGACATAAAATGTATTTGATCATATTTGTACAAATGTGGACATATAGAGATCTATTTGAATTAAATTTGACGTATATTAAAATATAATTATATTTGGGTTATCAATTTTTGGGCCTTGGTGGGATTTTCACATAAAAATCTATTTTGTATATGTCTGTAATTTCAGGTAATTAAAAATTTATCTGGAATTTTATTAAATTATATCTGATTTTTATTTGGAAATATATACTAATGGTTCAAACAAAAATTTCCATTTTTAATATATTTAATATGTTTAATATGTTTAATCTATTTAATGTATTGCACAGTAAAGTTAAATTATTATCTCTACTTGGAAATCTATTATTAATAAATCTCGAAAATAATTCGAAAATCCAGATAGAGAGATATATGAGAGCAATATATTAGAAAATCCACCTTACTGAAAAAAATCATGTCACAACGTTACATAATTTACATGTTTTAATTACATGATTTCATTATATTCATATAATTAAAACATGTAAATTACGTAATGGATTGTTCCAAATCAGTACGTAATTTTTTAAAATGATGTAATTTGAAAAATCATATGATATTAAAAATAATTTTATCCATCATGTGATTTTATAATTATTGAATTTTAAAGAATTGAATGATTGAAATAGAAAAAAAAGAACATATTATCATGTGATTTTTCAAAATACATAATTTTAAAATCACTAATTTGGAACAATCAATTATGTGATTTACATGTTTTAATTTCATGATTTCATTATGCAATTGTGACGTGATTTTTTTCAATAGGAACAGTTTATAGCAATCGGACTCTTTTCTATATTTTCACTTATATACACTAATTCTATATTTTCATTTATATACAAACTTCCATGTATTAACGATTTAAGGTTAAATACGTCAATTCCATATATATATATATATAACCACACACAACCAGTCTACATTAATGGTTTAATTTGGAAATCCATCAATAGTAACAATCGGATTTTATACGTCTATCTATTTATTCCACTTATTTTCACTTATGGACACTTATGGACATCCATATACTAACGATTTAAAGTTAAATACGCCAATTTTTGAAATATACCAGTATTTCCAATTAAGAGTAGATGATTAGGATATATCTGAAATTTCAAGTGACTTTAGAATATATATAGAATATATATAGAATATATTCACTTTTACAGACAAGTTAGTTTGGCCAAATGTGAATTTCAAGGTATGAAATTGGTTATATATTTGGTTATATCTGGCTACAAAACCGCATTTGGCCAAATATGTGCCAATTCTTATTGGAACTTATTTGGAATTTAATGCAAGCATGATGGAATTTCACCATAATTTCAATAAGGAATGAGCATTATTACTGTTCTTTTGTTTTTAATAAACTTAATACTTTTAATAAACTTTTATTACTCGCTTGTGCGTCATATACAAAAAATATCATATGTTATTTTTTACAATGCTTATTTGTTTTTCATCATATATATACATCAATAGTCATTTTTAAATGTATAATTCAAGCGACAAATATAAAAGAATGCAAATAAAGAGATTCACGGAATCCTATCGACTGTTAACGTAAGCTTATCAAACATCACATTTGTTGTCAATGTAGAATTATTTGATATAAAAAGAACTCAATACTTAAATATTAATGGAATTATTTGTGATATGCTAAAATCAAAAAAAAATATTAGCACAGAGCAATCAGTTGGGATATTGATAAACACTGTTGTCCAAATTGTGGAAGGCCATTTGTTCGTCAATCCATTGACGACCATAGGCTATATTAGCATAAACGCCGGGAGTTCCATTCTCGCCACAGCCAAGACCCCAGGCTACGATACCAGCTTGAACGTATTTAGCTGGATCATTCCTTAATGGGCACACGAGAGGACTTCCACCGTCGCCCTACAACGTAAAGATTTTTAAAAATCACTTTTATCTAATCGCATGCAAAATAGAAAAAAACATGAAAATTTCTTCATAGAAAATTGTAAACAAAAGGTCGCGCTTAATCCTGTATTTAGCACCAGCTTCCAAATAATTATTCCAGTTTTTATGCTCTTCTTTTTTTAAATATAAACAATAAATAAAATATAAATTCCTGCTCAAAATTGTCAAAACAATTAGATTTAAAAATAGGTTTAAAAAAATGAGTAAAAGTAAGATAAAAAACATTTTATTTATTATGACATCAAGTCCACCACCAGAATGTTAATATTAAAACAATATCAAATATATCGAACGTTTCGATTTCTTCAGCCATTATAAAAGAAAAATGAAAAAAATAATTTAGAACATTAATTGGATATTAGAAAAATCACAATTGAAACATATCAAATGAAACCATATAAAAGTGTTAGATATTATAAAGAATATCAATATGAATAAATTAGTGTTATGTATATTAAACTAATAAATCTTCATGTCAGTGAATAGTTAAAATTAAATCCGATACTGTTTCATTGTTCAAAAGCGAAAAAATAGCGTCTGTATGAGTTAAAACGTCAGTCATGTAAATTATGCAAAAATTAAAATTCTAAGATAGCTATAAATATATCAGTATACTAATTAATTCGGTGCCTTTTTTTATGAAATTCAAAGTTATTTATGCAAAGACAAGTATACATTTAATATTCGAAACGATCGAAATAGGTAGTAATCCGACAAGGCGAGATCTGTTCGCATGAAGAAGAACTTCCTAGCCCAATGTAAAGATAACGTCCTTATATAGTTCCTTTTGAGGTACATGAATGTAATGCTGTAAAATCACTTGCTTGTTTCCGCTGCCAGTATAAGGTCTTTTTTGCTCCAATACAATACGCATCATTCAAATATAAGTTATTGTTAATAGTATTCCGTATCAGTAACAATTTGGCGAAGAATTCAGGCCAGAATTCAATAAACTCGTAATGCATTACACCCTTCATATCCCATTAAATACTCAGCAAAACATTTTTTTGCATGAATGTAAGTTTCGGAGTCAATGTAAACAGTTCGCCGGGATTTACCCAATTTACAATGATTTTCTGCGTTTAGATTATCGTATAATAACCTCATTTCTCACCAACAATAATTTTGTACAGAAAATCTTTTCTTTTAAATCGGATCAGCAAAGACAGATTGCCGTATCGAATCTTCGCTACTTGTTTTCCGGACTCAGGTTGTGCGGAATCCACCTTCTGAATTTTATCGAGTTTGACGATGAGATATGTATGTTGAGTAATTCTGAGTTATAATGCAAGCTCCTGTTGAGTTTGAGAGGAATTTTCAATGAACAATTATTCGTCGTCGAATTTTTATAATTGACTTGAATGTTGTCGAATCGAAAAATGAAAATCCATCCGAAAACCTCTAGCACTTTTTATATGTTTTACATGTTACAGCATCTTCATTTAGAGCGGTACAAATCATTTTCATAGCTTCAGCAACATTTTTCTTTAATTGAAATATGAAAAGAATGCAGTACCTCAAATGCTACTTATCGAATGCCATTTTCGATCTAATTGTCCAATAAGCTTACAATTAGTATTATTGGTATGTGATATGATTAGTAAGTCGAAAATGGAAGACTTTTGCGCTACTTAGGTATATATCTTTAGTTTTGAGAACTTAGTGGTACACACTTACAAATCATAAAAGAGCAGGAAACTATTTAGTTCTAAAATTATAGGAGTTATAACTCACGAAATGTAAATAAGGCGAATTAATTTGTACATCTAATGTATATTAATAAAAAATTATGTCAATATTATAAAAATATATTCTATATATTCCTTATATTTGATGTTGTTTTAATACCAACATTTCTGATAATAAACTTGATATCATAATAAATTAAATTTTTGATCTTATTTTTGCTCTATCTTTTTAAATATAATTGTTTATAAACAATAAAATATAATTATAGCAGCAAGGAAGTTAGAAAACATTCAACGTTATTTATCAAGCAGATTTTATAAGAATAGATTCTCGATTTTGATTTTTTGATTCAAAGGAAATTTGAAGATCTCTATAATTTTGTATCTCTGAATAATTAAAGTTGTATATCGTTACATGAGAATAAGACTTTATGGAATTTTTTGAGCTTAAAGAATTTTTGTGAAACATATTTCAAATATACCTTGCAGGTATCTTTTCCTGCTTCTCCACCCGCGCAGATAAAACTTTTGTCTAGTAGAAAGTATTTTCCCAATCTGGTGGTACGCATAACGTCTTGACACGTATTATGTTGTACTATAGGAAGCTCTACCTTCTTTAAGATCACTTGGTAACGTCCCTCTTTGCCTATAATTAAATTTCATTAATTAAAATCCGTTATACTATATTGTTATATTATTATATAATTATTATATAATTGTTTCAAAATAATGAAAAGATTTTAAAGAATATAAATCAAAGAGACGAGATGCCTATAAGATTATATAGCTTTTTGCGTGTTAAACTTTAAATGAATCTAAATTAAATTTAATATAAATATTTCGATTCACAATTTTGAGTTATCTTCAATAAATAATCGTCTATTCAGAGATTACATGTTCACACAGATCATTGTAGAAATCACTTATGGCATGTACTGTGACACTAAAATGATGTTAGCATTGTTGAATTAAATATTATTTTGTATCATTATTATTTAAATATTCAGGTCGCTCTATATCATTATTAACCGATTGTTAAACAGAAGCAATTATTTTAAAAAAATAATATATTAAGTTAAAGATATTGTTGAGAGATTCAATCGATCAATATTTATTTCTTTACATAATGTAACGTGCAAAAGGCATACCGAATATGTCTTTTCCCCATCCGCTGGCGAAACATCTGGATCCGTCGAAGTTTGCGTTTATTTCAGCGAGACATACGACATCAACGTTCTCCGCATACTCAACTGGAGTTTTCAGGATCAGGATGGCGTAATCGTTGTAAAGCGCACCAGAATGGAAGCCTTCGTGAACCACGATTTTTTCGACTTCGCGGTCTTGATGTGGATAGATTTCATTCTTCGTCTGCGTATCCCATTCTCCCGCACGAACTTTCAGCTCCTGTGGCTGTTTCCTATTTGACCGGAATACACTATTAATCTTTTACTAGCAATGTTACTCTTTCCAGTTGATTTTTTTATTATGAATTTTAAGAAAATAAATACATAATGGGATTTAGTATCATCCTCTAAAAAAACTTTGTAATGTTGAAATTGTGTGTACGACGATACCATTATCTAATTGTTTGTTTCGTTGCTAAAGCCCATTTTAACAACTCACGATTAACTCTTAATCGAGGTTCAATTTATTCATTATCTCTTTTCAATTCTAGAATTGGAAAGAGGTAGAAATAAGTTGAACCTCTGTTAAGAATTAACAGAGGTTGTGAAAATGAGCCAAAGACAAATAAAAGTTCATATATGTGCTCTTAGCAACCCGTAATGCAGACAACATAAGATTTTATACAAATAAAAAATTTGGATATTTTTCATATGTTTTACATATATTTTTGATGCTAATTGTAAGCATGTAAAGATATTATTTTTAAAAAGATTTTTCAGTATTTTATATTACTTTTTTAAATGAATAAAATAAATTTTTTTTAATGAATAAAAAAAATAACAAACAAAATATTTATTCGAATGTACTTAACGTGAATCAGAGCTGTTTATCCATACTCTGATATATAAACTTGAAATCAGTTTTATTAACTAAGGTTATCGAATAACTGTTTGCAAAAATGTTATTTGTTATCACAAACATATTCATTGCAAACTGACTACTGACCCATTGACGCAATGAGCTGCAGTGAGAACAGCCTGCCTGTGAATAAGAGCTCCGCCACATTGATAAACATTCAATTTCTGACCATTGCTGCCAATAGCCTCTTCTTTCAAAATAGCCACCATCCATGGAAATTCGCCGAATTGGGCCTCATTATCGGTTTGACCGGTGATTCTGAAACCGACTCCTTGAGCGTGTCGTTGTCCACATCCTTTCCTACCAATTGGTTCAGGCGTGGATGGTGCCTGCAGATCCGGCGGTTTACAGCAAACATCCAAGTAATTATCACATACCCCAAGACCTCTAAATATTCCAAAATACGATTGTAAAAACGTAAGGCTCAGTTATTTTAATTAATTTTTTTTTACAATACAAATAGATCACGTTTATTCACATAAATGAGATAGTAATAGAAAAGAAAGCTTATCTAAGAGAAGAATATTTCTAAGAGAGATTAATAATATCTATACAGATTTTTTTTTGCAACTTAACCCTTTTAAACTTTAAATTTTGACGGCATTTTAAGTGCAATATTTTACTGACAATTTATTAAATTACTTTTCTTTTAATTTGCTAAACATTGAGAAATCATCAATTAAAAATTCTTCTGTTAATTTAAAGTTCTTCTGCAGTTAAAATTAACTGCAAGAAGAACATAAATTTAACGATATCATCTTGAAAACAATTTAAATATTAAATCATTAAATTATTAAAAAAAAACAATTGTAATTTTCAACAATTACATATTTCTTCTCCGACTTAATTTTATATTTAATTAATTAAATCAATATTAATTTTATGTAATGTGACAATAAAGTTCAATAAGTGTCTTATAATGAATATTATAAGAAAATATGCACCACTTAATTAATATACAAATGACATTTGTTCTCTAAAATATTCATCTCTAGAGACAATATACTTCTAACGATGTTTACAAAAATTCTATGAAAAATCATCTTTAGATATCGCCTTAAGATATCGTCTTGTTGTGTACGGTTTTGATTCAAATGTATACGGCTCTTCAGCGTTACTGTTTTGAATCTGTTTACGTTTACAAGGCTCGATTTACGCCAAAGTTAACATCGATGTTAAAAAACTGACCATAATTATTCCTCTAAAGAATGAAATAATTGTGATTGACCAGTTTCATAACATCGATGTAACTTCGGCGTAAATCGAACCATGTAAACATAGAGACTTCTATTTTCCCTACTCCTCCGACCTTGCTCCTGTAGACTTCTTTTTGTTCTAAAATTCTAAATTAAAGAAGGCCAAAAAAGATTCGACTTACAAACATTTCAGATATTCAGAACCGTGTGACAACAAAACTTTATCCAAAGATGATTTTTCACACAGTTTCTGCAAGCTGTACAAACGTTGTCAGAAATTTATGATTTCTAGAGAGAATTATTTTAAAAAACAATCAAAGTATTTATATTGATTAAATAGTGTTTACTTTTTCATAATATTCACCGAATTTTATTGTCACACTACATATACACATCAAATAAAATTGTGTTTAGAATGAAAACGATATATATTATCCAGAGGAATTTCATTGTCCAAAGATAGTCTCATGCGGCGAGAAAAGTAAAATGGTGTGCTAAAAACAATAAACCTAAATTGAAAAGCATCAAAGAGAATATTTATTAAATCTAATTTTAACAAGACAAAAATATCTATTATATATACACATAATAATGTCTATATATACATAGATTCTACCATGCACGAAGAGCATTTATAGCGGAAGCTAATCATAAATAGCATCGACTTCCGATTCCGCGGTAATTAATTCTGATCGTGATACATGTTCCTAATATTTCATTTCGATTCCCAACTTGATCTGCAACTTTAATTGCAACGATTATTCTATTTCACAATTGAAACGTCATTTTTTTGAAATATTATAACACAATACCTTCAATAAATGTCAATCGTCATATAAAATGTAATTACATTTAATTTAATGATTTTATATAATTATGTAATTACGTCATTTATGAGAGTGTGTATTATATTGATGTGTTGTATTGTGTCGAGGACCGCATAACAAAAGGAATCGCTAATTTCTTCCTGATTTAGCAACATCAGTATAGCAATGTTTCCGCTTTCCTAACACAGTTACTCTCCGTGTACGGTTCAAATTATACTTTGTAACTACCATGCCATAATCATATTTAACGACACTTATTTATTGTACATTACGGAGACTTAAATAAAGTGATAAATAATATTGAAGTGAAAATTCATAGCAAAAATTCTTGTAACAGAATGTCGTGATATTTTATAAGTACCATTTTCCGTAAAAAAAAAAACATCTTTACAATAACAAATAAAAAATATCTTAAAAAATATAAAGAATTTGCGTTTCGCGAGTTTCCTCCGTGTCCAGATCCATTCTTGGAATGTCAACGTTCCATAACAAGGCTGCTCCTCGCTCTGATGAAGTGGACTGCAAGGTTCACGTTGGCATTCCAAGAATGGATTTGGACACGGAGGAAACTCGCGAAACGCAAAATCTTTATATAGAAGAAAGCACCCGTGGAAGTCTCAAGAATATTATCTTAAAAAATATTTTATTTACTAAAGAATCGAAAAAATATCTAATTTAAGAAGAAATTACAGTATTATTTAAAAAAAATAATTATAAATAAATCAGAAGGAATGTGTGTGTATATGTAGAGTATATATACTTTTTTAAATTTAAAAGTATATTTAAATGAGAGATCATATTAATTATCACTATGCATATCTTGGTAATGAAAGAAAAAGTCATGCATTATCGGATACCAGTACCAATTTAGTAATTTAATTGAAAACGAGAAAATTTATGCGAGTATATTCTAAAAAGCTACTAATTATTGTTGCATATGATTACACCAAAACCAATCGTTAAAGTTTTCTTCGATTTTACAATACTAAAAGAAGTTCACGTTTATCTGTGAACGAAAATTTCACAGCATGCTGTGATCCATCGCCATCCGGTAGAAAACCAGTCGAGACTCCGATCTTTGGTCAATAAACTCACCCCGAAGGCTTCTCATCCTTATCACCAAAATCGGACCTGATATCGATGATGCCGATTCCATTATCCAAGATCTTGCCTTCTTTGCATTGATAATAAGGCACACATTCGCAGTCATCAGGTTTCGAAGGTGTTTGATTCGCAGTGCCGAGGATAACATTTGGGGAAGTAGTGGTGGTAACGTTACTGAAGATGTCTTTAATAAGGCTATCGACGTCGCCGCCTATTGCGGGTACCTTCTGAGGGGTCGTTGTAGCATTTGGAAATGCTTGGGCGATGAGGTCGGCGAGACTACCTTTTTCTTGCGGCAACGCCGTCACGAAAGTCACGCCGATCAAGGTCAATGCAGAAACCAGTTGCCGCATGATTTGCGCCAAGGATTCTTGGCTAAAACAAATACGAAAAATGGTGTAATATCTTAAAGGCTGTATTGCGGAACAATCATATCTAAACCGATTTTACGATCAAAACCTCATAATGGCAATCACAAAGAAGAAATACCTTCTTTTTGATGCTATAAATAGCGATGATACACCGATGCCTCACTCTAAGGTAAAAAAAAAAAAGAAAAAAAATAAATGCAAATTAAGTAGCTCGAGAAATCTTTAATCACATTTGTCTTTCGTGCGATCATTAACATGAAGCAATTTTGTCTTCGGTAATTCTCAGTTATAATCGAGAAGCATTATTGAATAAAATGCACTTTAATGTAGTAGATAACATGAATATGTTGCGTCAACAGAAGAGAGGATATATAATAAATTTATGTGTGGAAATAGTTTTGACATCACTGGTGAATTTTTTAAAGACCACTTAAAGTTGCATTATATGAAACGACCTTACTACTTTATATTTTTTCTTATTACAATCGAACTTGTCTCCATAAATAAAAATCTTTTTATTATGAAAAAAAATTAGATTTCAAAGTTATAATAATTATAGAATAATAAAGAAGTAGAAATATCAGTATGATACACGTATATGTCCTATGTGTTCGATAATCTATATACACACATAATTTTTCTATTTCTCGGGATTCTCCCGAGTTGTCGGAAATGAGATTAAATCATATTATGCGTTCTACAATTCTGAGCGTAATGAGCCATAAAGAAATTTGTTATCTAATCAAAACAAAAAAAATGCAACTTTTAATACACATATAAAGTCTGTTCGAATTTAGTTGGAATTTTTAGTTATCTAACAGATTCTAACAGATAATTATAATAGATAATTATAACAAATGTTGATATTAATGACATTTACGCATGCAGTTACTTAAAATTAATTAATATCGTCTCTCTCTCTCTCTCTCTTTGATCTGATGTATATATAACGTATTACGAATTCTATTTCAAAAAAATATTAATGTATAATAAAAATAATATTTTTTATAAAATAAAATTCATAACTTTATATATGTATAGACACAGCAGATCAAAAGATTAATTAATTTTAAAATAATTGATGAATATACCTATTATATATTTTACTATTTTATTATCTTCTTATTTTTGTATATTTTACTAATACATCTAAGATATTCTTCTAATTATAACAATAACAATAAAATTATTAAATTTTCATTAAAACTGAAAGAAAATACTAGATCCTTCGAACAATTTATAATTATATTTATAATTTTTCCAAAAAAAAGAAAATCATATGAAATACATATGACGCAATAATTTGGCTACATTTATCCAGAACTCTTGATGCATTCAGATAATTAACATTATCTGCAAGGTGCTTCCGCAATAAAGATGCACATGGACATTCGTCATCACTTACATAAATATTCGTTAATATTATTTTCTTTATTTAATTTGTGCATAAACACACTCTGATAGATGTATTGCGAAGCTAGAAATGTTTTGTCACTTATTTCGAGCTTTTATTTTTTTACCACATAAATCCGATTAATTTGATAATTGATACGTTGATAATTACACAATAATACTGTAGTAAGTTATATAATATATCTATTACAAAGTCTTCTTACAGAAAGTATATTTAAAATTACTTACCACTAACCTTTCTGTGATATATATTTCGCAAATCAGTACGAACATATTTTGTTCATACGTACATTAAATCAGTATCAGTTTCCAACTATTTATAGCTCAAAAATTACACGAATTTTAAATTAAGAAGTTATGAAAGAAAATTATATGCAATAAGATGATTTTGAGAATTTTATATGTCGAAATTATATAATCATTGCATTAATGTAATAAATGCGATCATATGTTAAGGCAGAAAAATAGATTCGATATTATTAAGCATATTCAAATATAATTTAGATTATGATTTCTCTCTGTTTCTCTGTCTCTCTTTCTCTCTCTCTCTCTCTCTCTCTCTCTCTCTCTCTCTCTTTCTCTGTCCTTCAAACATCTTTATTATTGAACATTCAGAAAACTCGAGCAAAACAAGTTTATATCATGATCAAATTTGATGTACTCACTAC
>Ga0157364_1007346_pt1 | contig 11417 bp, 11 predicted proteins | sample AttsexASBM2_FD_111476 | JGI IMG/M metagenome (GOLD analysis project Ga0157364, IMG submission 111476) | Fungus gardens microbial communities from leaf cutter ant in Ribeirão Preto, State of São Paulo, Brazil - Atta sexdens ASBM2 | ecosystem: Host-associated > Fungi > Mycelium > Unclassified ...
CGAATATATATTATGAACATATTTTCATTTTTTTCTATTCGCACAAATATATTTTTTGAAGCTTCGAAGTCAAAAGTCCGAAATAATTAAAAATTGCGTCCATCTTTTTCTAATTATCAATCATGACGATGCATCAGTATGGAAAAAAAAAGAAATATTGCGCAAAAACATTTTTCAGCAAATTGCTGGAAAGTGTTTTTGCGCGATATTTCTTCGAATGAAATTTGTCGGAGGCTTCATCATGACAAAATCGCAGAAAGATTCAGTTATTGGCGCTTAATCCCTTCACGCACATCGAATCTCTGCAAAGCAAAAGCCACCAGATCGGAAGATGGAAGGAAGTCTAAGTCGAGCGGAAGTGGAAAGACGGCTCCATCTAATCGAATTTCCCCCTTCGTCTCGTTCCCTTGTTCCTCTATCTCTCACTTATATCTGTGCAAGCCTCGGGAAGAAGCCGCTTCTCGCCGGGAAGAGTGATTTATTCGTCAATGGGCGACGGTACAGGCGGGTCGTAAAGTTCAGGATGGAAATAGGATTTCAGCGGACAGGTACGGCGCGTATACTTGTTCGCGAAAGAGCCGCGCATCTCTGCGCTTCTGCGGCCTCCACTTCTTCTTCCTCGTCCTCTCTCTCTTTCTCTCTCTCCTCTTTCACGCCAAGTCAGGGTTTCGTGTCGTAATAAGAATGACAGGTTTCCACCGGTGGCGTTGGTGTATTTCTACGGTTGACACGTAGAATCCTCGTTAGGCCGGAAAGGATTCGCGAATAAATCACTAGCGGTGTATTAACGGCGACGGTAATTTCGTGGCACGAATTACCGGTCATACTGCACAGAGGCTACCTACCTACTGGCATCTCAAGATTTCCGGAGACGGCGGAGACTGGCGGTCGACGATTTAAGGCACATGTAAATCATCGTCTGTGGACCGTTTAACGTCGATAACGTCTATTTACTTTCCTTCTTTCGCGATACTTCTTTCTTCAGTTTCACTTCTCTTTATTTTCCATCGTGGAGTGTCGCGGCGCGGCGGTTTATACTTATAGGTTCGCGGTGGAAAGAAGTTATTCACAGTGGCGTACGTTCCTGTGAAATTGCGTCTACGTATCCGCTGCGTATCTGAGAGACTACGGAAGTGGATGATAAAGCCATTAATGAGATGTTTCGATAGCGGTCTGCCTAAGGATACAAACCATCAAGGACTTGCACGAGTCAATTTCCGCAATACGTAAAAGATCCTGGCGCCTTTCGGCTGCGGTGCGAAAAGCAACAACAGAAGAATGCGCCTGGGAAATGCGTGGTAGGCTCATTTAAATTCCTATCATTCGTTATCAGAACCGCCCCGGCGGTGGACTCTTATTTTACCGTATGTTATCTCCGTACTGTAATTGAGCGGAAAGAGGCAAAAGGGAGAGAGAAAGAGAAAAAGAGAGAGTAGATGAAGGGGTCGAGGATAAGGAGATGCGCGGGAGGATAAGAAAATGTTGACGAGGGGAGACGAGAAGGAAGGGAAAGAGAGCAACCAGGTTGGCGCCATGGAGGTACAGGATCGGCCAAGCGTGACGGTAATATGCGAGACACATTGCGCTCGCCAACGGTGCGTCTAATCCGATCGGGATTGCCGTGGAACGTGTAAGGCCGTGCCGCACAGCAAAGTGTTACGCACTTCGCCGCTGCATCGTTGCGCACCAAGTTCACGGTTGCATTGCGCTGCGACGTGTTATATATGTATATATATATATATATATATATATATATATATATATATATATACATGTGCATATACGCATATGCGCGTGTATATGCCTTGCCGTGACATATCTCTTGGGGGTGGATCCATCTGTCGCGCACGGGGGTTACTGGGGTGCGATGACGAATACTCCTTTTATAGGGTAGGATTTTCCAAACTATGACCCACAACGCGGTCCATATCTTTAAAGGGCGATAGGGTATGAATGAAGCATATCAGTATTCAGCTGAGTCACTCCGTGATATACAGTTGAATACTAATATGCTTCATTCATATCCTATCGCTCTTTAAAATTATAACTGTCTATTTACGCGTTTATGTAGCAATGTGTATGTGATGACTAATTCGATAGAATCATTTTTAATACAGATTAATCACTGTACCAATCAATTTTGATGAAGTTATGTATATATTATATGAAGCAATAAAGAATCTATTTACGAAATTTCATTGGAACTGATCAGCCAGTGTTTATTAAAAGTAGCTTCAGTAGAATTAGTCATCGCGGTGTTCCCAGGCAGTGCTATATATATATATCAAAATGATAATTTACTTATGCATTTTATTTTGTCGTTGTGCGAAAATTATGCTTATGTAAGTTTCCGGAAAGTCTATTTTCCTTATTTCTGAGAACGAAGGTATCTTAAAATCAAATTTTTAACCGCAAACGTTCGTCATTGCTTCTATTCATTAGCGTTGTTTTCTTCCTCATTTTTTTTCATCTTCATTAAAGAATCTGTGGAATGTACACGACTTCTGTATTAACAGAAAATAATTACTATGTGTTGGGCGCATGTTCTTGAAAGATGGTGGAAAATCCGGAACAAGGATTTCTAACGAAATTATCATGATTACCAGCGAAGTTCGTTGGCAATGCCGCCAGCATAATTAAGGCGTTACGTCTGCCGGTAAAATGTACCTCTAATTACTTGTTTATCTACGCCATTAAAGCTTACTCCAGCCGAGTAGAAGTATCCATTTTAATACATTACACGAATTCTCGCGATGCCTCGGTGACTGCCGTAACCACGCGCGGTTCCCACGCGCGTGCACTCTGGTAATACGCGTCTGTTACGCATCGTGTGCCGAATGTTAGCAACGGGGTGGCTAGCAAGTTGCGGTAATAGAGATTCCAGTCGGGCGTATCCAGCGTGCGCGTCTCTTAACGAAATACAGGGCGCTCTAGACCGCCTGCAAACTTTTTTCCAAGCGTGTGCCAACTAGCTGGAACGTGGAAGGCGGTCGCGTTGGTTGGCGCAAAGTGTCGGTGGCTGATAAAAATAGAAGCCAGGAAGAATGCGAAGATTCTTATATCGTTGGCAAGGTGCAGCAAGCACGTCGATCGCGCCAGTGTTCGCTCGTTGCTTTCCAAGATTATCTATCTCGGAGTCGGCATTCGATAACATGTTCTTTTATACAGGATTTTTCAGAATTATTATAAATATCTTTCAGTCAGTTTTATGATATATATATATATATAATTGAATATTCATTATCATTTTATAATAAATTTAAAGTTATTTTTATTTTTAGGAAGAATTTGGAAAAAAATTATTTATTATAATATTTTTTAAGTTTTTTTATTGAATATATCTTATTTGATATTTTGACACTTTGGAAAAATAAAATTCAATCAATACTAAATTAATAAATAATGAATAATGTTATAACTAATGATACTAAATAATGGCTTATTTTTTCACTTTATATTTGATAATCTAATATATATTCTGTATATTACGTATATAGGAGTTTACTTCAAATTTTCCTTTTGATTGACTTCCAATCCGATTCAGTCCGTATCCGATTCACGCAAAATTGCTCTTCCCACAATGCCGTGGCGAATAGTCTTTATGGAATCCATTTTGACTGAATTCAACGAACGAGGACAATGTTTTCGAGCAGACGGTAACTCTGAAAATCAATACTTCACCCCGGTTGTCGTAAATCTGAACGAAGAATCCTTTTATACACACATTCTTATAACAATACTATTTTTATTCCACTGAAAGTATTTTTGAAGATATTGCTTGCGCGAATAAGATTAATAGTACGATTTAAAACGATGAATATAATTTAACAAAATATAGTAATGTAATATTTTGGGGAGTAACTTTTAACGTCCTTATCGAGGCAAATATAATATAATGTAGAATTAATCGATTTTAGCGTCAAGTAACTGCGATGGACATTGCATATAGGATGGCTAGAAACTATTTCCCGAGTTTTTTAAAGCGAAACGAATCGTGTGATTGGATCAATAATCTATGGAGATCCCATGAGGCATATCGAGAATAATGGCTTAATTCATACATGGAGCTCGTGTCATTGTATTATAATATTAAGAAAGATTATTATCAGTAATGATGACCGAAGTATAACTAAATTCTACAAAAACACGTTATAACACTTTTATAGAATTAGTACTCTATTTCGCGATCTATTTAAAAAACATCATTTGTAACAAATTAATAATTCAAATCAGAAATAATTTATAAACTAATATTGTTTATAAATAAAATTGTTTAATGAATAAAATTTAATGCATCCAATAAAATCTTTATGAGAAATAGTCACCGTTTTTATGAATATTTTAGATCGCTTAAAGTAATCATGAGATTTATATTTCGCTTAAATTTAAGACTTTATTGCATGAATTAAATTTTAGGTATGCATAAGTATTTCCGAAATGTTAATTAATTTGAATGTAATTCTATGTATACAGGTGTAAACTTAAAAAGTATCCACGAACCGTACAGTACTATTCCTAATAAAAAACTGAGTCTAAAACTTATGAATCAGTTTGCAATTTTTATAAATTTTTTTTTAATTACGCAGGAAATATAATGTTTAAAATCGATACGTAAGACAACTTTAAGAAACTCTTTTTAAGAGTTTATTTTTAAGATATTTGATAAAGAAAATTAAAAAATATCCTAAAGTTGTCTTATGCGTCAATTTTATCCGCTTATTCAGCAATCTTTAAAAATTAATATCTCATTAACTATCGTGAAAAGTGTAAAATGGTTCATAAGTTTCAGATTTAATTTCAGGAATATATAGCGCTATATGATTTGCTTTTTAAATTATACCCTGTATGCAATTTTCATCATATAGACGTCTACTTTATTAATAACGATCTAACGTTAGTAATTATTATATATAAATAGAGAGATATAGAGAGATAGATATAGAGGAAAATATTTGTTGAGTAACTTTTCCGTATTCTCACTTAGAACTGTATTTGTACTCCCTGAACACGTACCTGCTCTTTTTCCAGGCATTCTTTCGTTAGGTTTTCCGATCAAGATCGGAACTGAAAGCTGATATTAGCGTCAGAAGCAGGAGGAAGCGAATCACTTCTGTTCCCTTCGCGTTCACGCCGTTCCCCGCATCTTCGTATCGCGATACAGCGCAGATTCATATCTGCGATTCCCTCTCGAAGCGTTTCAAACGTGACCGCGTGTATACACCCACGAATATCTACGTACGCACGCACTTGTATACGGACGCGCGTACGTAGGAATTTACAGATAAACAACATCGCGGACGCGCACACGGATCGGCAACACTTGCAAGTTTCGTGCTGGTGCACCTTGGAAAAATTCCCCCGTAATTTTCTCGCGCTGATATCGTGTTTCTCGTAATGATGTTACGGTTGTGCTATGCGCGCGGCGAGGTCCGTGAACTTCTTGCTTTGATCGATACGGCGAAGGAAAATCGGCGCTGGGAATTTCTCATTTATCAGAGTGCACAACGGGAAGACCGACGGAAGAATCAATGTGAACCGCAATGGGAAGGAGAATGACGTGACATCTTTGTCACTTGCTTAATTTAAGAATGAACTCATTTATTTCTTGCTTTTCTTTATCTTTTGCTTATATATAAAATTTTGCTATATACAAAATATCGGTTTTTTTTTAACAGTATAAAAAATAATCTGGAATAAATAATATTTATTATTATAGAAAAATATAGATTGGGTGATTCAGTAAAGCTTACTGCGCGAGTTTAAAATTTATAAATAAGAAGATTTAATGATTCAACAAAGAAATTATATCTATAAACAATTACCAGTATGATAATTCAGCTAATTCTTTGCTATAATGAAAATTACTAAGGTAATAATTGTTTTCTTCATTACAATAGCAAAAGTTTAGTCACTTCAGCTAGCATATATTGTTAAAAATTTTAATTTATATATTGGATTAATTTTCGTAGAAAGTTATATTTTGCTGTATTGTCAAGTTTATTATAATAAATATGACCATCTATTTAACATATATTTAATCATTTAATTATTTAACATATATCATGGTTAAATTTGCTGAATTAGTGATTTAATTGTTTTAACATTTTTTTTTCTTGTGTAAATGTAAATAATCGTAGTGCAAGCGAAAACCGTGAAATAATTCATGAATAATAACTAATGCTTAAAACATGCATATACAAAATTACATTTTCAAAGCGTACAAGTGCTTTCAAAGCATACGAGATTATTTCTTTTGTTTGTTACAATCACCCACTTGTGAAATCATAAAAATGCAAATGTGCGCGCATAAGTGCAAGCGAGCGGATGCGTTCATGATTGTTTCGCGAAAAAAATGCAGCCGCCGCGGCTTTTACTCGATTTTATGAAATCCTATAGAAGTCGACGGTAGACATCGCGGGAAGATCTCGATGATTATCCATACGCGCTTGTAATTTGCTGGCATTAACCCGATAGTAAATTCCGCGGTCGCACGAATTGTGCGAATTTTGCGGACGTGCATACTGCCGAGCATACTATAATGAGACTACCGTCGCATCAGGTTAATGCTGCTGATCATTAACGCGGAAGGAATTTGTCCGTGATCTGCACCGTTGCGGAAATACATTTCTGCATTTAACCTTTAAGTAGATAGGTAATTTAGAGATGCGCAAGTTGGTAAGTGGAGTGCTTAGAACAGTCTAAAGAATTTCAATTTTATAGTTACATTTTTTATTAGTATATTACGTTAAACATTGAGAAGAGAAGTTGATTGAAAAAAATATTAGTTGATTCAATTAACGAATAACGAGTTTAAAATTATAATATTTTGTTGATATGACTCACGTATATTTAACCTAAATTTAAATACATAAATACTTGAATTAAATAATCATTATTTACTAACTAAAAGTAATGCATTAGGCAAGTTAACAATTTTTTTTCTCAATTAAATTTACATTGATTATATCCTTATGAGATAGAGGAATGTAAAAATGATGAATTTCACCTGGCCATCTAGGAAACACTTTTTATTTTTTAAGAATAAGAAATTTAAAGAAAATTATACTGATACACACACCACACCCCCCCCCACCCCCCCACACACACACACATACACGCACGCACGCACGCACGCACACTATTATGGTCATCTTACCTGCTCATTTAAGGCTTGCTGTAGTGAGGAGACTCGACATTAACAGAACTCTCGGATTAATAACGAGACTAGTCTTGGGGGTGCAAAAAGGGGAACATCACCATTGCGGAAGATGCGAAAGAGAAATGTAAGAATCGCTTCAAACAGGAAGTACTATTCCGTGCCGCGCTAAACGAGATTTAATTGCTCGTGAAGTCATTATACTGTTACAAGTGCGCGCGCGCGAGCGTTTAATCAGTAACAGCGATTTGATCGAATTAAGACATTCAATGCCTTGAGCACTTTCCCTTCTTTCATTTTTTTTTTTCTAAAAGTGTAAGTAATGATTGAAAGAGAGAGAAAGAGAGAGAGAGCGGAGAAAGAGAAAGAGAAGTACTGATGGTTCTTCATTTCTTAGTGTTCATTCCTATTCAACCACGCGTGCATAATAACATCAAATTACATTGCATCGGGTAATTGTCAGACAAAATAAGACAGTTTAACGGTTAGCAACCTTGCAGACGAGTCTATTGTAAAATTGCAGTTATTGCACCTGGTTACGTAGAATTATACTTGTATTCTCATTGTTTGGTATTTATCGTATTATTAATGATATTGTATTTAGCAATATAATGATTGATATTTAGAAACAAACTATTATGCAGATTTGTAGATTTCGAAAAAGATATTAATTCTTTGTGCTATCCAAATATCGATTTTCAAAATAACGATTTGTATATATAACGTGTTAATAATATAAAAGCTATTGAATACGTGTTCGATATCAACATAATCATGATTGCTTGTTTCCACTGATGTGTTTTATGACTGAGCAATATCGCTGATATGAATTGGCGCATAAGAGAATCTATTTATAATCGAACGGTATTACTGGCTCTCTCATTCGGCCAATTTCGCCGTTGTCTCTCATCCGAAACGCGACGTGATACGCCTTTAATCTCGCAAAGTAAAAAGAAACAATCAACAGATTGAAAAAAAGCGAGTGATGTTCGCTCGCGGAAGCTAATTTCGTGGTGGTAATCGCCTGTCGGCGGATACTCGAACGTAAATCTCGGTATCGTCGAATGAGACCCGTCGTGATACAGTTTTATTAGAGCAACGGTACCGTCGGAACGGTAATGTCCGTCCCTTTTTTTGTAATACTTTTTTACATAATGTTCGATTTGATTATTATCCAGACTCGCCTAGATGAAGAAATTTCGATGATACAGTATCGCGCAGGAATGTGCAAAAAAAATCTAATCTTACGATACGCAATAAAATATAATGTATTTTTTTTAAGCAATTCGTGTTTTAACTCTTACAGAAAATTATTACTAGTATTGAGCATTTATTATTTATTTTAAATATTAAAAATACTATTAACAGTACTTTCATACTATATAATATTAAGTTTCTAGAAAAAGGAATAAGATGATAGGAGCAATAAAATTTTGAGATTTACGTAATTAATTCTTAACATAAAATTTATCATACTTTCCACAGAAATGAATAAAATTGCCATTTCAATGCGTTGAAATGTCAAATATTAATTGATATTCTTGTTATCTTTTGTTGTATCATAATTATTTCTATGTAACAGTAACGAATATTTGTATAATTTGTAAATTTCTATGTCTTTAATTTGATTAATTTCATATTTTTGTCATTAATTTCCGAGTATCATTTTTTTTTGCTAAATTCTGTGTAATTAAAACAGATCAATCTTGAGCGAGTTGATAAAAGATAATGAAATAAGAGAGAAAAATGTATATAAATATTATTGAAAATTTAAACATATAAAATAAGTGAAATATAATATAAGAGTAGAATTGAATGCAAAGTCGTGTGTTAGTTAATGTACAATGCGATCCAGTTTTAGGCAGCGCGTAATAAGTTCCATAGGCCGATCTTTCATGTGTCGTATAAGGCTTTTTCAGCTTGTTGATTGGCAGTAGAACAGAGAGATTCTCGGATCACTACAGCTCAATCAATAGCCTTGTCGTACACATGAAATATCGAGCATAGAATTGATGCAAATTTCGAAAGCATAGTATGTACTGTGTATTCGTAGAATTAACCGAAAAACAATAGAAATTTTGTATAAATATTTGCAATTAGTCAATTAACACGAAAACAATTATGTACAATAAAGGTGAAGATAACAAAGAATGTCAAACAGATGTTAAATTGATGCCGACTCAACTAATCATTTCTGACTGAGTTTATATCTTTTTCTTTTCCTGCCAAATTGTTTTCTTTGTAATAATTTTTCTTTTCATATTTTTGGAAACGATTAGCGTGTTAAAAGTTTTAAATGACGGAAAACAAGGATGCAATATTTGAGATGAGTTATCACCACGCGTCATGTGAAGTTCCCTTTGGAATGTTAAACGTTGAATTCGGAAGAGCAGAAAAGCAGACTCCGCTTTGTTACTGCCCGATGTGCACAAAGACCCGGAGGAGTACTAGCGGGAAACGCGTCGGAATCAAACGGCAACCTGCGCATTGTGTGTCCGGAGGGAGCGAAGGAATTGGAAAAACGAGACGCATGGCACGTGAGCAAATGCAGCCACCACGACGCACGAAGACCTTCTCGAGTATCCACTTCATGTCAAAGGGTCTGTCTATCTTTCCTTTTCGTTCTGTCTCACTCGAACAAACGTAGTAATCAAACCACCCGCGCCCCAATGTCATCTCCCTCCCTCGGCGCTTGTAAACAGAATCACCCTCTGAAAGGAGAATCAATTTCCCCGCGGGCGAAGAGGAGAAAGTGAAAGGATCGCGGCAGAAGATTCGTATCCACTGGCGATTGGATTTGACGTTCTTCGTCCATTATCAATATTTGAGTGATGCTTCAGCGAAGAATTGATGGAACGCAGAAATGATGAAGAGTGGCGTGGAAAATGGTTATCGATTTGACGAATTTTGCGAGGTCTGATGCTTGCCGGTTGATCCTCCCGCTTCGCGGGAGGTAATATGGATTAATTTCCGGTTCTTCGGTTATATCGTTGAATTATGCCATTGACTTAGTCCTAGGAAATTAATAATGCCCATCGTTCGGGACAAGGTGACCACCATGGTCGCAATAAATCAGACGTTCAGCGAGCAGTTGCTACGCTAGGGTCTCATAGAACTTCACTTTATAGCAGTAGTAAAATACCGCGAAATTACCAGGAGCATAATTCCCTCATAAACGTCCAAATGAAATAGTTACACTCGGTCGAGCACCTAGACTTGAACTCGACGTCCGAATAAATATACCTAATTCCGAACGTGCTCCATTCAAGATGTCTATGACGATCATTCGCCATAATTTATGACTCGAGTTCAGGGTCGCGTGGCAGTAGACACGTTGGAAGGTAAATCTGTAGTTTTTATTTTCGAATAGAAAATGTATGCACTCGATGAAACTGGAGTGTATTAAGCAGAGAAGCAATGCATAAGTTTCGTGTTTCAGCATGTTTCATTTGCTCTTGAAATCCGATGTCACGAATAAGTACGATGGATACGTGCATCGAAGATATACATATTAGAGAGGATACATTTTGAATCGCTTCGTCATACATTCACGGAAACTTCTACCTTTCTTCCTCATTCTCTCTCTCTCTTTCTCTCTCTCTCTCTCTCTCTCCTGCTTTCTTCTCTCTCTCTCTCTCTTTCCGTACGCCCGATGTAGCGAGGATTTATTCTCTCACGAGAGATTTCGAATGCAATGTGATGTCATTCTTCTCTGAGAGCGCATATGCGCCCACGTATGTATGTCCAGTGTCTCCCATTGTAATCCAACCTGCCAGTATCAATCGAAATCAATGAAACCCAATGGGACAGCTGCAAACTAAACAGGAACTGTTCGGAAAGCCTCGGATTATACCGTCCCTTACAAGAATCCAATCATCAATAATTGATATTTGATTCCGTATCCAAACATTTTCTGACATGCCATTAAATTGTTTTGCAAATCTGCGATCGTATATAAATTCTTGGAATATTTCAGCAAATGGTTTTTATGATTGCTTGATATGCATAGAGGAAGAGAGCGCGAGAGAAAGGGGTAAACTCAACGTGATAGGAATATCACGAAAATAACAAAAAAAAAGAGAAAAATCGTAAATGGATATTCGACGACCTGGCTTCCGCTTCCTGTCATCTACCCTCCCATATATGACACGAGTCACCCCTAAATCCGTATCTCAGCTTGAGATTAAAGTCGTTTTTCATATCGCGACCGCGGTGTTTCGACTGGTAACATACGAGAAATGGAATGTCTAAAATAATGGAA
>Ga0157364_1007347_pt1 | contig 11416 bp, 5 predicted proteins | sample AttsexASBM2_FD_111476 | JGI IMG/M metagenome (GOLD analysis project Ga0157364, IMG submission 111476) | Fungus gardens microbial communities from leaf cutter ant in Ribeirão Preto, State of São Paulo, Brazil - Atta sexdens ASBM2 | ecosystem: Host-associated > Fungi > Mycelium > Unclassified ...
AAGTACTCAAAAGCATTCAAAAAAAAAAAGCAGAAACGAGGGAAGAAAGAAACAGCAATTTCGCGTTTTACGCAATGTCATTCCATGCTCTGGAACCATCGATGTCATCATCGAACGATCGCGAACAATCGAACTCGCTCAAAGTCATTCCGTTCACATTTACATTTCATGACCAGAATCTTGCGAAGGGGAAGGGATTTCGAGGGATTATTTCGTCTCGTTTCCTTCCCAATGATTTTTTCCATCTGTTCCGTCCAACGTCTTTATATATATTTCTTTCTTTGTCGTTCTTAAGACGATGAGCAGCCTGAGAAGCGGCGGAGAAGAAGGCTCGCTCGAGAATATTCGCTTTGCGGAGTGTTTCACGAAGGTGCCCGAGCTAACCTCTCGGCCGCGCCGCGAATCTCCTCTTTCGTTTCGTCTGGCTTTGATACACGCGGTGGAGACACGAGGACTATTTGGAGCGCAACCACGATCGAAGTTGAGGGACGCACGTTAATCGCGACAGACACGGGTAGTTCTCGTGGCCGCCGCGACTTGACGTGTTCGATATTATTCATTTGACAACTTCGACATACCGACATCCTTGACACGAGAGATCGAAGTCCGGAGCACTCGGAGGATTATTTTTACAATCACGCGTCTCGCGTAAATATACCATCACGTCACACACATGTGCCGCCCGCGAGCCTGATGCCTCTTCGCGTGCGCGCGCTCGCGCGCCGCGAAAATCGAGGGAGATATAGATAAATATGGTTAGTCACACTCAGATTCTCTTACTCAGCCTCGGCGCAAGATATCCTCTTTTTAGGTATGCTTGGCTTACCTAAAAAGACACGTGGACTTACGGCCCTCTGTAGAGTCGCGATGCCTAACCGCTCGGCCGAGAGAGAAGCGTCGGTCAGAGTTAATTGTTTTGCTAATTGATTTGTCCGGAAGAAGCCCGGATTTATTTATCGAAATCCAAAGTAGGGATAAACCGATGCCACGTGATGTCTGGGACGTTCTCTCGCGTTTGGAAACTTATTTGAAGCGGAAAAATCGAAGTGATATAAATGGCAAAAGTTAATTATTAAGTTGTTAAGAAATTAATAATTGTTGTATGGAATCGTTAGGTACATGAATTGTATTTATAGATATTAGTAATTCAAAATATGACAAAGGCTCTACAAGAAGAGAATTGTTTATTTTTGTTGAATGTGTGGATGTTGAATGTTTGAATTTATAGTACTTTGCATATATAATACACATCTATGTTGAAAGTGATATACATATATATTTTTTATTTTATTGTATAGAATATGAGGTCTGTTCTTTTTAGTTGAATTTTTTGCACGATTCATTCATGTTGGGGAGAAAAACAGAAAAGATAAATTGAGCAAAAAAAACACCCAAAGATTAAAAGTTTTATGTTATTAATTAAGTATTTATGTTAGGAACAATATATAAATATTTTTATGTCTTTGATATCAATTTAATATTTCATTAAGCAAATAATATATTTGCTGTATTATATATAATTCCTTTTTGAATATTTAATGATGTATATAACTTATTTATTAAATTATATATAATTTTTATACCTGTGCATATAGGCAGGCAGATCAAGAAAGTGTTCGACAGATGAGAATGATCTAGCAGTGAAGCGGATCAAGAACTACTGCAGAATGTTCTGTTGGGGCAGTACTATTCATGGGGAGTTGGGTTTGGGTGGTATTGAGGATGAGAATATTTTTATGCCAAGAGAAGTGGATTTTATAGAAGCCAGCAATGTCGAGCAAAGTAAGACCTTTGAAAGATCTTGATACAAAGCCTACAAAATTTCTGTCACGAGAATGTTCTGATAAAAATTAAATTTCAGTTGCGTGTGGAGAAAATTATACCGTAGCTATTACGAAAGAAGGTAAAGTGTATTCCTGTGGTAATAATGACTATGGACAGCTCGGTCACGAGAAGGCGAGGAAAAGGTTACGTGAGTACAATAAGAACTATCAATTAAATTAAATGTGCCATTTAAATATCTCCTAAAATTTTTTATCAACTTTGCTAAAATATATTGATTTCTTTTATATAGAACTGATACCTGGCCTAGACGCATTTGTATTCAGAAAAATAGCGTGTGGTAATTGTCATACTCTGGCTGTGAATGAGTGGGGACAACTCTTCAGTTGGGGTTGTAATATGAATGGTCAACTAGGTAACGTATACATTATATTTTTTTATCTATATATAGAGACTGCTATTAAATATGATAATCATATATTTATCGTTTCACAGGATTAAATAGTGTCGATTGTACAGAGCGTGTTCCACGTATGGTTAAAGTATTGGGTACAAATGTGATAGTGCAGATTGCTTGTGGTATAGAGCATTCAATCGCTCTAACTAACGACGGAGAGCTGTATGCATGGGGTAGTAATAGAGAGGGACAATTAGGATTAGGGTTGTACACGACGACTGAAATAAAACCGAAAAGGATTTCTACTTTAGCTGCCGTACCAATTGCATTTATCGCATGCGGCGGTTATCACACTATAGTCATATCAAAATCAGGTAAGGCACTGTTGTGTACTGTTCGACTTCACGTGAATAAAGCCTATTCTTGAATCTATATCGCATATGAAAATCTGTAATATACATATTGTATACTATAGGATTTCATATGAAATATTTTTCAGGAATAAGGCTCCTGCATTTGTTGTTTTCCCATAGGAGCTGTATTCTCGTGGGGGAGAAACACCTTTGGACAATTAGGACTAAATGATGTACAGCAGAGGAATTTACCATGCCAATTACGTACTCTGAGAAACGCGAAAGTATGCTATGCGGCATGCGGCGAGGAATTCTCAGTGTTTTTGACAATGGTAAATTTTATTTATCCATCAGACTCTGAAAATTAGAGAAATCCTAAAATAACTTTCTGCGATTATTTCAGGACGGTGGAGTATTTACATGCGGTGCTGGAATGTATGGTCAATTAGGCCATGGGAATACTACAAATGAGATTTTGCCGCGGCAAGTTATGGAGCTGATGGGTAGCACGGTAACACAAGTAAGCTATAATTTATAAAAATAATATTGTGTTATAATTGTGTACATGATTAAAATGTAATTTTACATTTTTATGATGAAGATATCATGTTAATCTTATTTATTTTATAATTTATATATATTTGTTAATCTATTTTAAAAAATTACATCTTAATGATATTAACATTTTATTGTACAGATATCTTGTGGTAAAAGGCATACATTGGCCTTAGTGCCGTCTAGAGGGAGAGTTTACGCTTGGGGTTTGGGAGGCGCTGGACAATTGGGAAATCGTGCTTCACAGAGTGCTACAACACCACAAGTCGTTCTAGGACCTTGGTCTTCACCGAGTGGATCATCAGTGATGCTCGACCTACACTATAGCCCTCAAATCGACTGTGTTGTTAAGCACATCTTTAGTGGAGGCGATCATTGCTTTGTTACGATCAGTAACAAAAAAGTGTGTTTTTCCATATTACTCATGCTCTTATTGTTAAGTTATTTTCCAAATTTATACATTTATATCAGCAGTTTTCTTTTTGAAAAAAAGAAGAGCACAACGGAATATTTAATTTTGCATCATTTCTGTAATAAGATATAAAAAAATTATCTTTACTTAAATATATTTACAGGATAATATAGAACCGAGCGACTGTAGAATATTAGGGCCGCCTTCCCAAATTCTTACAGTGATGGAGGAAAAGCTAGCCGAATGTCAGAAGATCCCACCAGGTTCACCAGTGAATCATGAATTAATGACGTAAGTGAAAAATATGCGTATTAAAGAAAAATTATGCAATCTAATACAGAAATTAGGCGCTCGCACTTTTTTTTTCGTATTTTTATTATTGCTGAGACATAATGTCTCAATAGATTTGATCTAATCGATTTTCCCATAAGATTTTTACTTCAGTTATCGTAGATTTTAAGTGTTTACGATATTTTTCAGGTATCTAGAAACTGTATTCAAAAGTCAAGCGTGTATAAATGCATCCTTTTTGCTCAGTAATGACGCGCATTATGGATGTTCGAGCAAGCATCATGGAATTAATATCGACTACGCTATCAGATTATTTGGAATTATTTCAGAACTGGACAACGGCACGATTCAAGAACTAGTACGTATTCACCGCTGAGTATTCACCTACATAACCAACACCGAATGCAAAAATTTATTTTATCGCATAAACGTCACACAAGTTTAATTGCTATATATAGCAAACTGATCTAATTCAATGTTGATATTCAATGCAGTCAAGAAAAGGAGTAAATTATTTACACATACAAACATAAATGTTCGTATGAAACATTTGAGTTCGCTCGGTATTTGTTAAATTTATACTCAACTTACGGATACATGTAAAATACTGATCGATCTCTAAATGGTGACATTTTCATTTCAGATTTTTGCATGCGTAACTGAAAGTCTGATACCATCGTTTGTTGACTCCCCGCCTGATGTGGAATCCTTAAGAGTGTACTTAACGCTACCGCTATATCATCGCTTCGCAAATCTGTCCAACTATAGCTCTTTGCAAACGCCATTCTGTAAGGCAGTATTGAAATTGAAAGCTGAGGCTTGTAAGATCGTAGGCATATGGTGGAGCTCAGCCCCTTCGTACTACTTCGAGAGACTCGTGAGAATGTACAAGTCCGTGGTGCTGCACTTTGTGAAGCAGTCGACGGCGGATAAAGTAAATTGCGCGCAAAAATGTTCACATAAATGATAAGCGAATCAAGCGATTAGAAAGAAAAGATTTTCACAAATTTTTGAGCTTTTCTATGTTGCGTTATAAGTTTAATAATCAAAAAATTGTTCTGTAACTGGTTCTTGTTTCCGCTGTAAAAGAATAAGTCAATTACAAAATTACAAAAATATTTTTATATATAAGATACTTTATGAAAATTTTGTCTTAAAGAGAGATGTAGATTTTTTTTATATGATAATTTTAGAGAACACCACAGTTTGTGTTTCCACAGGCTATCATGTGGACTGAAAGCCTGCAATGTGCTTTACAACTATTAGGACTATTATATAAACTAAATATCATAGCTGGTATACGAGTACCCCACGAGACTTTCCATTTGTCAGAATTATCGGAATTTGTAGATATTGCTCATGAATACTGCAAATGGCTAACAGAAGAAGATCGGTCTTTTGTAAGTGACTCTAAATTTGATGTTCTCCACTTAATTCATGTATATGTAGTGAATTAAGTAACATCGCTATATACTCATTGCTATGCACATATAATATTAAAATTCCTATAATTTTTCAGTATCGTAAAATATATTTCTGTAATTATCCTTTCCTGTTCGATGCCGAGGCGAAAACAAAGTTGCTCGAAACCGATCAATCTATACAGGTATAAGAAAGAATCTATTTAAAAATAATCGTGTGCATTGTGTAATAAACTATATTATATTAGATGCAATCCGCGATGAATGAAGTGGCATCACGAGTTGTGAGAGATATAATGCTCGGAACACCTAGCCTAAATTTTCAACAGTATAGTCAATTTGTAATATTGCATGTATCACGGAATAACATAGTCAATGATACTCTGGATCAACTGCTGAAATACGATTCTAACGAATTAAAGAGACCACTTAGAGTAAGTATTAAAAATTTCTAACGCCTTTTTAAAGATTTATAGCCTTTTTTTAAGAATTAGATAAATGTTTTGAATTTATTAAAATTCAATATTACATTTTAAAAGAAATGTTATAAATATTCTAAATGTTATAGTGTATAATTTTTTACAAGCACTAGATAATTAACATATAGTTACAGCATTCAAATTTTTTCAGGTTAAATTTCGTGATGAAGAGGCTGAAGATGTGGGTGGCGTGAGGAAAGAATTTTTTATGCTTCTCTTCGCAGAGATTCTCGATTTTAAGTATGGTATGTTCCAAGAATACGAAGAAACAAGGACAATTTGGTTCAGTTCAGATTCATTAGAAGAAGAAGTTATGTATTTTCTAATTGGCGTTCTCTGCGGCTTAGCCATTTACAATTTTGTAATTATCAATTTACCATTTCCACTGGTCATGTATAAGAAACTTTTGGGAGAATCAGTCGGACTAAGTGATATCAAGGAAATGTCACCGACGATAGCTAGGTATTTCGTTCATTCCCAAAACTATATACGTTATTTATCACATAAATTAATTATCAATGAATATATGCATTATAGAAGTTTAGAAAGTGTTCTCGAATATAACGAATCGGATTTTGAAGAAGTATATGGTTTGTGCTTCGAGATAAGTAGAGAAGTGTTTGGCGAACTCAAGAACTTCGAATTGATACCCGGCGGTGATAAAATTCCTGTAACATTAAAAAATAAGTACGTAAACATTGCATGTATATCGACACTGGTAATAATAATAATAATAATAATAATAGAAGAAAAAAAAGAAGAAAAGGAAAGCAAAACGCTTTTGTTTGCAGGCAACAATACGTTGACCTTTACGTGGATTATATATTAAACAAATCAATAGAAACGCAATTCAAAGCGTTTCATAAAGGTTTTCATAATGTATGCGGTGGAAGGGTATTAGAGCTATTTCGTAGTCACGAATTGATGTCGCTTCTCATTGGCAATGAGAATTATGATTGGGAAGAATTGGAGAAGAATGCTACGTATAAGGACTGCTATTCCAAAAATCATCCTACTATCATGCTCTTCTGGCAGGTCTTTCATGAATTGCCATTGGAGGAGAAGAAGAAATTTCTACTTTTCTTAACAGGCAGTGACAGAATACCTATACAGGGCATGAAAGCTATAAAAGTAAGAGAAAGTGACATATTGTTAAATTGTAGAATATATATACACACACACACACACACACACACACACACACACACACACACACACACACACACAGAGAGAGAGAGAGAGAGAGAGAGAGAGAGAGAGAGAGAGAGAGAGGGAGGGAGGGAGAGGGAGGGGGTCTTCATAAAAAAAATATAATATACTATTTGTTATTTTTGTTACAGATAACAATACAGCCAATGACTGACGAACGTTTTCTACCAGCTGCACATACATGTTTTAACCTTCTCGATCTGCCGCGTTATCAAACTCGTGAAAGATTGAAATATAAATTATTGCAAGCTATCCAACATAATCAAGGCTTCTCACTCGTGTGAGATCGTGAAGCGCCTAAATAAGCTCAATAATTAATTACATAATAAAATGTATAAATCAACAGTGAATTGAAAGAATATGCAAATTTAATAGTCTTTTATTATGATAATAATCTATAAATGAAATATGAGACAAACGTGGAAAAAAATAACTTAAATTTTTGACTATTGAAAATAAAAATGTCATGCTTCTGACTTAAATTAAACCGATTATAACATCATTCAGTTTTTATTATACTAAATTTAACAATTTAATATTATTTGACATGTACTTTGACAAATATTTAATATATATACTTGTCATTGTGTAATGTGAAATGAAAAAAACTGAATATTAACATCATTTATAATAATACTAAATAATTATCAATCACAATTAATACAAATTCCTTGAACACTGCAATGTAAATTTTATATATAAAATAATCATGTTACATATATCTCGTGTGCGATATTTGTTACAAAGAAATTTTTATGTATTACATGTGCTATATATAGAAAGCTATTGGTTAACTATGAGGAGAGAGAAATGCATAATGTTAATTTATAAATGTACTTGAAATAGTCAAGAGAGGATGATACTCAGAGAAAGTTACCTAGTTTAATAAGAACTTTTTTTTATGCTCGATAAAGCAGATAAATTCCTAAATAACTTTTTAAGAGACGTATTCGATATTTTTTGCAACATGTTGTTAATTTGAGAATATATTTTTGGGCTTGCCATATACATATGTAAGGATTTGAGATGTATTACTGAAATAAATATATATATATATATATATATACACACACATATATACACACATATATATGTATATATATATATATATCAAGTATATATATATATATATCAAGCTAGCATAGTAACTTCACATGACAACATTAGCGGTAAAAAAACATTTTTTAATAATAATCAAATATTTTAGGTTTTATTACCATGCACTTTTTTGACGAAAATGATTTAGACGACTCGAATTGCACTTTCGAGCCACATTCTTTTACGAAACGTGATATAGAAAAAATTTTGTAAATTATTTAGATATGTGTCTTGTATTATCTGGAAAGCAAACGAAAAAAATAAAGATTGTTATCTACCTCTTATATCTCACATTTCATTATAAAATTTAAATATGTATATATACATCATGTTACATTTTTAAGTGTAGTTTGTAATAATAATTACTGATATATTGTCTAGCATAAATTGTAATATTTATTTATTCACATCGATATGTTACATTATTAAAAATTATTCGTTAGTTAATTAACGGGCAGATCGTCGCCAAGTCGCATTATCTAACGCGTCACATTTCACAGTGATTCGATAATATCACTTTCTTCCCGAATACATTATTTTGTATTCCGAGGCTGCGTTTCGCTTTGGCGCTTTAGCGCCTGTGAACATCAATTGTCCTTGTTTAATATTTAATAATCAACAAGGATGAAACGACGCTTAAAGTGTTGTGAGCGCCAAAGCGAACTCAGTCCGATTTTATAACTCGATCGTTTATTTCGCGGATTTTTATCTGTATTCGTCGATGTTCGATGCTTTCTCAAATCGTCGTGGTTTTTCGCAGTAAAAAGCACAATCTGCTGCCACATTATTATTCTCCCTTAAGCAATCGCTTGTGATCCGCCATTCTTGTGATTCGTATGGCAAGCGTTAGTCTTGTAAACCTGTAAAATCTGTTCGCAGCGTTAATTCTATCACAACATTGAGTCCATTTAGATCAGAAATTCCCAAACCAGGGGATGTCTTCATACAAATAAGAATTTCTAGATTAGAGAAAAAAAAGCAATTTTTGGCGCGAAGAAATAAAATAATTTTTTAAATAAATAAATAAGCTATTGTATCTTTATCCTATTGTTTCATTACAAATGTAAACATACTTAAGAATTTAGATTAAAAAAAAGAGAATGCGACGCTCACAAGTGTGGGAACTCCGAACGACGATGCTCGAATAATAAACCGAATGCTGTAAATGAGCCAGATTTTCGATAATTGTTATTAGTTTACGCTACCCTGCAAAGATGAAAGGTAATCGTTCAGTCTCTGTATATACAGGTTCGTTGAAGCTCGAGAAATCCAGATCGAAAATCTCTAAAAACCCGAGAAACGTATGACGTGGAATTTCTCTTCAATTAACTGAATCACATTCTGAAAGAGCTACAGCACAATTCGTGTGCAGATACGCATGAATGAAGGAAAGAAGAAATCATGTTGCAAAAAAAAGATGAAATTCTGCATCGAATTTTTTTTTATAGTCATGATTGTTTTATTCATAAAGAAATCGGCTCTCATGCGTTTCTCTGGTTCTTGCGAATCTCACAAGATCCGCAAACAGCGTCCTGAGCATCCCAATCGATGAGAAACTCAGAACGATGCCTCGTGCTCGAATGCGTTGCTCTCGGAAACGAAATATTCGCTACTGTTGATAAGCCGGGGTGAAGTACTGGGTGCCAGGAGGTGCTCGGTAGCCCGGATAGCTGCTGTTCAGGGCGTGTTGCGCGAAGAAACCGCTATAGTCCTTGTGCACTCGACGAGGCCTAAAAGCAGGGCCCTTTGCGAGCTCTATCCTGGCACGGTTCTCCGCCTCGAATTGGGCCTTCACGGACGCCGGCGGCCACTTCAAATCTCCTCGCATATTGCCTGTCGCTGGAGCTTTTGTTGCTGCGGGTTGGGCCTGGTACACCGGTGCTGGTGCCTGTGAAGCAAGACCGAATCCCAGATAGAACACAGAGTCATAATTAAATCATAATATCACAGAATGTCGTCATCACATTATTTGATACTTAAAAATGAATACGATGAAATGTTCTAATGATATTATTATGTTATTTCTATTTTTTTTTCTTCTGTTATTTCTATTTGAAATAAAAGCTAGATTGGAATGGCAAACGAAAAATGGCAAATGTCGAGTAAACTCAAACTTTTATATCCGCGTTTTTTTTTTATAATAGAATACTTTTATTTTGCTCTTTTATGCTGAAAAATTTAATGTATTAATAATACATTACTTTAAAAAAAGCTTTTTTTAAAAAAAGAAAAAATATATGCCATAAAAAAGATATCAAATATTACATTTTTTTAATTAAAAATCGAATATGACGTTCTAAACATCTTTCTTTTGTGTTTGATTTCGACTTATAGATATAAGACGCCATGGAACCAGCTAAGTAATATATATATATATGATGCAGTCTCCGTAATTTGTAAATATCGGAGACATTGTAACAATACGTAATTAATCTGATTCATTGTGTTTTATCAGCAGTCGAACTTAAAGCAGAGTGTTTATCTCATGGCTAATTGGAAGAGGCTGGATACTTGTTAAACCCCCTTACAATGATTTCTTTTCCTTGGAACGTTCCCGCTACATAAAGTCTCCAAACGATCGATATGGCCAACATATGTTAATTAGCAAATATTATACACGTACATGATACACATCATTATCCAAATATAAACCAATATTTGTATTGTAAATCAATATTTAGCAAATGTGTACAAAGGTATCGCGTAAATTGATCATATCGTTTATTTGTAGGTGCCTACCAGACGACGCCAGAAAGCAAAACAACAAGTCACGATAACGTCAAAATGACATTAAAATAAAAAGGAAATGATTGAAAAATGGCTTTTAATGGAATTATTTTGACATTATTTTGATATCATAAGGACTTGTTCTACTTGGCACATTGCACATAGGCAATATAATAGCGTTCGAGCAGCGCAAAAAAAAAACGTATTGAGAAATCAATATTGAAATGTATCAATAACATTGACGTAATATCTGACCATAAACAAAATATAAACAGAGCTGTGTTTTGCAAATCCAGTATAAATGTACGGAATTTTGTGAACGACTATATATCGTTGCTGCGGCGCGTCGTAACGAAAGGGTTGAGGAGTCGAGTATTCAGAATTGTAAACTGTGTATGTACATCGATATACACATTAATGCCAATTAATGTACATATACGATGCAGTCTCTGTATGTGGAAATTTCGGAGACATTGTAACAATATATGTGTAAATTAATTAGTAAAAACTGATTTTATCAGAAATTTAACTCAAACACAAAGCAGTATTTATCTCATTATTAATTAGAAGGCTATTAACCTCTTTCGCTACAATAATTCTTCTCCCCTGAAATGTTTCTCGCTATACAAAGGCGTCTCCAAACGATACGGCTAACATATATTAACATCGGGAAATATCATACATAATGATAT
>Ga0157364_1007348_pt1 | contig 11411 bp, 7 predicted proteins | sample AttsexASBM2_FD_111476 | JGI IMG/M metagenome (GOLD analysis project Ga0157364, IMG submission 111476) | Fungus gardens microbial communities from leaf cutter ant in Ribeirão Preto, State of São Paulo, Brazil - Atta sexdens ASBM2 | ecosystem: Host-associated > Fungi > Mycelium > Unclassified ...
AAAAAAAAAAATATATATATATATATATATATATATATATATATATATATATACATACATACATACATACATATATACACACACACATATTCTACCTATATACCATACATTGCCTATATACAGTGTCTTATATACTTGTCCAGTTCAGTCTTTTTTAATTTGTACAAATATTACACATATTACATGGAAATATTAAATAACATGGAAATATTAAATAACACTTCTGTACTCCGAAACAGTATTTGCTATATATGCTATATATATTGCATGCGATTTGATAATATGTTTATATAAATGGGTCCGCTAATCTCGTCAATGTCCGCTAATCTCGTCATATACGACAAAATTGACGAACCATCCGTTGTATAATAAAAATATCGCGCACTGTTTCGTCAGCACGTTCTGTGCCAGTACTTCCCCAGAATACATTATTTTGCTTTTAGTGTTTTCACTCCGATCCTCACTCTGATCATTTTATAGTCTCTATTCTTCGATAATATGTCCTTATCATTGTCCATCATTGCATCAAAATTCACATCTTCGAATACTTCGTCGACGATGTCCATCAGGTCTTCTTCTGGTATATTATGAACAATGTGCACTATATTTTCTATTAATTAATTCAGTATACTATACAATACGACTTTAAGAAAGCTTGCTTCTAGACCGTACACTTCTAGATCCAAATTCATACTGTGTAACTCTTCTCTTCAACCGGAGTAGATATTATTTTTTCGAATTTTTTTTAGGAAAGCTTCAAAATTATATCCTTAAAAACATAAGAAATTTTAAAATTCTAGAATTTCACTTAAAGTGTTTTAATTTCTTTTGTCTCATATACGTAAAAAAAAATATAAAAACACAATTACTGACTTTTAATAGCAGCCAGATGAAATATCAATCGCTTGACATATCAATCATTTCTATCGCGACCAATCTTTACGTACTTATCTTAGATATGCTTCTACGCTTATAAAAATTTATGACAACTTACTATTTATATAATTCTCGAGTTTCACATTTACACTTCTTAACCTATTAACCTTGAAACATATTGTAAAAAACATGTTCGATTGTCATGTTCCCTCCCAAAAAAAAAGAATAAACAATTGAAGCTTTTTTATCAAGGGAGGGAAACATTGTATTTCAATATCATCGATTTCGATAGCAGCCAGATGTTGGCACTTAATCGATTAATTATGAAAGTTGCATTTATTTAAAATAATTAATAAATGTTTTTAGAAAAATTACATTACGCCATATCTTGGCCGAAAAACGGTTGGAGCATATATTGGTGAATATCCTTTGTAACATTTTTCATTTTATAATCATTTGTTTTTTGTATTGTTTTTGTTCATGACAATATTCCCTTTTTGTGATGTTTTTTGTGTTCTTATATGTGAAAGAGCATTGTAAAAGAGAGAAGAAGTACAAAGCCGGAATTGTGCAAACAATCAATAAAATTCGACCGCTGTATCTTTGATCAATAATCAGAATGCTGACGAGGAAGCTTCAGCGTGATTTGGCAAGGATGGCCGAGGAGAGCAAAAGATATAATGCGATGATGCGAAGCGGAGAGGGGTCATTATCAAACGAAGAACGCATCGCGTCACTCTGTCCGTTTATCTAATTAAAATATATTGTAAAGATGACTAATTCAACTAAGTGGTTAACTGTAAGGAAACTACTTTATTAAAGAAAACTCATAAATTCTATAAAGTATTTTTATTATTGAAACGCTTAACTCGTCCTCACTGAGTCTCGGTGCCGTGGAAATATGATACAACAGTAGAACTATCGGAAAATATTAAAAAGTCGGTTGAAACTGACTATTAAGAGATATTTTACTTTTGTGATGCGGTACCAGTGCTTGTATTAATAAATTGTTTAAAATACTTACAGGCTGGAATTCTGAACGAAATCTATGGAAATGTTCGGAATTATTGTAGAACTATCGAAAAATGCTAAAAGTCGGCTGGAACTATTAAGAGGTACTTTATTCTTGCGGTGTCAGTGTTCAGATTAAAAAATATTTAAAATATTTAAAAAAATATTTAAAAAATATTTAAAAAATATTTAAAAATATTTAAAGGCTGTAACTGTCACTAAAACTTATCAGAAACTGTAGGACTCTTTGAGAATAAAAGAATTCTATAATAAAAAATTTATTTTTGAGATGCCAGTTCTTAGATTTTAAATTTATTTAAAAATATTTAGGGACTGAAACTATTGAAAATTTATCTGAAACTCTCTTCAAAAATCACCTATAAGATTTCATAATAAAAATCAATTTTTTCGAATCTTGAAATGCCACACGAAGTTAGCACTTCATATATATATTTTTTTTAAGCTAAATCAACGGAACTATTTATAAAACTTAGTAGGAACTGTAGGCCTATTACGAATGCAAGCAGAACTGTTAATAAAATTTTTGATTTTTTAAAATGATGCTAACTTTACAGAGATTGCGAGATCATCGATAGAAAATAATATAAACTTATAGACGATATACATTGATAGAAATCTTATCGTTCTCAATCATTCTCTATCAACTTTTTTTACCAGGGCAATCTCCCTGATAAAAAATTTTTTATGCATGAATATGTACAAACATAGAAAAACACGCATAAATATTCATGAACCCAGTCAGAAATTATAATGGAATCGACATCAATTCGACTGGAAACATGTATAATTATGTATGAAATATATACATACATCTTCATATCCTTTTTTCTTTTGTAAAATTATTTTTTAATGTAATAGAAATAATAATAGTAATGTGAAAACATTAAAAATAATTAAAGGGATAATTTTTTCATTGTTTGTTTTAGAAAAAAACAAGCTTGGAAAAAAAATGTAAAAAAATTGCTACATAATTATACATAATTTTATATATATATAATTATATATAAGTAATTTTTTTACATTTCTTTAAACTTGATTTTTTTCTAAAACAAATAGTTCGAAAATTAGTTATTTTTAATTATTTTTAATGTCTTCACATTATTATTATTATTTCTATTACACTAAAAAATAATTTTATAAAAGAAAGAAGGATGTATGAACATGTATGGACATATTTCATGTATATATGTTTATGAATATCTATGCGTGTTTATGTGTGTTTATACATATTTATACATATTCATGCATGAACAATTTTTTATTGGGATCTATTCCATAAATAACTGTATTTTTACTCTCTTTGAGATTTCACTCAAAAGAATTTAGAAAGTATTTTTTTTTATTTTAAATGCACCTATAATGTAATATTTTTTGTAGTTTTAATAAATTTTAATAATAAACACATGCAATAATAGTTAAATGTCATTACATGTATAAAAAATTTGTCATGCATAAATATGTATAAACATACATAATATAATAAATTATATATATTTATGAACATTTATACATAAACATATATAAATATTCATAAAAATAATTGTACATAAATTGCATATGTCCATATATGTTCATCATCCTTCTTTATAAATATGTATAAATATTCATAAACATATATAATTGTATATGAAATATGTTCATATATGCTCATCATCTTTTTTTCTTTTGTAAAGTACTTTTGTAAATTACTTTTAAGTGTAATAGAACTAATAGAAATAATAATAATAATAATGTGAAAACATTAAGACTAATTAAAAGGCTTTTGTGAACATGTAGGCACATTCTAAATGCATAAAGGATAACTTATCATATTGTGTTATAACTGCAATTCGGATAATGCTTCGGATCAGATAAATTGTTATTTATCTAATAACAAAATACAAAGTTATACATTTCTTATTTTATAATAAATATATTTGTGTTTGAAATACATTTTTATAAAAATTTTGTTAATATGTAGACAATTTTGTTAATATGTACCTTAAAAAATTAATCTTCATTTTAATAATGTTATTGATTAAATTATCCCATATCATCAATCATCTTACCTCGGTCTCGGGGCTGGTTGAATCAGATAGAATGCGTTAGAAAAATACATTTTTTCATATTAGTTATCAGTTTCTCCTTATTATTAAAATATTATTAGATAGTTAAATGTATGTAGTAATTGCGATGTAGAATTCATTTTTTCAATAAGTCTCTTAATTTCGTCTGTAAAAATTCGAAAGTGAAAAATGAGTCTACAAGCTCCGGTCTCCCCTACAATTTCGAATTTTGTAAACGCGTTCACTATCAGGAGTATATGTTTTTTCGCAAGGTTATTCTTATTGATGAGTTCAAAAAGATTTATATATGGTATTAAATGGTAAAGCTCTATGCTAATAAAAGTAGCGCATTTCTTTCATCTGAGCTGAAATGCCAACGATTTTCTTATTGACTATTTCGATCTAATTATCTGTAGTCCAATAAGCGCTTAGTATTATTGATATATGATATGGTTAATAAGTCCAATATGATGGATTTTTGCACTATTTTTATTAATGTAGAATTTTATTATACACGACATTGCCTTTGAATAAGTTTATATGTAAATACCTTTTCATCTTTCTCGCAAGTTTCGAGTATGCAATGCATTTGAAACAATTTTTTATGTATTTACTGACTTTCTCAGACATTTTGGGGAACTAGTAATATTGCTTTATAATATCACAGATCTTCCAACGCGAAATGATTTAGCCGAGTTTTATAAAAGGAAGGGAATAATTTCACGCGCGCATGTCTTTCTTTTAATATTTCTGATTGTACTTTTGACCAATCATCGGGAACAGACTAAACGTCAGTAAGCGATCACCAAACGAATGCATACAGTTATTATTGTATATGCAGTCTGGAGCCGAGTTTCGTAAAAGTGGTTAACTTCACGTATAACTTTTTTGGTATTTTCAATTATAAATGATCGGGAATAGACTATCAAACGTCAATAAATGATCATCAAACGAATGCTTACAGTTACGAATGCTTACAGTTAAGTCTACAAAATCGAATTTTAGAAATGGAGAGATTAACTTCATACGCGTCGTTTTTTAGAAATTTCTCATTATAACTTTGACTATCAAACGTCGAGAATGAACTAACAAACATTACCAAATGATCATCAAAGGAATGATAATGATAATATTTTTATTTTAATAGTGAGAGACCAACTTCACACTGTTCCATAGGAGGAGAGGGTGGAACATATTGTCTCCATTACACACTTTTCATCAATTTTCATGCTTACATTGCAGTGTTGCATGACTGTGATAGATTTTCTAACATGTATAGTCAATGTGTGTGTATATATATATATATAAATTTTTTAAATATTATATAATGAAAATATAATAAAACGAAATTTGTGAATATATGCAGAAATCAAATCAACAAAATTAAAGGATCACTTATTCCACCCTACAAAAGTAGGTAAATTTCAAGAATGAATTTCGTAAAAAATGATCATATTGTGATGTTTAAAAGCACATTTTAAAACTTGAAATCTAAACTACTTTTCAGATCAGTAAAAAAACGGTTTTACTGATATTTCGTGAAGTTATTACACAAACATAAATAAAAAGATACATTGGATATTTTTAATTTTTTTACAAAATTTGTGAAGTTCCACGATGTAAATTAAAAATTGTACACAAATGCGGTTTACATCATTCGAAAGAATAAATCTTTAATTTGCTTTTTTGAAGCTTTGTATGATATTTTTTCTCTGAGTTATTTGATGTTGAAGTAAAAACGATCCTTTTTGCTTCGATGTTGAATAACTCGATGAAAAAAAATCGTACAGAAGTCAATAAAAGATAAAGTAAAAATCATTGTATCAAAATGTTTAAAAAAACATTTTAAAGCTTGAAATTTGTTTGCTGTTTCTCAGCAAAATTAAAATCATTTAACGTCATTTAATCAGCATTAAAAAGGATTAAATTTAAATTTCAAAATAAATATCTCCGCGAAGAATGTTAAAATTGCGAAATGATGTTCGAAAAAGCATTTTAAAACCGTAACAAATATCCTTAATTATAAGTTAAGTTTGGCATTTTCTTTTTAAATTGATTTTTAACCATTATGCTACAATTTTTTTCACTAAGTAATTTGAAATGGATTTTCTCTAAAAATTTCTAAAAATTTTGTTGCTATATTTTAGAAATTTTAGAAAAAAAACTAGAGGAAATTTGTTATGACTGTTATGCATCCAAACAATTGGAAATTTATTTTTTGGGATCGCTCAGATAGATAATGAAAGAAAATGGAGTGGATTTAGAAAAACGCTTAGACTTTGTCTCGCAGGTATATGCACAAAGGCGAATATCCAAGAATCGGACGCATTTTATCGCTCCGGAATATGGATCAATGTTTTGAAGGGATGTTATAACATCTAATGAACAATGCAAACATTAGTCCGAATTTTTAGTGAAGCAACTTAATTCTTATAACTTAGGTCCGAACCATGTGTGATCCTTGGAGGAGAAGATTTATGCTTATAACTCTTAGAGTTAAATGAGAGAGAGAGAGAAAGAGAGAGAGAGAGAGAGAGAGAGAGATTTAAGTTGATTAACATTTAAAATTAATTAGTTAATAATCTATTGTCGATATGTGAAAATTATATATAGTACAATAGTAAATTGTACTTATAAATTGATTGTATAGATGAGTGTTTAATCGTTTTTTTTTTCTTATTTAAGAATTCAAAAATTTAAGAATTCATGTAAAATTATATAATCGAGGAACATGTTTCGAATAGTCATTAATCATTCTCTCAAATAACATAGATTTAGAGCAATAGCTACATGTTGATTTGATATATAAATAAAAACGCAATTATTTGCTAATTAAAAATTGGAATCCATTAAACATATAAAAGAGAGTAGTAATGCTATTATACATTATTAATACTTAAAAGGAAAATCATTAAATTTAGTTTACATAAAATTTAATTTAAATAAAAGAGAAATAAAAAAAAATTGTATGTTTTCTAGTGATTTTTGCTAGGTAGCTTAATTATTAGTAATTGGTTCTTAATTAGTGTGAATGATTTTTTATAAAAATTCTCTATCTTTAAATGTATATTCAAAGTTAAAATTTTTCACTTGTTGCTTAAACTTATTTTAATCTTTCCAAATTCACGCCAAGTAGGTTCTTTGAGCAAAGTAAACAGGGGCAAAGCGAATGGTCCTCTTTACTTGATATGTGATTACATTGAAAATATCGGGAAGACGATCTTTCGAGTGAACGAAAAGCACATGACTGTTCACATCTTACTTTTATTTCTTTTCCATAACGCAGTATGATGTGTTCTGAAAAATACGATTTACTGTCCGAAGATCCAGTGCAGTCAGTACATCAATGAGCTCATGAAGACTGCACTACATATAGAGGATTTGGCAGTTACTTTTGGGATGACTGCCGAAACTGATTTTGATTTTTTAATTTCATCTTCATTGTTCCTCGAGTGATCATCTACTTTACCCAGGGGGGCAAGTGGTTTCTCTTTTTTTGACTAAAAATACATTTAAATGTTCAAGTTTTTTAATTTAATTTTATTTCAAAGTTGATTCTATTAATAGAATTATAAGAATAAAAAAGTTTTTTGATCTTAATTTTAACTATATCATTTTTCTTCTCAAATCTTAATATAGCTGCTTTACCAAGACTTCCCCTACATTTTTCTGCCATAAGAGAATTGAGTCATATGGCAAAAGTGCATCATGATGTCGACTGGTTCAAATAATTTCGTGTATAGTAGCGGACAAAGGGGAAAAGAGATTGAAGAAAAATTCTTATGAAAAGGGGAAACGAGGCAGGTATCTGTTCCGTCGATTTCATCAATTTTGAGAATATTATATAAAAGCAGTACTAAAAAGTTGATAAAAATTTTTGAAGCTGTATGAGAAGAAAATAAACAATTTTTGTTGTTTTTCTATAAAGTTAAATATTTGAATAAAAAATTAATGAAAACCAATATTCGGCGATATTTAATAATTAATATCTTGTGAAAATTGTAAAATGGTGAAGGACTTTTCGATTCGACAGTTTAATTCATTCTACTAGCACACGAAATATTTGGCAGTCATTCTGGGATATCCTGTATACGGATATCTTTTATCTAATTTAAACAAGGAAAAATATAAAATATAGGATATCAGGATATTTTCATATGAATGTCATCCGACACGGATTGGGACCTTTTTTCTTTCTTTTTTCTCTGGGTGAGTTTCTTTATCGGTTTCCACTCCTAGAACTCCCCACTCTTCATGCTTCATAGGCAGACTGTTACTTCTCAGTCTTAGCTGGGATTTACGTGTCTTAACATCCATCATCATTGTGCATCTCGTCGGGATTTTTATAGATTAATTCAGAAGAAATGAAAAAGTGCGAAGTTAATTTATTAGCCAATACTATTGTTCAACAGACACGACAGAATGATAATGACAAACAGACTGAATTCTCCGAATGGAGGAATACATCGGTAAGTGTAATAAAATATAATTAATTCGTGAGATTTTTCTCTCACGGTCGATGATTAGAGAAGGATTATTAGCGAAAGGAAATTCAAATTCTTCAGTCTTGAAAATCAGATGATCCATTCATTTTATATATATATATATATATATATATATATATATATATATATATATATCAATAAAAATAAAAAATAATAAAAGTTTAGATGAGGCTAATGAGAGTCATACGCTTGTAGACGCGAAGAGAAGAAGTAGATAATCTTCAGATGTTCATGATTATCTTCATTTTATTTTGAACATTTCGACTCACTTTGGAGTCTTCATCAGCAGTTAAAATCAAAAACTCCTCCATTAAGAACAAGTCAGATTAGCATTAGAAATGCAGCATTCATTACACTGCATTCATTACACTGCATTAAATTTACAATTTAATATAATGAAGCAAGAAAAATATCAAATAATAAAATCAAATGACTCACCTCAATAGAAAACGAAAAAATAAAGCTCAAAAATAACGATTCAAAATTATGCCATTAATTAAAATATATATTAAATCTCTATCGTATTATTATATAGTACTACTATTATATAATATATTATATATACATATACAGAGTATCCGGCAAGACTCTAACCATAATTCACAAATAGGTAGATGGGACTAAATTGAGTCAAAAAGTCCTCCATTTTGCAATTTTTGCAATTTGACAAGTTAATTACTAAAAATTGAATATTGGTCTTCAATAATTTTTTACTCAAATACTATCAACTTTACTTGCTATTTTAGAAAAATAGCAAGAGACAAAAATTATTTATTTTTCTCATAAAGTTTTGCGAATTTTTTTAGAATTTTTTTCAATTTAATACTGTATTTTCTCATGTTGGTAAAAAAATAAGAAAATGCAGTACTCAAAAGTTGATAAAAAATTCTGAAAAATTCTTAGAGTTCTATAAGAAGAAAATAAATGATTTTTGCACTTTTGCTGTAAAGTTGATAGTATTTGAATAAAAAATTATTGAAGACTAATATTCGGCAAGTTTTAGTAATTATTATCTTGTTAACTATTGTGAAAATTACAAAATAGTACAAAACTTTTTTACTCATCCCATCCTCATTAGTCCCATCTATCTTCCTGTCCCATCTATCTTCCTGTGAATTATTACTAGAACGGTATATTTATTTGTATATTCTTGAAAGGAAAATAAAGCATGTAACTAGTATGTAATTGGTTGAAAGAACCCTGCACAAACTTTATTTAAAGGAAATTGAATTTTGATCGAATTGCTTGAAAATTTAATATGTTGTAGATCTTATCGTTCTGATAAAAAGTCTCCACAAGCACGACTCCCTGTAATAAACTGTTTGACCTTCACGAAGCATCATTTTTCGAAATGGACTAATACTACAATTTCTTATTTTCAACGGCGTACGTATTCCGTTATTATTTGCACTTTCTATGTATATTTTTAAATAAAAAGTTATAAGAATAATATCATCTGATTGTTTCTCACAAATCGGGGTGCTTATTGTGAGTCTCCTCGCATCTTACAAATCGGAGTGCTTGATTATTGTAAGTTTTGTATTGCAAGATACAAGAGAAAAATGAATTTTTATTTTTATTAAAAAAATATAATTTTCTTACAAGAAAGAAATATTTAACTGATAAGAAGTAATAGTATGAGTAGTTATGAAAACAATTGTTGTGAAAAGTAGTTGCTAAAAAGAATTATTTGTAAAAATAGTTGCGAAAACAATTAATTTAAAGAATAGCTCTGAAAGAATTTACTATTAATTATAATAAGTCGCAGGAGTTTAAGCACGATCTCGGGTTGGGCATAAAAATTCGCTGCGTACACTGCATGCTCATTGAAATGAGATAGCAATATTTCGACTGCCGCATGGCCAACTCAGTGTAAACAAAGCACAGTGGTTCTTCATACATGCCCCATAATTGTCTCAAAAATTTCGCGTCTTGATGTGAAGCAACACAGCGTTGACTTAAAAATCAGGTTATTGACTTCGATATCTTTAGTTTTTGGGGATAGCACTAAAAAAAAAGCGCTATCTATACTTTTTTTATAATGATTTCCTCCACTATGTAGATCTTTTCCATACTATCTACATCATGATAGATAATATGGAAATGGCATTTTATCATTTTCTTGTGGTGGAAATCTACTTACAATTAGTTTTACAATAAAATTATCTCTACCTATCATCAACAATATTTTAAAGAATAATCATTTTTTAGAAAAGTTCTAAAGAATTTTTTAAGAAACTTTTTTAAGAAACGCCAACAAACGGTTTGATAGTGTGAAAAAGATCTACATACTGGAGGAAATCATTATAAAAAAAGCATAGATAGCGCTTTTTTTTTAAGTACTATCCCCAGTAGCCCTATTCTACTCTCATTTTTTTATGCACGAATTATTCCAAATGCCGAGCTCTCATTCTTGAATAGTTTGAGAAATGTTATTTAAAAAATATATTTAAAAAGACATATCTATTATTATTATTATTATTATTATCATTATTCCATAAATTTTAATTATTCATTCTTTTATATGACAAAATATATGTTATAATGCTGCTAACAAAATGAATAAATTTTTAAATCTGTGTAAATTTCGACATTTCCACGATATCAAGATAACAGTTTATTATATTAATTAATTTATAATGTCAGATTATATCCAATTTGAGTTATTTTTAATCGTTTGTATAGGTCTGCTGCTACTCGATATATTAACTTAATAAAATAAACAATAAAAAATTGCATAATTTAACTCAAGAAATTAAATTTGACTCAAATTCAATTATTATTTATGTACATACGTTAATAGGTCAAAATTAACTCCAAAAATAGATTAATTTACATTTTGACACATGAAAGTTAAAAATATCAAAATGTTATTTAACTCAATGGTTGTCATATTTAACAGTAATGAGTTATCATGCCATATATTTTCAATAATAAGCACATCTTTTATAAA
>Ga0157364_1007349_pt1 | contig 11410 bp, 6 predicted proteins | sample AttsexASBM2_FD_111476 | JGI IMG/M metagenome (GOLD analysis project Ga0157364, IMG submission 111476) | Fungus gardens microbial communities from leaf cutter ant in Ribeirão Preto, State of São Paulo, Brazil - Atta sexdens ASBM2 | ecosystem: Host-associated > Fungi > Mycelium > Unclassified ...
CACACACACACGCACACACGCACACACACACACACACACACACACACACACACACACACACACACACACACACACACACACACACACACACACACACACACACACACACAAATAATTTAACAATATTAAAGAAAACTAAGAATGAAAATTCAAAAATGGTTTTAATAAAAACCAAACTGATTTTTCAACTTCATGAATACGTGGAGATAATAAGAAAAGATAAATAAGAAAGACCGAATCAAAATTAATTCTTTTTCTTCTCTGTATTTCATCTCACAGAACAATCATTTTTTTGTAATCATACTAGAATTCTTTTAGATCATCGCTATTGTGCAGTATAACGTATGTTAACAAAAATTTCATGCTAGTATTAGGAGTATTCTAGGAGCTTCTATTAGGAGTATGATTTAGTTTTAAGAGTTTTTTTTTCTCAAAAACTGATTTATTTAAACAACATATTACATAAATGTTTAATAACTGTTGTACGATCAACATTTAATTCTCTGGCAAATTCTGACATGGATTGTACTGGATTTTCATCCAATAATGCTTGCAAATCTGCATTTTCCAGTTTTTGTTATTAACACTGAAGTCACCTTCGAAATCACCACTTTTAAATCACCAGTTTGAAATCAATATTCACACTCTTAATTGATAGAGAAACATTACGTCAAGCTTCTATCAGAGTTCTATGACTTTTAAACCGTTTTCTTCTGATTAAAAAATAAAAGCAACGCTTATCGGAAATGCTCTTTAGAAAACTCAATTTTTAAATGATATAATATTGTGCACGTTATCTATTGTTAATAACGACTAAATATTATGAAGTGATATTAAGAAATAATAGCTGATTGAAATGTTTTCGACAACACTGACATTAATGCCATCTCTTGCAAAACTCTCAAAACTAAATCATACTTCTAACAAATACCAAAATTTAACAAAGTTCTGTTTTGTGCGGTATAAGAATCGATTTATAAATGATTGCGTGTGAAATATATCTCTCATTCTTATTATTCTCTCTCTTGAGCGCAATGTAATTTACTCACCTCTACTGCAAATTCTAGCAATAAGAATAATACGAACTATATATTACTCTCTTCCTTTAAAAATGATACAACTAAAAAAAAATTATGCTTCCAGAAAGAAGAAAAATTTTTGGAATTGTTTTTCGAATTATTAACTAATCAAATAATATTGGCAAAAAATATTTTTAACATAATCAAATGTTATTTTTGCTCACCCCCCCCCCCCCGCCTCCCCATTTTGGTTTCAAAATTCTAAAAAAAAATCACTCTTTTTGAGTTGTAACAATTTTTTTTAAACTACTCTTCTCAAATTGTGACGCTTCTGAAAATGACAATTTTGATGATTTTTTTCATAAGATAAGTTAGTTTCTAATGAGGTTAATATTTATTTAATTCATTTATATAATAACTTTAAAATCTTATTTTTTTATTTGTGTCATTTTTGAAGTAAGAAAGCGATATAGCAACTTATAGCGATAAGATATAGCGATAAGAAACTTAAGAAGTGAAAAAGTAAAAATTATAACATGTTTCGAAATTACTATATTTAAGAATCAAAATTGTGCGTAGTCTCGAACTAAATCAAATAGATCGATCCCATCGTTGATCGACATCTATAATTGTAGTTTTAGTAAATAATTAACACTTTCTTTCATTCAATTTATTTTTAGTTATTACCTAACTGTAATGTTTTGCCTTTTCTGCGCTACGATGTTTGTATTTCTTTACAATAGCTGGCGTCTTCAATTCAAGAAGTAAAATTTTTTTATCAGAAGAGTGCATTCCTTCCGCGCGATAGAATAGATATCGACAGATTCCTCTTTCTCTTCCTCTTTCTCTTCTATTTCGATTGCCAATGTCGGTTTCTCTGCTTCATTTAATCTAAACGATAAAATCAATCTCCGTCTTTATTCGATCAAACTTTATATACTTAAAGTAAAATGCACCTTAAAATTATTTTGTTAAAAATATATACTTTTTCCGAATTAATTAATTCGGCCGTAATTTTAATGCTAAAGAATACACAGCAGTTTCTCTACTTTTAAATATATTTGTTTATAGATATTATCCGTCCGTATTGCTGTTATTCATATTCAAACATTTTATTCGTGCGTTTTATCGTTATAAAAAATGATGCTCAGGAATAATTAAAATTATAATGCACGAAAGGGCATAATATACGGGCGCTCAAAGGTTATCTGAACTCATTTTGTATAAGCAACAAGCTGGTATGTCTATAACAACGAAGTAATGACATCGCCGTGACGTAGTAATTGGTGTAGAATAATATTGCGGGATAGAGTAATATTGAACGCACAGCGAAAGTTCCTCGGATGTCTCAACGTAGTTGCTTTATTACAGAGAAATTGCATTAAGAATATGGAATGTGTCATAGATCACGTAAAAGATATCGTCGTGTATTATTCTTCTCCTTCAGCTTTGTATATTAAATCGATAACATTGCCAAAAAAAATTTACAATTATTTAGACAAAAATAATATTCGTTTTATTTTTTTTTCTTAAATTTTACAAATATAAAACATATCATAGAATAAAGAAGTTAATGTGATGAAAACTATAGTACGAACATAATTTATATAACAAGTAGATAAATGATTTATTTGCCATGCTTTTATAGTTTTTGACAAAATAGTTGTGCTCATTACAGTGACGAAATATTTCATTTTTTTTATATGTATATTTTATAAGTATATTTTATTTTATAAGTGATTATATTTTTCGAAAAAAGATGATGTTTTCATATTAGTGACATTTTTACAGCAATAAAAAATTATAAAAATATTAATAAGTTACTTGTTTTTTTTTTATTACATCAAAATATTTTTTTAAACATATACGTATAATGCGTTTACTAAAGATTTAATAAAATAGTCTAAATTAACAAAATAATACTTACGATTACATAAATAGCAGATTAAATTAAATTAGTAGCATTTTTATATAACATTTCGTTTTATGGTATGATTTTTGTTTAGTGTGAGGACAACTCAATGAAGTTAAAATGTGTGATTAATTTTTTAGCTTAGCTAATAATTTATCTTCTTCATTTCTTCCAATTATATTTGGCCTTTTTTTTTCTAATTTAAGAGCAAAGATTAAGAATCAATATTATATTCTTCATTTTTTACATTTGCCAGACATTTGTTACAATATACTCATTAGAATTAACGCAGTGTGAAATTATATAAAAAAGTAGTGTATGTATAATATATATATATATACATAATCATATAAAGTTTCATATCTACTACGATTATTCTGTAAGCATCGCTTGTGAATAACGCAAAGGGGTACGAAGTTCCGGTTCAGAAAAGATAGATACAAACGATCATAAGTGGAAAATGTCATCCCCCCTCCTCTCTCTCTCTCTCTCTCTCTCTCTCTCTCTCTCTCTCTACACCTCCGACGGAGGTGTTGTACGGCGAGCAGTAAGTCGGAGATGGAGAAACGTACTTAACGAACGGAGAAGTTCATTAAAAGCGAAACGACGTTAGCCGACCTAAAATCACCCCTTCGTCACCTCCCGCTCGCGCCCTCTCCTTCGCCATCCACTGGTTCCGCTTGTCATCGTAGACTTGAAACTCTCTCGGGCCTCACAGGTGAAACGGATTACGGAGGAGAAGAACGGCGGAGGCGAATTAATCGGCCGGGCGAGATATCGCGTCGTAGGTGAGTTAGTTCCTCAGAGAGAAAAAAGGAAGTTCGATAGGAAATAGATCATCGCGTTCTGTGGCGGAGCGGAGAGACGAGCGTCAACGGTGGCGGTGGCGGCGGCACGGCGGCGCGGGTGGCGAAAAAAAACGGCCCATCTCCTCACGGGAGATTGCTTTCCTACAATTTCTCTGGTGGTCTCTCTTACCATCTTCGACCGCCTTCGACTGTCGTTATCGTTAATAGAAATCATTCAGCGACTATGAATTGCCTACCAGTTATCCTGAAATTTCATTATTTTCCCGCTGGCGGACGGCGGACTTACGTCTTATACGGAGCGGGGAAATTTCCGGAGGGTAAAATTATCAGCGAGAATACTTACGGACGAAAAGTCGAGCGAAATTTCATGCCGCGCACACCGCCTACGCTTCTTCCCCATCGCATATATTAATGTCCGATCGAATTAAGCGCTAAATACTATTGAATATAATTACTTGTATCATAGTTATTTTTTATTTTTGCTGATTGGATTAATTTTAATTATTACTTAAAGCATTTAATTTTTCTTTCTATTTTTCTTTCTATAACATTTATTTCTTTTATTTTTTTTTAAATTGAAAAAAATGTTAGATAAATATTACTAAGGTTGTAAAGTTTACACAGCCTTAGATTACATTTATACGGACACCCTTAATTGAATTTAATAACACCTGTAGTTATGAAACTAACCAATCATTCCAGCTATTCCTTTGATTGTAATTGGTCAGTTCTTAAGGAGATTCTCGCGCTACTTCCTAGTAGAGTTTACAGTTTATTCATAATAATATGTAAAATGATTAAAATAATAAAATAAAAAGATTACTAACAATATCTTATATATCATTATACATAATTATTTTTAATTTTATATGTTAAATAATAATTTTATATGTTAAATAAATTTTCAAAATGACAAAATAAAAGTTGTAAGATGCTCATTTGATGTGCATGCATCGTCCATTTGACATATATTCTAGCTTTTTTCATTGAAGAATTTAAATTTAATATTTTGTAAACTGTATGGTCAGTTTAAATGAAACTTTACGAGACTAAACTTAAATGTTTACTTTATAATTATAACGATTTTTAAATTGCCTTGTACGCAAGTGTTTCAATTTAAAATAATTACAGAAGGTATCCTTCAACTTGTAAGGTAACTTCAGCAAATATGCCGCGATTACAGAAGTCAGAAAAAATAGAAGAAGTGAGAGTTTTCTCGCAACTACTTTGTTACATGTTTTTATGTTATAATATTGTGTTATGATTTCAGCTTCTTACTGTTAATATTAATGAAATTATTGAATCGATTTGTCACTATAATAAGTAGAGCCATAATTAAGTAGAGTCATAAATTATAATCTATATAAAATGATTATAGAGCGTGTAAAAAGCTTAGTAGTTATTTCATGATACACAAGCGTAGAGGAATAGAAAAGCATGTTGCATAGCAAAATACAAGTGCTTTACTCTTTTATTCTTTATTCAGTTTGTTGTCTTGTATATCCCACCTGTTTGGGACATACGGCATTTTTAGCGGGCGGGATTTATGGCCAAAGAATATAAAGTATGCAAATTGGATTCAGTGCACTAAATGCAATAAGCGCATTACATGAAATATGTACCTCATGTAATAATACTAGTAATATACATATGTAGGAAGACTGTAATTATTATCTATTTATACTTCATATTTATAATTCTTATTCCTTAAACTTAATAAAATTTTGTAACCTACTAAAATTTTGTAAACATATTTTATAAGATATTGTGTCATTTTACGTCTTATTTATAAGCATTATTTGTAAATTTTTCATGAGCCGTACCCCCCTCCTCTTATGAGTAGCCGTATATTCCATCTCTATTGGATATACGGCAAAAATCCCAGGATTTCAAAAAATTCTTTTTTTAATACAAAAAAGTATTTCGGATTTCTAATATTTTTTTTCATAGTAATAGACAGTACAAAGTATTTTTTCTGATATAATTCGTTTATCTTAAAAACACAGTAAATATTACTTAATAAAATAATAATTAATTTCTGTTAGATGCGGCATATACAATATATCGAAGTTACCCTAATGTAAAATTCCATAAATTTAGAATTAAATCTCTTCAAAATGATACGATGAAAGTCAATGAAATTTTGTCTAGGTATTTTTGATATTACCTGTTATAATATAACTTTTGTATTACCTGTATAATATGTCCCTGTATATGTACCTTGTATGTATAGACTTGTCTTATATTTCATCAAATATGAGAACCTCCTTAATTACGGATGTTGTTAAATCTAATTAACCCTTCATGGTTACTGTAAGTCAAAATGATCCGAACATTACTAGATTTCAAAATTTTTCTGGAATCGGAAGACGCCGTATTTGTTATCAACTGGAGATTTGAAGTTTCAATTATCAATAGAAATGTTTAGTTTTTTAATCAGATCGTTAATATATGTCTAGCAGCCATTCACGCAAAAAGTTTTTTCTCGGGTTAGAGTGTCAGTAAATGTGACCAACGTGTCATTTTCGTTAAAAAATTTATATTTTTGTATTAAATTGCAAAAATAAGCAAGATTGTGTGTCCTTTATGTAAGGATAAAAAAAAACGATAAGGAAAGAATGTCGTGTCTACGGCCCATGTGTGATAAATACACTTTAAATCTAAAAATCAGTAGATAATTTATTGAACTGACATACTTGGTACCGAATTATCAGCATATTATATTAGCACATTTGGCACTGGATAATCAATAAAATTCAACTATAAAAGAAGAGAAGTTTTAGCATTATGTAAAATATCGATATTTGCACGTTTTAATACATCGTAATTCCAAACTTACAATACTATATATGTAACGTTGAACACTACATTTATACACTGAAGCAGGATTCGCTATAGAGGGATACCACATTTCATTAATTAATTAACAGTAATATATTTAGCACTGAATCAAAGATTATCCACTGATTCAGATTTAGAGAGCAGACTCTATTTGTGCACTGAGATTGCTGTGGTGAAGAGTAATGTTTTCTATGTATTTTTTGTATTTTATGTTTTTCACTTATATTTGTTTTCAGTATTAATAATAATAATAATTTTTACATTAATAATAACTTAAATCAATAATAAATAGCCTTTTATCCGATTTTAACATCTTTTTACATCTAAAAAACGATCATTTTTTATCTTTAAAATAAATACCTTTTTTGAAACGCATGTAATCACTATTTTTTTTTAAGTATATTATCTCAAGAGTATTAAGTTAAAACTGCATTTAAAAATATTATAAATTTAAAAAGTTATGATTTTTAAAATAAAAATACTCATTTTTCTTTAGTGTTAACATTAAATTTTTCACTTTTCCTTGTCCACAACTTTGTTTTAAGAGACTATAAGTCGTAAAGCCTTAAAAAATTGACTCACATTTGAATATGAGAAAAACAATTCACTGTGATTGATTAATTTCGTACTTATGGCTTACGGCTTCTTAAAGGTTGTAGACAAGATATTCAACGCTATTGTTTTATTTTCTTAGAAGATGAAATTATATATTGTAATTTTTTGAAGTCAATGGAACCTTTTATTTTGGTAATACTTCAGAAAGAGTTCGGGTCATTTTAATCCAAAAACAACCGTCGTGTGACTTTTTTTAAATGTGACCATAAAGGGTTAAAAGTATTCGTGTAAACCTAGTCTTAGTTTGTCATAATATTTTTTATGTTATATTTATTATAGATTTTCACTTACAGTGAATACAGAACATAGTAAGTAAGAGGATGTAAATTTTTAGAAAATACTACTTTGACATTTTCATTTTTTAATATTCTTTATCTTAATATTCTTTTTCTTTGGTCGTTATCGACTATTGTCGTTCTTCTGTTTTGTAAATTTATGAACCGATTTTACTTTTTTCTTATTTTATAATTATTTTAATAATCGTGAATTAAATTTCGTCTTCTCTCTTAAAGTCCTATTAAATAATATCCTCATTTTAATGGGATGTGAGGCATTTCACATCAAATCAAGCATCCTTGAAATATTGTTATTCTTTTATTTTTTTTTTTTTAATTTGCTGACATATTCTACAGATAAAAATATGAGATATATGTTTCGCGATAAAAATTTGAAATTCTTTTGTGAAATTATTCGCATACTTATACGGAATCGCACCATCACACAACAGAATTTTTTAACTATACATTCCATTCGAGTTCAATTACTTTGTAATTGAAGTGGGAATATGATGATATTTTTACAAAATTTTTAAATTGACGAATTGATGATGGAAAATGTTAATAAAAATTTTTAACAAATGGAAAATGATTTATTTAGATGAAATGATAAAAATAACTCTTCTATATAGAACATTTTAAGAGCTTTAAAATTGATCTCGTTTTTTTGTATAATTAATGGTTCCGATTAATGATTATAATAATTTGAATGTTTACATGAGCGACGTTTCTTATGAATTTCTGCAACAAGCGTGAATAACTTCACAAAAAGTCTTTTGCAAAACATATGTTTCATATTTTTATCTGTAGAATATGTCTGCAAATTAAAAAAAAAATTTTAAATGACGATATTTCAAAAGTGCCCAGTTTTATGGAATGCCTCACGTGTATTTAGACAATTTTTACTGCGTGTTTTCATACATTTATATAATAGATTTCGTATTTCATTAGAGATATGAGGACAACATTAGTAAGAAAGGGCAATAATCAGATGCTTCTCAAGTTTAATTGTATAATGTGTGACAGAGAAAGTAACGGATCATTTATATCTCTATCCTTTGTATATTGTCTTCAGGTATTACAATACATATGAATGAACAGTTTATATTTATGTAAAAATCTATGTTCAATCAACAACTAAAATTATAATATCAATATTTATAATTTCGTATTTTTTTACAATATAAATGTAATACAATACATGTTACATTATTGAGTGCAAAATTATAACATTGTTACGTTACTTTCAATTGATATCGACTGAGTGATTTTGCCTCGTCATTGAACAAATTCGACCCATTTGCGCAGACAAACGCGATACTGCCATTATGTGAAAATCGTAAGACTCGTTGTTCTCTCACCGAGTTCTCCCTCCCGCTTGAAGGAACAAAAACCACATTTCAAAAGGATACTACGAGAATCGCCGAAGCTCTTGGTTAACTTCATGCTACGTATAAGAACCAAACCGAGCAAAGATCGTATCCTCTCAACGCGGGGTAACTCCGGGGACCCCGAAAGCTTCACAGCCATTGATCTCGCGAGAAACCACTTACAAGATAGTCTTGTATCTTTTCCGTGCTCCCAACCGAGCCGCTCGTTCACGCCCCAACGACACCTAATTGGGTGCGCCCCGTAGCCGGTCCATTATATGGGGTGTCAAAATACTTTTTCACCTCTCGTAATCCTCCCGGCACCTATACAGAGTCTCTCTCTTCTTGTATCCCCTTCTTCACCTCTCGTCACCTCTCCTACTCTCTCTCCCTCCCTCTCTCTCCTGCCGTCGCCAGTTTTATCCCCGCGTTGCTCCAGGACAAAGGGTATGCGTGCTTGTATCTCAAAGCGGCCGACCGAATGAAATGCACAATGGAATTGTCGTCACACGTCGCGTTTCAAGAAGTAAAAGACGTTTTTCCGTGGTCTGGTGGTTCTACTGCGCCGTATAAGCCATCTTAGAAAAAGATAGAAACCCTGAGCCCAGAAGTGCAACAACATGTGTACACGTATAGAGTAAATTCTCGCTCGCTCCCCTCTACACGCGTATTTTCCCTCCCATTCCGTTCCAATCCGCGATCGTGCTTCTGCCTTTTCTCTCGTTTTCTCTTTATCTCTCCTGCCAAGTTGGCGTATAAGTGACAATTTTGGCGTAACACCGTTTGCCGTTCGTTGAATTCGAAGAAAGGGAGGCGAAGAAGGGCAATTTTGTCACCACCTCGGAAGACACAAGATCGTGAGAGACGCCCCGTTCCAAGGTTTTCCTATTCAAACAAATCATTGATACGCCACTCGTAGTAATCTCTACTCCCGAGATCGTACCAATTTATACGATAGATATATTTAAATATAAATTTTATATTTTAATCCTCTGCAACCGACACCAAAATCTATAATATAATTACTGATGCTTGAGGTCTCATAGATTACTTACAGATTCATTTAATTTATGGTAATTAAATAACACTGATTAATTTTAAAGAATTAAAATGACGTATAAAAAAATAGATATTAAGTAGATTTTAATTAAAACAGTCTATATTTGCAGATGAAATATAAGAAAAATAGAATTGTTTGATATTTTTAACAAAAAAACTTATTATTAATTTTATTATTTATAATTATAATTTATTATTTATAACTGAATGCCCGAAAACAGTTTTATGATGTCTACATTGAATTGACGTATTTTATGTAAACTACAAAGATAAAAAGTCATTGGCATAATGTTCACATGAATATAATCTATCGAACGTCATCAAAATATCAAAATTTCAACGTGGATTGCAGAATAAAAATCGATGTGAATTTATTATTCACATGAATTCCATATTACTATTTTCTAATTTCACTCCCATTAAATTTCTAAATAGTAATTTAATATTAATTCTATGATATATATGATTATATGTATTGAAATCTATATAAGCGTAGAATGTTGAAATTTTGAAAAAAATTCATTTCGATTTGACAATAAAATTACAATATTATGTTCGGAGAAAACAGAGAAAACTGTTTAGTTAAATTAAATGGAATTCTAATGAAAAACGATTTAAAATTCTGATTAAATCTACTAGAATTCTAATTAGGAAATTCTGAACTTTGGTTATCTCAATTAGATTTCTAATTAGATGTAACCAAAATTCTGAATCATTTTTCACTAAAATTCCAATTAATTTAACCAAACATTTTTCTCTGTATGGATATGATGTTAATGAATTTTTGTTCACGTAAAATATGTGAAATACGTGGATTTAATATAAACACCAACGTACCTGTACTCGTCAGAATGGAGCCAATAGATCCACCGGGCTACTCAACTTCGGAGAATTAAATATTACATTTTTTTATACAGTAGTTCTATCTGTCACACTGCATCTATTGACAATATAACAATATTCACGATAAGATTTATTGCTATGTATTTTCGAGAAATTATATAACTGCGTTCAAAATGATTTGTTAGCAGTTCAACAATCTGATTTGACCTTTCGGGGGAATGCTTTTAGCGGAGCCTTTTCCAACTTCACAGTGTCGCTAACAGAATTACATTGAAGGCCCGATAATTGCTGATAATTCGGATGAACTTCGTTAAGACGCTCATCTGGGCTGGGGCGAAATGCTTTCATTTGATTATTACTCGATTTCGATAACGCGATTATCACGTTCGTAGCGTAAATCGATTGCGTTTTCGTTTCCTTGGAATTACTAGATTATAATTTCAAATAACTGCAGTATTCAAAGCATCATGTAAAATATAGCTTTTGTTATAACGTCTCTGTAATTCAAGCTATTTCGAGTAATATTTTAATCTTAACTCGGAAGTAGTCACCTAATTTTTTTATGTAAACGATCACCAAGGATATTTTTACACTCTAATTAAAATCATTATTGTTAATAACATATTGTATATTATTGATTGTTTTCTAATTTATTAGTATTCAAGTA
>Ga0157364_1007350_pt1 | contig 11409 bp, 9 predicted proteins | sample AttsexASBM2_FD_111476 | JGI IMG/M metagenome (GOLD analysis project Ga0157364, IMG submission 111476) | Fungus gardens microbial communities from leaf cutter ant in Ribeirão Preto, State of São Paulo, Brazil - Atta sexdens ASBM2 | ecosystem: Host-associated > Fungi > Mycelium > Unclassified ...
AAGTGTATAATAAATTTTTTTTTAAAATATTGTAGTAAATAATTTTTTTAATATAAAAAAAAAAAAAATGTTATTTTATTATATATATATATATATATATATATATATATATATATATATATATATATACAATATATATTTTTTATTCTAATAGATTTTTTATATCAAATATTACAATTACTTTAAGTAGTTCTATGTTATGTCATATGTCATCATATACTACAGTTAGTAACATTACTGGCTCAGCATTGACACTATTGCGTATCAGTAGTAATATTACTGTAGTAGCAGTAACACTAGTAGTAATTTTATATTTCCAAATGATATTAGAAACTTGTACGATAGACCAACATTTAAATTTCATTAATTTAAAAATCGAGATCATTTCGATATCGATTTAAGCTTAAGAATTAGCTAGATTTTGATAGAGTCGATAATATTTTTCCTTGATTTTATACTCATTTATGGTAAGAGACAGTAATAGGTTGTCAGCATTTATGATAAAAGAAATTTCCCTGAAATTCCTCAATATAAAAATGACGTCATAAGATTATATTAAATGTTGGCGATCTTGCGGCGTTCACGTTGGATTTGTAATGGCGCGGCCACGCGATTACCGTCCAAGCGTTTCCCGCGATATTATTGCTTCGAGGGCACTAGTCGAGAAAAGTGAGATTTTCTCTGCTTTAATTTTTATTGAATAGATCTTAAACATGGGCGAACATGTTTTACAATGGACACGGAAAGGATCTTAGCGATAGCGCGGTAATACTTTCCACGAGACGAGACGCATACAGTCGACGAGAGAGTTAGAGCGGCCAAAATGATCTGATTGTTTTAGATCGATTACGCATGCGTCGCTTAACAATCGACATCTCGTGGATTGATCGATTCTTTGTCGATGTGATTAGATGACTAGACGTCGTAAACGATAGGGAACCGGATACCGAACACGCCGCCCGCTTTGAAAGGGTTGACTTTCAATGTGACGTACAAGCATGAGTTCGTTAGCGTAACATAAAACGTGAATTGCTCTGATACGATTTAATATCATATTTAGTCATTGCACTGAAAATCAACGGATTGACATCTAAGTACGAAAGCGATATAATAAGTGAGAAACAATATAATAAATCATTCTTATTTGAAGATAAAAAGAAGCTTGCGCGAAATACGAAATAATCAGAAGGTTAATAGCTAAAGATACTTAAATCTAAATGTATGATAACGCATAGACTAGGCTTAAATTGGTAATATTGATAGTTTAGACAGTGACCTCACATAAGAACCCTTGGCAGTCTTGACAGTTGCGGTGCGCGCGATGCCGTCGAGACCAGGATGAACCTCCTGGACCTGCTCTATTGTCCACTGAAGCGGAGCTAGGTTTCGGCTGCCTTATGAGCACAAGTTGATTGGTTGACAACTAAGTTCCCTTGTTAGCCATCCATTTGATTCGGGCTTGTAGAGAATGAAGATATTCATTACTCCACCTGCACCAAAAATGCTGCCGGATTTGCTCTACACGTTGCTACCTACCAGTCTACCTAGTAGTCTATTTTCGCTCAAGTCAACACAAGGAAGACCATTCAAAGTCGTGCCAACCAAGAAATGTCCCTAGACTTAGACGCTAAGTTACCCCATAAGGGTCGGCGCTTAATGAGAAGGGACGCGAATTGAGGATCGCCTCAATTTCACAGAGGGTCGTTTGCATTTCCTCGAAGGTAAAATGAGCCTTACCCACGATCCGAGTCATGTAGTATTTGGCAGATTTTACGGCTGCCTCCCATAAACCTCCAAAATGAAGTGCATTAGGGATGAAGCTCCATGAAATTTCTAATTCCCGAAATTAAGAAAATTTTTAATCTCGTACTGGACTTGTGGATCATTATACATATCATATAATTCTTGAATTTGTCTGTGAGCACCCACGAAGGTGGTCCCGTTATCTGAATACATGTGCACAATACTATGCGCGGGCCTACCCCTACGCGAAATTAATTGCTTAAAAGTAATAAAGGCTTCGGACGTAAGGTCACTTACTAACTCTACATGGATCGCCTTCGTGATGAAGCACATAAAAAGCGAAACGTATGCCTTGTGACTCCGCGAGTTTCTACGCTTTCCCTCACATAACAAGAGCGGTTTGGCAGTCTAGTCTACGCAGCGAGAGAAAGATCTAGAGACGTTAACTCGGCTGGCCGGTAATGAGCCCATTAAGGCCTCTGATTGATTAGGTTTAGCCCTAAAACAGATTACACATTTTGTATTATTCCACGTATGGTGGATCGCAATGATAGTGGCCACGATGCTGGCGCACGTAAGCCCTTGTGGCTTACAATCCGCGTGTAAGTTTTGTGTGTGTTCACGCTCTATAATACGCTGAGTTAATATGTGTTTGCGTGGAGAATTGGATGTCACGCATTGAATGCGAGATTTGAATTTTTTAATCTCTCGCCAACTCGCATTAGTCCGCTTTCATCTAAGAACGGAGATAGCGACAAAATATCATTGGAGCATTTACAATTTCGTGATTACAATTTCTTGATTAGCGCTTGATATTCGCGATAGAACGCTCGCTGTTGCACCGTTCTGCAAATACAATTTAAAGCGGTAGATGTTTCAACGGGGGACGAAAAAAGATACCGTGTGCTCCCAGTGAGTCTTGGATAATCTTAAACAATACGCTATGATGCACATATTTTATTTAAATTGGAATACTTATTTAGCAAGTCATCGATGATGCAAGGATGGAAAGTGGAAGCGGCTACGCGGATTTTCCTTTGTTCGGGAAGATCATTGTCTAAACGCGGGAAGATACTGGGCAGCCAGTGTTTTTCATCCCATTTTAGAAATTCGGGGGCCATTCCACCTCTCAGCATTGATTATGTCATAGAGACAATATATCGGAGGGTTGTCGGAGGATGTAACATGACGCCAGTGTTTGATTTCTGATCTTATCTGAATTTCACCCACTCTGTTTGCCACAAAAACTGACCATTGCCGCGAGGGGGAGGTTACCCAGTTTAATGCAATCTTAAGTCCGACCATAAGTCGGGCATTGCGAGAGCTCCAAACTCTCTAACCTTGTTGATTAAGCGCGCCAATAGTAAGGCGGCCGATAGCTCTAATCGCGATAGCGAGATGGTTTTGAGCGGTGCGACGCGAGACTTTGAGCACAGTAACTTGGAGTGATGGTCGTTGATATCGAGCTTGGCGCGAATGTATATGCAGGCTCCCAACGCGCGTTGGCTGGCATCGCAAAATCCGTGCACTTCCACGATTGATTGATGGATTGAGTTTAACGCATCGAGGAATTCTTAATTGATTCAAATCATTCATCTGTGTTCTGAAGGCAATTCAACGAGTGTGGATGTCCTGAGGAACGGACTCGTCCCATTGGATAGCCAATTGCCACAAATCTTGCAAGATGAGTTTTGCGATCACAATGGATCGGACCCAGAAGGCCCAGAAGATCGAACAATTTAGCGAGCCTTGGAAAGTATAACCCGTTTTGATACAACGTGAGTTCCTGTATCAAGTTACAGAGAAATTGAAACGTATCCTGGAACTGATTCCATTGCATGCCCAGAATACATGAGTCCATAGCGTTATCTCTGATAATGACTGGCACACGGTCTCGATTGTCTATCTCCAATAGCTCAGTTCGAGGTCTATTTGCTTAACTCGAATGCTCCTAATTTTAATAACTGAATAGTTTCATTGCGGATTAGTTTTAATTCGTCGACTGTATGTCCGCTCCGGTGAGCATGTCATCGACATAAAAATCCCGAAGGACGCATGCTGAACCGCGAGTGAATTGATGAGCGAGCTGCTCAGCCAAATGCTTAAGGCATCTGGTGGCCAGAAATGACACGGAAGCTGTAGGTGACGGTGTAGGTGAGTGTAGTGAGTTCGTACGTATCGACATTAGCAGAGAGATGGTCGCGCCAGAGAATTCTCTGCAGGCGCGTCAGGGATGCACTAAAATCTGCCGATACATTTTTATGATGTCAGCGGTGATGACATAATTGAAAAAACAGAAGCCCATTAAAATCAAACCATTGAGATCAAATCTTATTAAACGGTAGGTCCCACTAGAAGCGCATCGTTTAACGATACGCCGGAATTGCTGCGGCAAGATGCATCGAATACAATACGGATTTTCGACGCTTGCCCGACTATTTTGAAGACGCAATGGTGGAGAAGATAAAATGATATTGTTTCTTCCGCAATAGTGGCTCCATGCGTCGCATGTGTCCCAGCGATAAATATTCGTCGAGAAACGCCGCGTATTGAATTTTAAGCGTAGGATCGTGCTTGAAACGTCTCTCGATGCCCCTCAATCGCTTGAGAGCAGACTCACGCGAATCGCCAATGTTATTTAACATTTGCCCTTTGATTGAAAGCTTGACTGTATATCTACTCTGAGAATTTTGAGACATGTTGTCTAAAAAGTGACGCTCGCAAATGTCTTCCTCTATTGTGTAATTGTCCGGTCGCGCGGAGATGTCATCCATTTGCCAGGCACGACTGACATGTTCGTGTATTCCGCATTGGTTATGGACGCGTGAAACGAGTGAATCTTTGAGGCGGTCGATAGGGTGCTGCCCAAACGATCTGCCAAAATCCAGTTCAGTCGCGTTTTTTGAAGAGTTGGGTGCTTGTCTGAAGACTTAACTTGACCAATGCATATCAGAATTCAAAACAACTCCGCTCCGATTAAAAGATATCCGACGATGTGAAATCGCAGATCAGCTAAACGAATGTTGCGCGGAAAATTAAATTTGTCCCGCGCCGAAGAAACCGCCGGAATTTTATCAATAATCTGATCAGCAACGATGCATTCAATAGCCGCGGTGTTCGAGTTGAGTTGCGATTGTAATTTGATTCTAATGTGATTGGACGAGGTTACCGTGTCATTGACGCCAGAGATCGAGACATTTAATGGACGCGTTTCTAAATCGAGAGCTTCCACAAATTTCTTGGCTACTAAGTTCGCTTGCGATCTGCAATCCAACAAAGCTCGACACGCCCTGCGCGAGCCGTCGCTGTCGTAGACGAGCACAACTGCAAAGCATGACTTGTTCGCTATTAAATGATTTTGAGGCATAATTTGCTAGAATGGAAGGAGGAGTTGCCTTAGGTGCAACTTCCTTATCGGTATTGTTAGTCGATGGATCCGCGGCTGAGGGCATATGAAGCAGTATATTGTGTTTTGCCTGGCAGACCTTGCATTGACCGGAAGTGCATTTACTTGATGCATGAGAAGAGGAGCAAACAATTGACGCAAAGTTTGCGACTGCGAATTTCCGCGGCCCTTTGTGATACTGGAAGTGTCACGAAATTTTTGCAATAATAAATGACGTGTTCTCATTGACAGAAGTTGCATTTAGGTAGCCGCGCACGACGATGACCGCTTAACGTGGCTGCGATTTTGCTTCGACCTTCTTTGCGAAAATGAAGCTAGCCCTTGTGGCTCGAGTACTTGACATTGATGAGCGAGAAAATCTAACAGCTGTTTAAGCGACGGCAGCTCATTGCCCGTTAAGGAGGTTCGCCACTCGTGTAACGTGAGTGAGTCAAGTTTAGAGGTTAGAAGGGGAACGAGAAGATCATTTCAATGCATCGTGGGATGCTTCAATGCCTGAAGGAAGAAGTGCAAATGTTTCGTAGCGCTGTCAGAGAGTCTTCTAAGATCGATTGTATTTTCCCTTGTCATGGTCGGCAAATCGAATATGGCATTGACGTGAGTTTGAACAATCACGCGCTTGTTGTCATATCGTTCCCTGAGAATTGACCACGCGACATCATAATTAGCGTCTAACAATTCTAATGAAGTGATTACAGCGCTTGCGTCGCCGGTGAGTGACGCTCGTAGATACTGAAATCTTTGCGTATTTAAAAGCGAGGTGTTAGAATGGATAACCGAGTTGAATGTATCGAAAAACGGGAATCATTCATCATATTTACCGTAAAATGTCAGTAAATTTAGCTTAGGCAGCCAAATGTGCGTACTACTATCTGAGTCGCGAACACTTGAAGAGGACGGAGAAAAGATGGATTCGTTCGCAATGTCGGCGAAGGGGAAATAAGCTCGCGGATTCTACCGAATAACGCATAGAACGCTTCCTCGAAGCCGTCTTGATTGCAGTTTTCGGACTCATCTAATGATTCTAAACGCGATTGCACATCGTTATATTCCGTCCAATGCTCGAGTTTCGCCTTCCGCTCTTCGAGTTGAGCCACTATTGACGAGCTAATGGCGGCGATTGATTCTACATAAGTTCTGATACGCGTACATGATGCCTTTATGGTCGCGCTTAAGTATCGTCACTTCTGATTGGTCGACCATCTTAAATGCAAATACGAACGTGTACACGCAACGGACGCAGCGGAGAGAACTTGGTTGGCAACGGAGACAATGGTCTTCCTTACCTTGTTACGCACGCAATCCTAGGAGAGGATGCGATAGATACTAGATGCCTTCCAGTCGAACGTTGTTGGACGGAAACATTCCTCTCGTAGATGTTGCGCCGTTGAGGGATGACTTCCGTTGCACGTCATCTGGATTGGGCCTTGTTTTCCGCAGTCGACAGGATTTCGCTTGCAAAAACGTTGATTCTCCGTCAGGATATGACGTAAATGAGCCGGCTGCGTCTCTGATGCTTAGATGCGGGTCTTGCGACTGCTTTATTGTGTGTTGCCGCTGGTGCGATGCTTGCACTAATTGCTGCTACTGCGACGTTTGTCCCGTCTCGATGAGATATCCTTGTCTGACTGCCAAATTGTTGCTCGCCACTTCATTGAGACCAAATACTTGAGAAAATCCGGCTCGAAGGACCAAAGAAATATTGACAATCTTGCGGCGTTCACGTTGGATTTGTAATGGCGCGGCCACGCGATCACCGTCCAAGCGTTTCCCGCGGTATTATTACTTCGAGGGCACTTAGTCGAGAAAAATGAGATTTTGTCTGCTTTTCAAATTTTTATTTAATAGACCTCAAACGCGGGCGAAAGTGTTTTACAATAGATATGGAAAGGATCTTAGCGGTAGCGCGGTAATATCTTTCTACGAGACGAGACGCGTGCAGTCGATGAGAGAGTTAGAGCGGCTAAGATAATCTGATTGTTTTAAATCGATTACGCGCGACGCTTAACAATCGACATCTCGTGGATTGATCAATTCTTTGTCGATGTGATTAGACGATATGACTAGACGCCGTGAACGATAGGCATACCGAACATTAAATAAACTACAAAGTACAAATAAAAGTAATGTTATTCAGCAGGAGTGGAACAATAAAATAAGATACAAAGAATTATTAGAAGAAAAGATGTAGATTTTTATCGACAATTGTAAAAAATGTTGCTATTCATATAAAAAAATTCCACAATTTTTTAAAATTGTCTATAAATTCTGAAAATTTTTGAGAAAGCTTTTATGATTAGAGAAATATTGCAATTGTCGAAATAACATCGAAAAAAATGTCGACCTTTGAACAAAAATATTCAAAATATAAAATTACGTATCACAAATTTATACCAAAAATGTTAATAATGTATCAAACTCTCATTATTGCACTCTCTACATACGTAATTTTTTATCACTCGAAAATATTGAAATTTTGATGCAAGTTTCGAATCGACAACTTTTCCATCGTAACGATATCAGAAAATCCAATTAGAAAATAGTTCCTCGAAACGATATCTTTTCGAGGAACTATTTTCTGATTGGGATATGCAATTATGGGATGGACAGTACAATTATAGAAGTTGTGCTCCCCTTTGCAGGGGAAGGGGGCGGAGTGAGAGTCGTTTTCCGTGGGATGTCGAAACCTATGTAGAACAGTACAATTACAAATCTCATTTTGTCTCTGTGGCAGATTTCCTAACCTAAAAAATCATCAACTTTTACGCTTAATATCGCAGTTCGTGGAGTCGAACGTTTTTTCTTATAGATTTCTTTTGTTTCGAACAAAAATGTGTCGACTGAGCCTATTTCAAAATCGGAGGTGCAGTACATATTTTAAATAGGACTTACTTATCCCAGCTTTTTAACTGTTTACGCGATTTCAAGGGATGCCATAAAAAAAAATTTGTAAAATCAGTACGCTGACAGGAAACACTTCGAGGAGAAAGAAAGATGCACAGACACACAGTAAAACACAACGCCTCAGCGGTGACACTCAAGTCGCCATTTTTAATACTTTTTAGTACTAGAACGTTGCAATGTTAAATCATATTCCTTCGAAAGAAATATTTTAATTGCTGAAGATACAATTGAATGTATCCCATATATTAAAAACGAATATCAAAAGTATTAATAACGATTAGAATAGCTAATTTTTCAAAACAAATTTCAATTAAAATTAGAACGAAGGTTATCCGAGATAACAATTTTCTCACACAGTAGTCTGCATGCTTGCGGATTATCCGCATGGCTATGATTTCATTGGATCCGACAGATACGTCCTCAATTGAGGGCGATATCGCTCACACGCGTGACTTTACACATATGCGAGTGAAATGCGCCCCTCATGCGTGTGAACGATATAAGCCTCAACTGAGGTATAAATGCGCATTGTATAAATATATTTCCAGGTGTATAAGCTTAAATCCGCTGTTTTTTAGTCAGAAAAACACCTTTTTCCTAGAAAGCAAAAACAAATTTATTCAAAGTACTGCCCTCGCTAACTATACATTTTTCTCATCTTTCGGGCAATTTGTGTATACCACGCCAAAAAAATTCCTCATTTTTCGAGGCAAATCACTCATCAAGCCATTTTCAAACGTCTTCGTAAGAATCAAAGTGCCGCTCAGCAAGCACGTAGCCCATCGACAGGTCAAACAGGTGATAGTCAGAAGGTGCCAAGTGAGTAAGCGGGATGAGGTAGCACTTCCCAGTTGAGTGTCTCCAAGTAGTTTTGGATCATTGTTGACGTGTGCGATGGTGCATTGTCGTGGAGGAAAATCAGCTTGTCATGTCTTTTCCGAATGCGGCCTTTTTTCACGCAGAGCACGGTGCAATTTGATCAGTTGTTGGTGGTAGCGGTGAGCATTAACAATTTCATCAGGTTTAATAGCTCGTAATGATACCCTCCTGATCTCACCAAACGCACAGCATCATCTTCCGAAGCGATTTGGTCTTGAGGAAGATGTTGATGGTTGGAGATCAACCCAAGATTTCTTGCGTTTATTTTGAAAATAGATCTACTTTTCATCGCCTATCACAATCCGATGCAGGAACTTTCTTTTTTGTCTGGCAAGCAGAATTTGGCGTCACTCCATCTGCCTATCGTTCAGTTCATGCGGCACCCATTTTCCGATCTTTTGAACCTTCCTTATGACATGTAGCCGCATGGAAATGGCTGCTTGAAAAACACCCAATTGTTCGATAAGTATTTTTTGCGATTTGGCGTCCTCGTCCAAAAGAGCCTGCAATTGACAGTCCTCAATCTTCCTGGACCGATTTTCACTCAGATCAAAATTGTCGTCATTGAACCGGCGAAACCAATCTCTGCACGTTGTTTCCGATAAAGCATTGTCGCCATAGGCCTCCACAAGCATTCGATGCGATTCGGCAGCCGATTTCTTCAAAGATTGAAACAGAAAAGTAAAGCATATGCTTCCCGCATAGGCTTTTTTTTAAGCAAAAAACTAGATGACATGATTACGAAAGAAAAAAATGTATGTTGTTGTATGAAATTGCTGATAATGACTGGTTAATGTTGACAGATGTCAAACACATAAAAAAAAGTGTGTTGTGTTCTCAGGGTACCTTTGTACGCTCACTAATGTTACCTATGAGCAAACAGCGGATTTAAGCTTGATAAATCCAGTGGAAAAAATCTACAAAATGTATAATATTTTAAAGGTTTGTTGTGTGTGTGTGTGTGTGTGTGTGTGTGTGTGTGTGTGTGTGTGTGTGTGTGTCTATATTTATACAGGGTGTCTGGAAATAATCGCCAAATATTTCATGGGCAGGTAGAACGATTAAACTGAATCGAAAAGTCCTCTACTTTTGTAAGTTTCCCCAATAGTTAACGAGATATTAATCCTTAAAAATAATTGAATACTACTGCGAAGTGTGTACGCCTACCGATCGCTTGGCGCGCGGGTCGTGGGAAGCGGAAATAGGCTGGCAAACACGCCGTCCGAACTATGGAGGCTTGCGGCAGTGTGCGCGGCGCTGGGCGCTAATCGGTAAACGTATACATTTCGCAGTAGTACGCCGAGCGGGCGCGCGTATTTCGCTATCTTTAAGAATTAATATCTCGTTAACTATTGAAATTTACAAAATGATAGAGGATTTTTTGATTCAATTTAGTCCGCTCTATCTGCCCGTGAAATATTTGACGGTGCAACGCAGACACCGAATCTTTCTTTACCTGGAGCCGCATTAGCATGTGAATGAATTTACTCCCGCGACCCGGAGCTCTGGTTTAGCATTGTGGACCGAAGTTTTATGGCCGCATTACAATGCGACCAAATTTGGATACGCATTGACAGCAATATATGATGGAAGTGCGCGATATTGTTATGAACTCGCTCTCTGAGCGCGTGTACATTAAAAGCCGAATTGATTAAACAACTGAGCATCTCCCAAGAGCATAAGATTCACAGACTTCTGAGGAAATAGGGAATCGAAAATCCTCGCAATTTTTGAAATACTTCCGAAGCCTTGCCGGAAATGTTGTCAGAGACGTGCTGCGCACGGTGTGGCTGTCTCGATTGCGTGTATATACGAGATATTCAGCCGCATCTCGTAACAGAAACATGATAGAACAGCTCGCGGACATTGCGGATGCGATCGTGGAGGCCACCCGGGCCGACATTCCAGATCGCAGCAGCTGTGCGGACTACGGCGCTCCGTGATCAGAGCACAAGCGACACTGCTTCGAAGCGAAGTTCGAGTTAAGACTAACACAAGTGCAATTATCCTTGAAACGAGAGATAATCGAGCGATTCGTGGCGATTAAAAAGTTGATCGAGTCAATTGGCGAGGGCCGATCTCACGGAGACCGCGAGAATAACTCGCGTTGGATCCGCGTCCCCAATTGCGTTCTTGAGAATCGCGGACATGCGCCGAATGGGTTATACTGGTTTCACTGGCGATTTGGGTCGGACTCACGGTGTGAGTCGCCCTACACGCAACAGGGAAGTGCGATGGCTAATCGCTGATGGCGACAAGCGAGCCGAGCTATTTAACGTCGCCTATTTGTAATAGATGTGGAGACTAAAGTATATTTTTTGATTGACGAGTGCGGATGCGTGTGAAGATTGGTTCACGGGCCACGTTCGACCTAAACGAACTTTGTGCGGTTAACGGTACGACAATATATATATATATATATATATATATATATATATATATACTTCAAAGACATTGACATTGACTTTTTGTTTGCG
>Ga0157364_1007351_pt1 | contig 11409 bp, 5 predicted proteins | sample AttsexASBM2_FD_111476 | JGI IMG/M metagenome (GOLD analysis project Ga0157364, IMG submission 111476) | Fungus gardens microbial communities from leaf cutter ant in Ribeirão Preto, State of São Paulo, Brazil - Atta sexdens ASBM2 | ecosystem: Host-associated > Fungi > Mycelium > Unclassified ...
CGTCTCTTGTCTCCACTCTTGCAAACGGTGTCAGGATTTAATGCTTTGTGGTTCAGATGTTTTCCATCCTTCCCGCAACACTACGCGAATTAATCGTGCGCTGATTTGTCGGTATGCATGATCAACATGCGTACGTACGCATGTACGCGGGTAACGTTGATATTTCGCAAATAGGCTAAACGCATTGTTGAACAATGCGGACGTGCGGTAAACTCTGTGCCCGACAAATGCAATCATTGCAACGCAATATTATTATATTTCGGGAACAAATATTTTGCGGTGTTAGGTAGTTACTGTGTCCGTATGTGTTAGAATGTAATCAAGCCTATCAAGGAATCTATGGCATGCAAATCTGAATGTAAACTTTCATACAAACAATATATATATGCAATATCATTCACTTTTACATCATTTTACGCGCTTCATTTAAAAGTAATAACAATAATATGTGCATATCTTTATTCATATATAATTTAATATTGAATTAAATTTAAATTAAATTTGTTAAATGTATATAATTATTCATTTTTACATTGGCTAGAAAAGAAATGACTCAACAAATGGGAGTTTTGTTTTGCACATGGAAAGAACAATTCATTTTGATGAAGTATCTAAAAATTTAGCTACATACAGATCTGAAAATAATTTGTTTGAATCATCAAAATTATTACATAAGAATCTTAAGCAACGTGCAAAAAATTCTAAATTCTAACAATCCATTTGAGTGTTTTAAGACAGTCTAGGCTATAATTACAGAATTATTTTGACGGCTCAACAAATTTATTTTCAGATCTGTATCTAGTAAAATTTTTAAATATTTCAGCAAACTGTCCTTTGCGTGCGGCTGATAAAACTGGACATTCAATAGAAAATCAACGTTAACTGTACTTTCTGGCATCGTTCGCTATTTCTCGCCGTGGGTTATTTTGCCCCATTTCCAATCTATTCATCGGGCATTGTCGCCGATTGTTCACGATCGCTCGATTCAATATCACGTTTGGTGTCTCTCCGTTAACGACCGTCAAAGTGCACCGGATGCCGTCAATAGACGCGAAAGTGTTAACGGGCGCGTTGCGAAAAAAAAGTGAGAAAAAAAAGTGCGAGTATATTGCGATCATCAGTGTAAAATGAAAAAATGCTCCTCTACGCGACGACAGGGTGGAGAACGCGGCCGAATCGTTTTTATCTCGACGTACGTGGCTTTAATTTCGCAGTCATTACCGTTATTATTTCTCCGCGTTCGACCAAACAATTTACACGATGAATACGCCCGAACATACAATAACGTACGGAATTAAAAAAGAGATCGACACGTATGGGCAAATATTTCCAACTGACGTTGTTCCATGACCGTAACATCACCATCCGACCGAACATGGCTAATTAAAACTATTTATCTCAAATGTATATAAAGGTCCGTTTTAAAATCATCATGAAATAAACGCCGATTATTTGCCCCTCGTCTGCTTTGGCTTTCCATATAATAAGCGAATAAAATTGTACACGGAAGGAACAGTTTAGTCAAAGTATCTAAAAATTTAGTTAGATACAAATCTGAAAATAATTTTGTTCGAATCATCAAAATAATTATGTAGGAAACTCAAACTAATTGCTCGAATGTTAAAACTGTTTACAACATTATCATCAATGCATATTAAATGTTTTATATAATTATTTTGATATTCAACTAAAATTATTTACTCAGTTAACGAATCATGATATTGTTCAGGTAGATACAGAAAGTTGAAATTTTATCAAGAAAATCTGACAACATCGCGGTAAGTTTTCCTTAAGCTATCAATTTCGTTTTCCAGTTTCGACTCTCTCTAAACTGAGAAATACCAAGACGATCCCTTGATGATCATTGAAAGGATGCTCTCCTCACTTTGTCCGCAACGAAGACTAGTGATTAGAGGCGATTTCATTTTTCTAGTTCACTCTCCAGACTCCGGACTCCGCCTAGAACTCTCACTATTATAAAGTCACTAACGAACTAAGGAAGAGTTCAGACCAATTTCTCTTTTTCTCACATCCGTTCTTTTCCTCTTCTTCTCTATTTTACGTCGATTCTCTCGGTTTTCTTATTGCTCTATGGCCAACGGATCAAATCGATTCCGTTCACAATTCGCAATCGCAAACTAAATATTGAAGCACTTAAACTGCAAAGTGGTGACGGCTTTGAAATATCTGCTTAAGTAATCATAACATGTAATATTCTGAACTCTGTTTGTTTATGCACCTGCCGCAAACTTTGCTTGCACACTTATAGCATATGAACGACTTGTGTTTCGTTGGCACGAAGGCAAGCATTATAAATAGTTCCAGAAGTTATAGAACGTTTGGAGTTTATGATTACGGAATAAATACTTTTTGCAATACTTTAATCGAGACTTTAATATATTGTGTAACAACTTTTCTTTGTCTTTTCTTTTTTTAGTCACTACAAATTATTAGTTAAAATTTTGGTGTATTAGAAATTATTTTTCCTTCAATATTATATTATTTATTATAATTATTTATGATCTTACTAATTTAATAAAATAGAATAATATCATTAGAAAGTAATTATAAAAGGATTACAACGAAAATATCTTTTCACATAAATTGAAGTAAAAATTTCGAAGGAAAGAAGCTGTGTTCCGGTACTTCAAGGAGTTTTCATACAATTGAGCAGATTCGATAAAGTTACCGGTTCGCATCCTTTGCTCGCTTTCCAACGAGTTTGAATCATCGGCTTGAAACGCGGTAGTTCGAGCCATTCATTAGCGAAGAAAACTTTTAATACCCACTTTTATCAATAACATCAATTCATCAGTGCGTTGCAAAAACGTACTTGAAGATTACATTTTTAATGTTTTTATATATTACGTTGTCAGTTGTGAAAACAATGTAATTGGCAAATAATACTTCTCGTTGCTCGTTCCATATTACATACTAATAATGACAGTAGAAGAATGATAAACAAATATTATTGAGAAAACTAAAATGTACAATATCTTACGATGTATAAAATAGCCGATTATCCTAATGTAAGAACAAAAAAAATAGCTTTCGGAAAGCTTTAGCTTTATTTGCACGATAATAAGAGCGTGGGCGTGACAAACTTATTCGCATGGAAACAACAAAGTCTTGAATTCGAAGCTTTCGTAACAGCCAGGAATAATAAAGACTACCCAAGGTAAATGTTTTCACGACGGGTAAGTACGTGCGCACCATGAATATGCAAATCCGCAACAAATTTCCCCTCCTCGTCCCTGCGCCCACGAAACACCTTTTTCTGGTTGCCTGATTAACACCTCGTGAAAGTAAAATCAGCGAATTAGCGATTCCGACTTCCGCCATTACGCGCCCTAATCTTCAATTCAATACATTTCATTATAATCGATTAATTTTGTCACTTAAATCCCATCTGAAGTGATGCTCCTTAATTCATGGTGGATGCCCGGCAGCTGTTTTCGCTCTCTATGGTGTTTTCTATAATAACTTCCGCAACGTTACGAAGCTCTTTAGCCATATCGAAGCAATTTTATCTCTCCCGTATCTTCTTAAGACGACGTGTTTACTTTGAAACTTTTGAACCGCCGTACTTTCCTACGAAGACACTTGTTTTTCACGTAATCATTCGATGGTTTTACGTTTATTTTTTTACTTGCTGTCTTTCGTATTTTCTCGAGAAATAATAAACTGAGTTCACTGTCATCTCTCTCTTTCTCTCTAAAATATAAAAGTTCACCGCAAAGTTTTCAACAACATTCAGAATAACTGGATTAAAGTACCTACGATGTGCGAACATTTCGTTTAACCTCGTTATATCAGATTTCAAATGAGTAGGGATATTCTTGGATGAATCTTTGCAGCAAAAATGCACGGAGCAATATTATCAGCGATATTTGCGCTTAGTCCAAAACGTAGAGAGGACCAGCTTAGCCAAGGCTCTTCGGATAAGGCTTTGTAAAAACTTTCAACCTCGCACTGACGTTTCAACGTGTTTTATCGTCGCTCGACGTTAAAATAAAGTGACCGCGACGCGAAGCTCTCGGCTGCCGCTCTTTCATCCATCCTCCTTTCTCCGTTCTCGTCGGTCTACCCGCTGCAGTTTCGCTCTTGCTTCGAGCTTCGCGTACATGGTCTGGGATATTGTTTTAGGGATGGCGTTCGAGCATCAACTGAAAATAGACCTGCCGTCGTGACACGCGTACGTCTCATCCCTCTCTTTGCACCGTCGCCTTCACACCGGCTACCCTCGACATACCGCTCCCGGCCAATGTCCGTTTCCCTTTCCCTTTTGGTTCATCGACGCGAGCAACCCCTGCCTTTCGTAGCATTTTATGGCAATACTAAATTTCGATGGGTACGTGAAACGAAACGATATCAGGCTGGTTCCCACTGGCCACTGATATCGACTGGCTATTGTCGCTGGAGTTATCAGCAATCCGCGCGTTTCGCGAGAACTAAACCGAGGGAGATTATCCATCTCGTTCTCCAAACCGTCGTTTTTTCGTTTTACTGTCGACTGATATTGCACGACTGAGACTGAGCACGAACGTGCGAGGTACTGAAGTAATTGCTGTGAGATAAATACGCTAAGTTATCGTTTATGACACAGAGACACCGGTAATATACTGCAATGATAAAGAATAATGATATACTGAAGGTAACTTAACTAGTAGAACGTATTATAATTATATAATACTTCGTTATGATTACTATCGTAGTTTAGAATATTTCAATATAAATTATGCCTGTAGCATATCATTTTGATAATCCTAGCTAGATAAAGCAAAAATATTATTATGGAAAAATTCCTACTTTAATCACAAACTCTTATATAATATTTATTTTTATATTAAAACATAATTTTTCATTAATGTTATACAATATGTTATTACAATAACATTGTAATAATCTTTCGATATTATTTAAATTATAAATAATATAATTAAATTATATTTATGTACGGCATTAAAATTTCAAATAAAAACTATGAAGACATTACTTTAAATGTCTGAAATATCTTTAGTTGTACACTTAACTAAGAATAACGTAACTATAATTTTTGGTTTTTAGATTTTAAATAATAATAATATTAACTTAAACAAAAATTTTGTACAGTTTATGTTTTTACAAGAACAGATATCACTAACACGATTTTTATTGTTCTGGCTTTATGAAGTTTCTCCCTTCAGAAAATTTGACCGTGTAGAGACGCTAAGGGTAAACCCGCCGGAAGTAACGCCTAACAACGAGGAGGAAGGAACCTCCTCGTTTTCCCGGTCGCTGCAAAACACGACAGAGATTTATTAAACTCCCCCGAGAGACGGAAAAGAGCTGAACGAGGAGCGGCGAGCAAACAATAAATTTAGGTTTAAGAAAACAGGATACGATGGTTGAAGGGGGATGACCGCGGACCGCTTTAATTCGAAGGTACCGCCTCCTGCAGACAATGTTCTGCTTGATTTGTGACTCGAAGACGATTTTGAATTACTTATTATGTCGTATCGTCTGGCATATCGAATTACGAAGGGATTAAGATAGAAATCTCGTTACATGTTATCACCTTCAGAATAATTCTAAAGCGAAGTCAACTATTGAAAAATGAAAAATATCTATAGAAGATGTGAGAACGGTTTCGCGCGCGCGCATTGCTAATAGAAGATTTTATATTTGATCTTCAAATATTATTAATGAAAATTCTGAATTCTTTATAGGAAGGATTTCTATCTTATTCTTAATTTTAATGTAATTTAGTATTTAAATTATGATATGTAGATCATTTTTTGAAATATTCATAAGTAATTTTCTTCAAAACAATATGTTTTTAATTATATTAAATGATCAACTTGATAATGAAACACGTGATAATATCAACTTATTAGTCGCCCATTACTAAACAATACTTCAATAGATATATAGTTAAAAAAGAGTGATGTATGGCATAAAATGACACGATTTATAATACACAAAAATTATAGGAATATTTTTGAACGAACGCGTTTGCACGCTGACTTCCGTGGAGAATATCATATTTTGCAGTAGGAAATGTGACAGAAAACGTATAACATCGATTGCGAATGGTGCAACTCGATGTAACGCGCCATCGCCTTTCGTTGTTGCCGTACATTTCCATTATTGCGCACTTAAACGTGCCGAAACAGAAAATTCGAAAAATTCAATATTATCGTATTGGTGCATTTCGTGCCTATCGGAAATATGAAAAGCATATATCTATGCCGACACGAATTTTATTGTACTACCTGCTGCACGAGTAAAAATAGTTTGTCGCGAATCACTGCAGTGAAATGTACAGTGTATCGAATTCCAATTACTCAACATGCTGCAAGCGAGTTTTTATCTCTCTCAATGCAAAACTTTACCTTTCACCATTGAAATTCGTATCATGCTTTAAAATTTAATTGCATCTTTATATTGAAATAAATATTTTATTTTATATTGAAATAAATATTTTATTATATATAAAGCGAAACGGAGAGCGTATTGTGTGTGAATGTATGCAATTCATTGATCCATGCGTTCACAAATAACTCGTCAAGTCTAATGGTCTTATGTTTCAAAATTAATCACCTATCACAAAACGCCATTCTACTTTTATATTTTTAACAACATATATTTATAACAACATATATATGTATACTATTATAAATCTGTGTAATTCACTAATATTGAAAAAAAATTTTTATTTTTATTTAATTTCAAAATCTCGAATAACAGACACATTTTAACAAAATGACATTTCTTATTCATGTCGCATACGATCAATGATTTTGTTTTCCCAATAAGGTACAAAAACATCGTTAATATTGCAAGCTTACTGATTTTTTAAAACTTCTTCACTCCCATTTATTTTCTGAATTATTACAGATTAAAATTGATTTTTTTTTATTTCAGATATTTCTGAATTAGAATCTAATATATAATGAATGAATTATAATCTGGTATTATTACAGAGCGTTACAAGCATTTTTCGCAAATGCTGACACATCGTCGTGCATTATCACACCACATTCCTCTTTTCGTAAACGTAGTGCGGTTACCCCACTGACAATAATGCCTGCACGTAGAAGGTGCCGCGCGTGCACAGAAATTTGAGGACGCTCTCTCATACCTACTATCACGGCGAAGGCACCTTTAAGGCAGCGTCTGCAAGCGTTCGAGGAACATTCTCGATGCATCGGTTGCGATAAGGATCGCCAAGGGTTACCAGCGATGGTCCGTTCTAATTAATCAGCGATTCGTTAAAACCGTCTCCGCAGGTCGATAACGCTCAACCGGGTTTGCGTTCGCCATCAGAACCCGAAGGACCAGGGACAGGAGGGACGTGGAAGGAGGGTGACAGAGGGTGGGTGGCAAATCAGAGAGGGTGGCTCGGGAGACAGTGGAGGGTGCTGGAAGAGAAGAGAGGGTCTGGCTGGAGGGCGTAGCACGGGTTGCGCCGGGCTATACATTACGAGCTTTAGTAGGGTTTAGCCGTCGCTATATACCGTGTCGCGGTCACCATTCCGGACCACCTATATGTACGGATAGCGCGCGTGTCGTGCGTAGATACATACATATACGCGAGAGCACGAGCGCGCCTGTAATCCCGCGTGGATTCGACGGTACATGCGTAGGTCAGCACATGTCTGTATATATCTACTGTCCGACCTCTAAGTGCGTGTCGAGGTGTGCGTAAGCGGTTCGCACGCACGTCGTCGTATGTGTGCTACATAGCGAGACACAGTGTGCTTGCTTCGGAATATACGGTGTGTGCAAGAAGGCCCCGGTTTCGCTCGAGACCATGTAGTAGTCTCCGTGACACTCGACCTCAATGCCCCACGCGATAATGTCTATCAGCTCCATCACGCACTTCGGCGGCTGCCTACGCCAAGATTTTACTCATTCATCCGATCGTCTTACGACTCAAAGTTATTTCTGCTACATCGATTTTATTTCTTATCCCTTTGAAATCCGTGAATAAAAGTAAATCTCATCCCATATTTCTAAAGCACATTATTATATACAATTGCTACAGATTACGATATTTGCGATTCAGTACACTGCCTATATTTAGTGATTTTATGAATGGGAATTTATAGACTGCGTGCACAAGGATGTCTAATTACAATTATTGCGTGCTGCCTGTGCAGCTTTTTGTATACGTGTAAAAATAGCTGCGTTGCGAATCGCGAATAAAGGAGGCGAACGAACGAAAACGTGGGCGATTCATTGCAACGCGCGTTGGATAAGAACGGCATAAGTACTGATGCGAGTCGCAATGAAAAGTTCCGGTCGTGTAGAAAGCAAAGTTAATGTTTCGCGAGTTCACGGATAAAGAACTTTCCCGCCGGCCTCGGGAGTTAAACTTCGTGACAATTCGATGAGACGTGTTCGTATCTGCGGAAATGAGAAGATAACTCGATAATTTCCGCGACGTATTTGCATCATACCCTGCTCTCTAAATCTCATAGAGTGAAATCTCGCTCTCATTCGAAGAAACTGAAAATTTAGTCTGTCTTGAAAAAAAAAAAGAGTGAAATTATAGCCACTCTTATTCAAGAGTGGCAGATTTTCACTCTTTTTAGAGTGAGATTTACTCTTTTGAAATAATATTCACTCCAAAGAAGTGAAATCCCTTTATTAAGAAGTATAATACCACGATGGAACATCACTCCAAAAAAGAGATTGAGATTTCACTCCTTCAGTAAATCTCATTCCAAAAGAGTAAATTTCACTTTAAAAAGAGTAAAAATCTGCTACTCTTGAACAAGAGTGGCCGTATTTTCATTCTTTTTCCAAGACAAGCTAAATTTTCAGTTTCTTCGAGTGAGATTTCACTCAAATATTAGAGAGTGTATTCTGTCTTTGTGATCCTTCGTTATCCAAAGCGTAAAGTACACGTGACGATAATAAAATATGCGCATGGATCTATGCACGAAATGTAGTTTATTACTTTAGATAATAAAAAATATTTAAATCTGATTCAATTTCTCATATCTTGAACTTTGCTAATTTAATTCAAGAAATTTGTAATCGGATTATACACACACACACACACACACACACACACACACACAATATATAGATATATATATATATATATGTATATGTATAATCCGATTACAAATTTCTTGAATTAAATTAGCAAAGTTCAATCATATATCGATCTAATAATGGATAATAGTCAAATATATTATAAAGTAATCTAATGTCATTTATATATATAATATAATAATGAAATCTAAAAGATGTGTTACTCCATTGCGAATATAGAAATCTAAATATAGAAATCTAAATTCACAATTAGAACAGATTTGTATTCCTGAATAATAATAATCAATAGAACAGATAGAGCGAGTGTTTTTGTCATTTGTTTTTGATATTTGTTTTTGATATTTGTCACATTCTATGTCCGAAATTCTATTTAATTAATTATGATAAGGTTTACGTTTTTAAAATTAAAAACAATTCATCCAGAATAATGTTTAAAAAATCGATGTACGATGCTCAAATGCATTTACTATATATATTGTCGACTATATTTGACAGTTGGATATGAAAACAGTCTAAAGAGGGAAAAAACATTTTCACGTATTTAAAATAAAATAATGTTTTACCTATACAACAAACAAATATCTGAAAAAGTGATGACCACGGTTATTTGTTATTATTTCTAGTTTTCTGCAATTTGAAATACACGCATTCAAGAAGCCACGTTTGAAGCTCACATATCTGGTCTCACGACAGGTGTTGCTATTCGCGCTTTTAACAAATTAAAGTGAACGGACAAAGAGAGACGTTTTTCCGGGACTAAAAGAGCCGTAGGAATGAAGAGTAAGAATATGCAGCCAGAAAGAGACGTACGGACGGAGAGGTGGAAGTGGAGACGAGCGGATTGGTGCTAGGCGAAAAGAAGAGAGAGGCAACGCATAAAGAGAAGCGTCGAGACGTCAGGCGTTTCTCGCTTGCACGGCTTCGTAGAACCACCTTGCTATTATACTGATTACATTTTCAAATGCGCCTACTCGGGATGCTCACCCCCAACTCTTCCTCCCGGCTCTTTCTTCGCCTCCCATCTCTCGTCTTTCACTGCTCCAGCAACATCTACGATCCGACATGTTCTATCTATTTCTTTTTTTTTGTGTCTCTACGGATTTTATGACACTTTCGTCGCTCTTTCTCCCACAGTACCATATTTCAAGAAACCCTCTCTGGCCCCTTTATCTTTCTCTCAGACGCGGTGTAAGAGACGACTTTCACGATGTGAGATGGACGATTCGCGGAAATTCAGGACGAAATTCCAGTGAGTTTCCGCGTCCACTTCCATTTTAGCTTTGTATGCGTATCGGCATGGAGTATCTGAATTTCTAAAAAGGTACGGTGGTCACTGCCGAGACTCGCTCACAATGCGCCGGTAAATCACCCCCGGCGCAAGACAAAAGGTGGAATTCAACGGGAAAAAGTCGGTCACTACAATGACGTACTATGAGACGCAAAGGGCTTGGGTTCGTTCGACTGATCGATTTCGAATGAATATTTACGACGACCCGTGCATCCACCTCTTTTTGACGCGTCGATTAGTTCTAAGGAAGAGGTGCGAATAACAATAAGTTCGCGTTGCAAGCCGTCCGATAAACTCACCATTTGCATGTACGGACTTTGTCCTTTCGCGCATACGAGCTTATGGAAATTATGGAAATCATTTGACCGATAATATCACCGCAGTAAATAGCGAGTGACGAAGAAAGTAACGCGTAGCTTGATACAATAGAGTTCAAATTATCGTGCTACATTCGCCATACTTTGAGAGATATTCGCGAGCGCGCATCCGGTCCGCGTGATAACGCGACATCAATCATGATGATAACAAATGCAGGAGGAATCGACTTGTCTGCGAAATATCCCGCGCAATAACCGGACGATAATAAAACTAATGAGTTGCAAACAGAGAATATATATCGGCGTATGCCGATTATATTTGCATGTCAATGATATCGACCGGTATTAGGTCATCGACCGTCAACGAGTTAAGTATTTTTAATGGCGACTCAATCAAAGAAGCTCTCTACTCTCGTATTCACTGAACCGTTCGTCAAGTGCAATTGATTGTCGCTCTACCGAGAAGTTAATCATAGTCATTCATTGGCGATTGGATGAAGAAATAGGTTTCAATCATCAAGATTAGTAGACCTAGTTTGCTAACTCGCAAAAAGAATCTTACATATATTTATATTTGTTTCATCGATTAAATCAATAGAATATAGTACATTCATTGAATATAGTTCATTGTCGAAAAAATATGTTCCTACATAACGTTTAAGCGATTAAATGGTTAAAGAATTATATTATTTATATGAATAAGAGTATCATTTTATTATTGTTACAATAATATTAAGAATTGGAAAGCATTATAGA
>Ga0157364_1007352_pt1 | contig 11407 bp, 5 predicted proteins | sample AttsexASBM2_FD_111476 | JGI IMG/M metagenome (GOLD analysis project Ga0157364, IMG submission 111476) | Fungus gardens microbial communities from leaf cutter ant in Ribeirão Preto, State of São Paulo, Brazil - Atta sexdens ASBM2 | ecosystem: Host-associated > Fungi > Mycelium > Unclassified ...
ATGGACACCACATGTTGGCCTCATGTATTACTCATGGTCATTTAGGGTAGGGTGCACAGTAGTTAGCACGGACCATGGGGATTAGTATATAAGATAGACTACTTTGTCTTAGGAACTCTATTGAGTTCTCTTGTGTTACTCAATACAAGAGTTGCTTCTTTGCTTAACCCTTTGAGCATTGATCCATAACAGATTAAGCCTGGTAATAAGTGAAAGGCAGCCTTTTGCATAAACTACAGACTTTTCAAACTCTTGGTAATATTCTTCAGTATAATCAATGATTTAGCCACTTTCTAGACCATGATGTTAGAAGAGCATCACAGAGCTATTTGCAAAATTATAGAAGTTCTAGCTAAGCACAAACTGTTTTTGTATCCTGAGAAGTATGGGTTTGACAAATAGCAGATTGAGTATCTAGGTCTGATGATTTTGGAAGATCAAGTTGAAATGGATCCCATTAAGATAGCCAGAGTTTGAGATTGGCATATTCTATGAATTCATACCAAACTGTAAGCCTTTCTGTGCTTCTACTGGCAGCTCACTTATGGGTTTTTGTCTATTGTATAGCCTTTCTTTGACCTCAATAGTAGCAATAGCACTTAGATATAGTCTATGGGCCAGCAGATAGTATTCAATGCACTGAAGACTACCATTACTTCCATCCCTGTTTTGGCCTTCCCAGACATCACTGCTCTCTACTATATCAAAGCAAGCAGCTCTAATTATGCTACTAGAACAGTTCTCTCTCAAGAATTAAAGATAAATGATAAGTAGCATCTGGTATCATTCTCCAATAGATCTCTTTCCCCTGTTGAATGCAATTATAAGATCTATAATAAGAAAATACTAGTAATTATCTAGACTCTTGAAGAGTAGTAATACTTTCTAAAAAGTGTACTGAACTCCATAGAGATCTGGATAGACTATAGGAACCTAGAATACTTTATAACAGCCAAGAAACTCAATTGTAAATAAGTATAGTAGTTATTGTATCTAATAAGATTCAATTTTGTCCTGCATCACTGCCCAGATAAGTCAATAGAGAAACTGAATATGCTATCTCAAAGACTAGACTATGGCAACACCTCATACAATAATAAGAATCTAGTCTTGATCAAGCTAGAGTATCTAACAGTATGTGCAATAAAAGAGATAGTATTTGAAAAAGAAGAATGTGGCCTTCTTATAGATATCTACTAAAATAACAAAGCAGGTAGACAAGAGGAACTTGTGGCCTATACAACAATAGGACTTTGTTAATTATCCTCTAAAATTATCTTCATGATCAGAGATAGATGGATTGCTTCTTTTTCAAGAAAATATCTACATCTCTGATATCTCAGACTTATAACAATATATCATGTCCCTTTATTGTAATACAAAGATTGTTAGGTACTAAAAGACTTTAGAGCTAGTATCACAAAGCTATTAGTGGCTCCAAATATCCAGATAAATTAACTAAATACTTGTGAACCAAGTCCATTCATTACTCATCTCTTAGTGAATTGTATCTGCTGTCCATGCCAAATGCAAGATAGAAGATCATTAGTATTGACTTTAGTATGGAACTCTCTAAGTTTGTAAGATTTGATACAGTGATAATAGTAGTAGATTTTATTTTAAAAGGAGCTTATTTCATCTTCACTCATACTATAGTCACTACTAAGGATGCTACAAGATTCTTTCTACACTGTATCTGGAAACTCCATAGTCTTTCTAATCAAGTAGTCTTAGACTAAGAGCTATAGTTTGTTATGCTTTTCACCAAGGAACTCTACCATCTTCTTGGAATTGAAATTGCATTGTCTATAGCCTGATACTCTAAACAGATAGATATATAGAGTGAGTAAACCAAAAGCTTGAGTAATATTTCTGAATATTCATTAATAACTAACAGAGCAACTAACTTCTACTAGCAGAGTTTCAGTGCAGCAACTATGTACAATTTTTCATGCAACAACTGCTATTTCTTCTCAATACTAGACAACTGCTACAAATAGGATTTATATTACAATTAAAGACTCAAAGTATAAAGTCAACAAAAAAATCTTATATAAGGTTAATACAAGAGAACTTGATAGAGTTCTAAATACAATATATCTACCTTTATAAATACTAAGTTAGTGGTCTGTGCTATACAAATTCTAACCTACCCTAAAGATCATATATATTATATATCATTGATATATGATATAACATCATTGTTCTGGAATCTTTTATATCTCTTTATATATCATGTGATTGTGTGACAGTTACAGTGACATGTGTGACAAACTTATAATAGTTATATGTAATGTCATGCTGACACTAACCCTAAGTTCCAATTATTAAAATAAAATGAAAATGAATAGAGTTTAACATCTTCAACTCTGACAATTTGAGCCTCATCAAAGAAGGTCAAAATTGGAGAGTGTCTTAAAGTTTACTGATTGTATAAAATATACATTAAAAGAGATTAGGTCAGCTATTTGCAAATTATAAAAGGATATGATCTAATACTATAATCAAAGATGCACTCCTGCTCTGGTATTTTACCCTAGTGACAAGGTGTTTCTGGACTCCTTGGATATCTACATAACTTGATCTTCTGCCAAGTTATCTCATCATTGCTTAGAATCTTATGTGGTGGAGAAATGGGTTAAACCTATGTCATACTATCTCAAGCTCTTCCCTACTTTACAAAGACTATATTTAGTGTTTCCAGTAGTCAAGCTTATTACTGTTCCTGATAATCCTATCCCTGGAAAATACTTTATTTTATCTTCAAACCCAGTTATCATTGACAGGAAAGAAGAGTGGAAAGTGGAAAAGATTCTGGATAGCTGCTAGTATTAGAAGAGATATTAGTACTTAATCATGTGAAAGAGTTTTGGGCTAAAGACAAACTCCTAGGAGAATGCTGTGGATATTTTTGCATCTGGTCAAGTAACCAAATTTCACTATCTCAATCTTGCAGCCCCATAGTTCATTTGTTTGGCAGACTTCCAGAGCATTAACTTTAAACCAGTATCCCTTACTTTGAGTCATGGTAATCTGAAAGGGAAATAGATATAAGAGAACCCACCATCTTGCCAAAATTCAAGTTTTCAATACTACTAAGATTCATTATCAACCTTATAGGCCTCTTGTCCCTCAAGTCTTCAACTAAAATTCTACTACAACATTGTAAGATGTCTGCTTTTTTCTCTTTTCTACTACAACACTATGAATCTCCACTTGTTCCTTTATAACTATTAGCCTACTTCTTTCAGCCACCAATCAATAATCTCCTACTATCTGGTAAGATTCTATTGAGATTTCTGGCTATTCAGCTCTATCATTTTGTAGCTAAGTTATTAAATGTTCTGCTTGATGTTCTGCTTGATTAGAATGAACTCCTGGGTATTTAGAGTAACTGTCATCTCTGTGAAACTCCATCCTGTTCTCTTAGGATTTTTTGAAGGTAACTTGTGGAATTGGTAGTCATGAACAATATTACTTAGGATTTTCTGGAGATTACAAGCTCTGTAGAATTCTGCAGACTTTAGCCAGTTGTCCTAGTAGAATAGATCTTTTTGATTAGTACAGAATTACAGAAAGTTGAACCAACATACAATAAAGTATAAGATAATATTACCATTGATTGGAGAAGTAATGAACAAACTCAAATACATAAAATACTTCAACAAGTTGGACCTTATCTTGTAATATACAAATCAAAGAAGGTAATGAATAGAAAGCAGCATTTTTGAACAAAGAACTATTCAAACCAAGATTTACATATCCTAAGATATTCAATTTGCCAGAAATGTTGTAATACCAGCCAAGACTAAGAAATGATTAGAACAAAGAACAATATAACTCTTCAAAGTGGCAGAAAAGCATAATTTCTGTTTCAAACAATTACAATCAAAGTGTGATTTTGATACTAAAGAAATATCTATCTTGGGAGTAGTAGTTGGACAAGAAGAAGTACAAATAAAAAATAAAAAAGTCAATGTAGTCAAGGAATAGATAACACCTACTAAGATAATTTATCAAGAACTTATGTTATATAGCAAAACTTCTCAATGAACTCAAATACAAGAAAGAATAAAAATGAGAAAAATAACACAAAATTGCATTCAAAGAATTAAAGAATAAGATTACTAGTTAACTAGTCTTTGCTCTACTTAGAAAGGAAGGAAAATTCCAAGTAAAAACCAACACATCAGGACATACTATAAAAAGAGTCTTATTCCAGAAACAAGAAGAAAAATAATATCTTAAGTTATAAGATCATTTTGTTCTATAATATATTTCAGATAAAATAAACACCAGAGTAGATATTCTGTCTAGAAAGTTACAAAAGTAGAAATAGCAATGTTTGAAAAAACCAACTAGTAGAAGAAACTATATTATTAGAAGGAATTCAAAAACAAATAATATCAGGGAACAAGAAGTATAGAGAGAACTGGAAAAATATGATGGCCAAGCATGAGAAGACAATGGGGTGGTATATATAGATGGAAAAATTTATATATCCAACAACTAAAAAGTTTAAGAACAAATTCTACAAGAAAATTACAATCTAACAAATATAAGATACCCAGAACAATAAAGAATGTTCAAGTTAATCAAGAGAAATTATTGGTAGCTAGGAATACAAAATAATACCAAGAATTATATTCAAGAATACCAAAAATATCAACAGAATAAAGTATAACACATGAAAAAAGCAGGAGAACTTCATCTATTAGAGATACCTCAAGGACTATGGCAAGAAATTAGTATTGATATCATAAGACCACTCACAAGATCAAACAACAAGGATACTATAGTGGTCATAGTGGATTGATTCACAAAGAATTGATTAGAGATGTAGGAAAGGAGGAAGCAATGAGACTATTGTAGCAAGTAATGAAAAATGATAATAATCAGACTTAGAGCAATAACAATCACAGTATCATCAGAGGAATTAAAGATCTATCAAGACAACATATAGAAAATATATGGTGTTCCAAAGAAAATTCTTAGTTATAAGAAACCTCAATTTGTCTTACAAATTATGAAAAACTTGTGCAAGGTTCTAGAAATAAGAAGAACATTATCAATGGTATACTACCTTCAAAAAAATAGTCAAACAGAAAGAATCAACCAGAAGATCAAAGTATTCTTGTGACATTATGTTAATTATCAGCAAGATGATTGGATCAAATAGTTATTAACAGTAAAATTCCAGTATGTCATATCCCATCTTCTGACCATATTCATCCCAATCCATAGATAATCTCTTTCCCCTCATCTACACTTTCCAACCTTTTCTGGTACAAATCACATTCCTCTATTCCACCTCAGATGTCCTTACTGGTTTAGGTTAACTCTATAAACTTCTATTCTCTAATATTTGAGGATCATTAGAAATCAAAGTAACTTGCTTAGTCATTACATTTGAGATAGCTACTCTAGGTATACTAACTAGTATATAATCAGGTAGCTTATGCTATAGTAGTCATCCTGAAAATCAACTAAAACTAACATCTCTCTTTTAGTATTAGTAATGACACACCTCACTATCTTCTGGTAGTTCTCTAATATTGAAGGACCTGTTAATAAGACTCTTTCCACATTGTTCATACTCATATGTATGATGATTTGTTTCCTTGATGGACCTTTGGTTGTTATATTTAGTTTAGCTCTCCAAGTCCCCAAGTCTCAATCCAAAATATGACCTATGTGATTAGTAGAGACACAGCACATAAACTAAAGCAAAAGATTGTTCTAATCCATCTTCTATACTCTTGGATAATACATAATTACCTATTTTGGACTTCCAAAATACTCTACTAGATTTCAGATAACAAGATGTGAACTATGTTTAACATGATGTAATAACAAGAAACACTTAGTTATGGGATATATACCTTTTGAACTTAATTTTGAAAAATACTCATGGAAAAAAGATCTAACAATAAATATAAAATTACCAAAACTAGAGACTTTCCTCATGAAACTAAAAAGAAGTTAGAAAACAGTGAAATTATCTATAGAAAAAGCAAAAATAATGAAGAAACAGTTTGAGAAGAAAAGACAAAACCCTTAGAGGCTAAAGTAAGAAGACAATTTGTAACTGGAAGCAAAAAATATCCAGTTGAAATAACTCTTAAAGAAGTTGGATACTACAGTCCAAACTCTGAACTATATCTATCTTCAATATAGATATTTTGGCATCAAAACTCCAAGGTAATTTGGCCTTATTTATATCAAAACTCTATCATTATTTCATTCTTTATAATAGATTTATTTTTATCATAAAACCCCACAGTGATTTGGCCTTATTTGTATCAAACTCCATAAGTATTCATACTTGTTTTTACCATCTTCTATGGCAGAGTTATTTCTCCTCAAACTCCACAAATACTCAATCTTTTATATAGTGTTTTCTCTTCTATATAGCTCTGCAAATACTCAAACTTTTACAGCAGAGTTTTCTTCTATTCAACTTCAACTCCTTTTAGTGTTTTATTACTAAAACATCTGCTTAATTATGCCTTTATTTTCCTTCATATATTTAAGGCTAGTAGTTACTCTATAATAGCTAGCCTGATAATTGATTAAAGTTAAAACCAAACTCTAGTGTCATAGTCTATATTCTAAAGTATATATGTTATCCATAAGACCAGTACTATTAAACTTAAAGATACTAGACTTGTTCTTTTTTTATCTTTCTTCTATTATTCAAATTTCTCTTATTTTTCTATTTCAATTCTTCTATTCTTTCTTCTATTCTTTCTTCTTCTTAGACTTAGTAAAAGGGAATAATGTGACATCACAAATGACTGTCACAACTGTCACATGATCATATGATACAGAAAAAAAATGTAAAAAGTTCTAGAATAATGATATTATACAACATATTTTCCACATGTTAATAGTGCATAGCCTTTAGGATAAGTTACATGTAGTACACACAAACCATTGACCTAGTATATATAAAGTAGATGACTTTATACTAGAAACTCTATTGAGTTCTCTTGTGTAAACTCTATATAATATTCTTCAACTCTAAATTTTTAATCATAACAAAAATGAGACAGAGATATATAATTTTTAGTATATTGAAAGGAACATGGATACAAACATGACCAATAGATAGCAGAAATATGGTTACAATATGCTCAAAAATTAATTCAAGACTATTGGACAAAGCTTTCAAGATAAAATCTATAAAATAAGAGAGGTAAAACTCCAAATCAACATCTCAAAGTACATCCAGTACTTAAGAAACATAAATGGCCTACTTTATAACTTCTCTCTTATCCTCTAACCTATACATTTCTTGCACTGATAATTCTAGTGCAGATCACCTCTCTTCATTCCCCTCAGATGTCCTCACTGGTTCTTTGCCAACCTCAATGAGGATCCATCTAGTTGTAAATATCAGTCAGATAGTATGTTATAAAGAGCAAGTGGAGGGACAGAAAAAGGAAGAAGCAAAATCAATTGAAGTCAAAGAAGTCAAAGAGTGGAAAGTGGAAAAAATATTAAATAAAAGAAAAATAAGAGGAGTCAAGAAGTATCTAGTATACTGGAAGAGGTTTATGGTGGAGCATGATACCTGGGAAAAGAAGAAGGACTTGGAAAATGCAAGAGAGGTGGTGGAGGAATTTGAGGGAAGAATGAGTACTGAAGTAAGAAGACAAGAAAAGTTGGATAGAACAAAAGAAAGAGACTTAGAAAGGAGGGAGTTACCAGAAAAATACATGGCAAAGATGCTATATGGGTGGGATGACAAAAAGTTTGAGGAAGAATATCTGAGGAAGTTGGAGAGGAACTGGTAAAAATGGAAGTCAGTTTCTCCAGAAGAGAAACCTTAAAGAGAAAGTAATGTCAAGAACGAAAGAGGTGGACTCTACTCATTTCCACTTTTATCTTCATTTTCATTTTCAGTTCCCTTTTGATTTAGTTTTCATTTGTCTATTTTTAGAACTCAGGGTTAGGGTTAAAAGTGACAAAGATCACGTTGTCATGCCTCAGTCACATTGGATGACACAGTTACAGGTTATGAGATACATGGAAGGGTGATGTCATACAATGAGTATAACACATGCTGGTCTTGAGGCTAACATATAGCTGTTTAGGGTAGGGTAGAAGTAGCTAGCACAGACCAGGTAAATTTAGTATATAAGATAGACTATCTTATATGGAGTTCTCTATTGAGTTCTCTTGTGTAAACTCTATACAAGGTTCTTTCTTTTGACCAACTCTACAGTCTTATGTTCATAACAATCAAATCTTAGATAACAAGATATAAACTGTGTCTAATACTTATATAACAAGTGTTATGAACTTAAGTCTTTAGAGTTAGACAAAAGAACAAACTCTTGTATTGGAGTAAACACAAGAGAACTCAATAGAGAGCTCTTTACAAAGTAGTCTACCTTATATACCTATCCACATGGTCTGTGCTAGCTACTATGCATCCTACCCTAAAGTACCATGTATAAGATATAAGGTCAACATGCAATTTACATATTGTATAACATTACTTTTTCTAAAACCTTCTATGTTCTTCTATGCATCATGTGACCTAACCCTAAGTTCTAAAAATAGAAAAATGAAAATAAATCAAAAAGGAAATGAAAATAAGAATAAGAAAATAAGAAAATAAGAAAAGCTAAGTCCACTTTCTGCAATCTTGACAACAAGTATCTTATGAGAATTATAAGAGAACTTGACAAAGAGTCTCTAATATATTGCTACCCTATTTATACTACTAGTATATGATCCATATTAACAATGAATAACTTTATTCTAATATCCATGTATCAGCCATGAGTACACTATATATATACTATGAAGTAAATATGTTATAGACATATACCTTAATATCATTTCTTTCAGTTCTTTCTACAATTTTTAGGCCTATGACATCATGTCATGTGACTATTACTCTTTATTATCCAAAACATAAAAGATAAAAGAAAAGAAAAAAATAAATCAAATCAAATAAAATAAAAATAAAATATAAGAGTTCAAACATACTATTGTTAGAGTTACAAAGCTTAGACTTGAGTTTTTTCTAATATCTTTTACTTTACTTTTCTTTTCTTTTCTCTCCTTTTATTTTTATCTTCTAAACTTAGAGTTAGAGTTTAGCATGACATCACTGACATACTGGTACATGTCACATAACACAGTCACAAGTTATGTGGTAGCAATAAAAGGATATAGAAGGTTCTAAAAGGATGATGTCATATAGCATGTTTAACACATGGTCATTTAGGGTAGTCTAAAGTAGTAGTGCACAGACCATGGGCTTTTAGTATATAACATAGACAATCCTGTACAAAGTTCTCTATTAAGTTGTCTTATATTAACACTAATACCAGGTTCTCTTCTTTGATCAACCCTCAGGTCATTGAATCATAATAATTATGACAATTGTTATCTGAACCAGATAAACCATCTACTCCAGAGCTAATACTATTAAAAGAAGAAGTTGATAATCTAGAAAAGATATAGAAGATATTACAATCTTTGACAAAGACCATACTATTCTTACCTCTAACATATTACAAATTCATTTGGTCTGATGGAAAAAAGATATTTGGTACTGGAATAGAATTGTGACAGAATTTGCTAAATAAAAGCATAATATAGATAAAAACACAAGTTGTTGAGGATTTCTGTTATAGCAACCAACACTAGTAATGGTGAAAATATACAAACTTATATAGGACCAGTATATCTCTGTCACTCTTATATTGGTGTTTACAAGAGGAACTTAACAGGGAACCTCATACTACAACATTCACTATATATATTAGTCTATGCCCTACAATGTATAATCTGCCCTTATGTCTATATGCTATTTATAAGTTTACTATATCTTAATCATAGGGTAGACATGTCATAGCCATATCCCCTGACATCATTGTACTAGACCCTTCTAAACCCATGACATCACTCCATATAACCTTTTATTACTAAATAAAATAAAACTAAGAACTAAAACTAAAATAATAACAAAAGAAATAAATCTGTAAAAATGAAATAAAAAATATTAAAATAAATAGAGTCTAAAAATATATCATAACAATCCAATTAAAATGTACACAGGAGGACCACCATATAAACTATTCTTCACACTTATCACCTTATAGGAAACAATGATTATCAGACCAATCAAAAAAATGGTAACAATATATATGGTTGGGAATTTAGCATTGTTAAACTAGAAAGTTCATAAGGACATAAACACTAAAATGGAGATATTGTTATAATCACTACCTCATATTTTACAGATGTTTGTCTCATGTTTTCTATAACTTGAACATATGTTGGGATTTATTTCTCTTCTGACTCATAATTACTATACCTTGTGTTATTCTTATATAGTATCAGTTAGCATCTCATGTAGTAGTATGTTATGGTAACCACTAGTCACAAAGACCAATAGAAACACAACTAATAAATCTCAAAGGTGGATATTGTTGTGGGAATCACAAGAGAACTCGACAAGGAGTCTCTGCTACATTGCTATCCTATTTATATAATTTACAGATGGTCCATGCTACTAATAATTAACCCTCCCCTAAAGTCCATGCATTATCCATGAGTACTCCATGTATACACTATAAGATAGACATGCTGTTAACATGTTTCTTGACATCATTCTTCTAGTCTGCTCTCACCCAGTCTAGGCTTATGACCTCACATCATATGATATGTCATGTGATCACAGTCACATGCCTCTTCATTGTCCAAAAAGAAAAGAAATATTAAATTAAGAAAAATAGATAAAAAAAAAACAAAAATGTTAGTTCTCACATGTATCATAATATAGTAGAGGTTTTCTCATGCTTTATCTGCTAACTCCATCATTTCTTCAAGGACACCTTCATTGTTTCCTTATATATATAGTTATAGATATAATTCTGTATTCACTTTACTAATTGGTCATCTTCTCTCTCCTAACTCAAGTCTTTATCTAAGTTATAACATGAGCCAAGCTTAGAAATATAATAGTGGTAGATATTAGAAGAAAAGAAAAAATAAAGAATGTGACAGAGTTTGTGGAAAAAATGAAAAAGGTTTAGAAGGGAGATATTAGGGTGACTGAGCAAGGTGTTATGAACTTAAATCCTTAGGGTTGGATAAAAGAACAACTCTTGTATTGAGTAACATAAGAGAACTCGATAGAGAACTCTTCTATAAACTAGTCTACTTATATAGTCCTACAGGTGGTCTGTGCTAACTACTGTGCATCCTACCCTAAACCACCATGTGTGGTCCATGCTGTATGATGTCATTTGTTCTCGAATTGTCACAAACTTCATTCAGCTTGTATCTTCACAACTAGTGGACCGATTTTCACAAACTAAGTTGCGCTGGAAAGCCCAAAATGAGGGCTATCCGCATATGTGCGGGATGCACAAAAGTGACA
>Ga0157364_1007353_pt1 | contig 11407 bp, 5 predicted proteins | sample AttsexASBM2_FD_111476 | JGI IMG/M metagenome (GOLD analysis project Ga0157364, IMG submission 111476) | Fungus gardens microbial communities from leaf cutter ant in Ribeirão Preto, State of São Paulo, Brazil - Atta sexdens ASBM2 | ecosystem: Host-associated > Fungi > Mycelium > Unclassified ...
ACTCGCTTTGACCAAAAAACAGAATTATTTCTATTAATTGATTTATTCTCATCATTATTCTTATATAATTTCGATTTATAATTGTTCATATATTATTTATTTAGTACAAGAGCCATTAATTTGATTCAACTATTACACTTTTTATTTAGCAAATATTTAAATAAATGTTATATTATTATTTAAACAATTATTTATTAAGCAAAATTTAAAAGGAAAACGGTCAGAAAGGAGCAATATTAGATGTAATTCCGATGTAATGAAATCAAAATTATTTTATATAACAAGTGAAAGGAAAACAACGATTAAACCAATAATTGTAATAAGAGACAATGTCAAACGTTAATAACTTGTAATATACATAAATAAGTAAAAAAGTGTGTACATTGATTATTAAAATAAAAATAACAAATTATTAAAAACAATCGGTCAGAGAACCGTGTTAAATCCATAGAAAAAAAAATGTAGAATCCGTTGAAATCAAATATTAAAAACTTAAGTGTTGAATGAGATATCTACATAAGAATTCTTTATTAAAATTGAGTACATTTTTCTCTCAGTATAAACATGCATTGTAATCCCTTTACTGAAAAAGTAATTTTGCTGAAGAATCTGAAAATTTGGTAGATACAGATCTGAAATAAAATTTTGTGGGACCATCAAAATAATTTTGCAAAAATCTTAAGTATATTGAAAACATTTTGATTTTTATTCTAGAAACTAATTTTGTCGTCCTACTTAAATTATTTTTCAGAGAAATTTTTAGATTCTTCAGCAAAATTGCTCTTTCAATGTTTCTTTCCGTTCTTTTTCGTATTAGTGTATGCAAATAGACCGAATTACGCCATAATACGCGTATAATAAATCTAGCTTTCCCGATCAGGCGTCGCGTTAATTAGCGCGTGCAAATATGCAATTCGAATGCGAGGCGTGATTTACGTGATCGGCAGGCGAGTCCGTCAATCACGTAAATTCGATCCGCGAGCACCCGCGATTTGTCCCCAATGATTTTGCGCAAGACTGGAAGAGGATGACTTTAATGTCAATGTTAGCACCAGCGAACACCGGTTTGTTTCGTAAACAACGGCGGCAATGGACGAAATCGCGAGTGGCCAATCCGTTTCGGATCGATCTCAAGGGGGGATATCGGGAGATATGGCACAAGAAACATTCGCTCGTTTACTCGCGCGAATTGCGAAAGGCGGCAATGCCGGCAATCGCGATTGGATCATGCGCGCGCGCACATGAGAGAACATCTTGGGGGCTCGCAGTTGCGACACGCGCACACAATTACGCAACTTGCGTAACCTGCGCCGCGAGCCAGCGACTCGCTCTCGAGGAACGTGCCCGTATATTCGCCATGTCGAGCAGAGACTGGCCGGTATACCAATTCATCTGAAAAGATCTGGAATATCTAATACCCGTGTCTGTACCAATAGGATATACACTGTTAAAATGTCAATAAAATAAAATAAAATTCAATATGTACTTTTAAGTTACACAAATTAAATTTAATCACTAAGAAAAATTATGAATTATGAATAATTATGGGTTGAATTAAGTAGTAATTCTAAGACACTAGATATGTAGGTATTCCCATTCATCATTTTGGTTCTACTTGATTGATTATAGTATACGATTAGTGACAAAAGTTAATTAAGAAAAGCCCGCTCACCTCAAATTTTAATAAAAATACACTGAAGCGATTTAATATTTCGGTTCGCGGAGCAGAGCGATACTTTTTTCTTGTCGAATCTTTATTTTTACGCAAAAACGATATCGATTCAATATTTTCATCCAAATTTGGATTCTTCTTAACATTTACCTTTGTCACTAACCTTTGTTAATCTATTAATCAAGAGGAACCAAGATGGCGGATAAAAATACCTACATATCCAGTGTCTTAGTAATTCTGGTGGAAAATAGACGAAATTTTTCCAAATTTTTTGGTTAAATCTACTAGAATTCTAGTTGAATAGAATTCTGATTGATATAATTATTCTGGTACAAGAAGAATTCTAATAGATTTCACAAATATCAACCAGAATTCCGGTCTCAATTAGAATTCTAATAAATTTAACCAAAAAATTCGTCCATTTTTTACCAGAAATTTCAATGATTTAATGATACTACATGTATGATATTATATGTAAGTATATTTATGCACATATGTATGAAATTTAGTATATTTTTCATAAAATTTTGTGAAAGTTAGTACATTTTCCATTAAATTCTGTATAGATCTGTTTGAAACTTCATGCATGTGAACATTAAATTTAAGTTACCTGACTTCATTTTCATTCCACATTAAATGTTTCTGCTTGAAAGTTTTCGTTACGTTAAATTGAAATTTGCTACCTTGATATCTTTATCTTTTTCTAATTCTAAGAATTAAAAAAGAATGAAGAGTAAATTGAACTGCGATTAAAGTCAATCTACATTGATAGAACGGCTATAAGTGTGATTTGAAAGCAGCTTAGCAGAATATTAATTCAGAAGATTTCGTTAAAATGAAGAAAATTTCTCATCGATTAAATATTCCTTTAAATAAAATTAAATATTTAATTATTTAGAATAAATATAGAGAGGAAGAGAAGAAGAGTGATTCTTTTTAAAAAAGATAATATTAACTTGGAAAACAAGTATTGTATTAATAATAAGTATATTGTATGTAGATAAGTTTGGCTTGCATCTTGAAAATTGCATTAGACGAGAAGTAAATATATTACCGGTTTTGTGTGTGTGTGTGTGTGTGTGTGTGTGTGTGTGTGTGTGTGTGTGTGTGTGTTTAAAACGATTTAATAATTTAAATAAAATTGATAAGAGTATATATAGATATAATAATAATAATAATAACTTTAATGGAGTGCAAATAATAAGAAATAAACATTTTGTACGTATGTATGTATATGTTACGTTTTTCATAGAGTATGGAAATTTTGAAACATTTGAAAGTTCAAAGCCCTTCCCCTGTCGCCCTTATTTGAAAGAATTCCAAAAATTAAATTGTGATTCCTCAGATATATTAGTTTGTAACTTTATTTGTGCCACCCTGTATATGCGTATTCTTTAATTTAATATAATTTAGTTCTTTAATTTAATATAAAAATCGATTAGTGTAAAATGATATGAAATACCGATTTTTTTTGGAATTATGATTTTATAATATTTTTTCTTTTCTTTCTTCTTCTTCTTTTATAACTTTAGACGTTGCTCAATTATAATTTCTAAGTGCATGCAATAAAGTCATTATTATTGATTCTGATTATCATTATTATTACTATTATTAAATACTAATAATATTATTTCTCCTCTCGAGAGAATATATGATGTTACTAAATCAATCGGATTTGCAGCATATTTCTGATGCATCTCTAACAGAAGAAATCACACGAAGAAAAATTATTTCTCGTAATTCCTTTCAGTGAGAAACACACACTGAAAATACACTTCGAATCTGTCTTATTTTGTAATCGGTGTTCAATGACAGTAATAACAGTAATATCAAGATAAGTTTTAGTATTTCATAATCAAAGATTTTGTATTACGACTTATAAAAAACAAGAACACACATTACGCACAATTGCGGCTGAAATTACTTCGGTATTCGTATCTCAGATACCGGTTTTCGTTCATATTTCACTCTTATCGATAATGCGCGATATATGTAGCACCATTACCTTACATATACCATAAAAAGTCTCAAAAATAAATGCATGCGTTTATTGATAAAAGTACATATGGATCACTCATTCGAAACGGAATCGATAACTTTGTTTATTTATATGTATATACATTTGTGTGCTTTAAATATAAATACTGAATGTCAGTGCTTCCACAGAAGCTTCGTGTTATACGAATCAAGGGCGATCGACGTTTTCGTATTCTGCTCTCGTAGGTGACCGTGAGGGTTACACGAAGTTCTTTCCTCGACAAAGTCTTAAGTTTTCCCTTTCTTTTTTTTTTCTTTTTTTAACGACTCCACGTAATTCGATTCAGAGCGTTGCACAATAAGATCCAGTAAATTTCACTAGTATTAATCCCAAATTAATACTGTCAATGCAATTTGACCTAAATTGTTATTTCTTTCATTTTTCAATAAAAAGAAGGACGAAAGAGAAAGGGACAAAAATTAAGATCATGCAACTCGAGCGAAGGAAAGGATGTATTAATGACGGAAAGCTGTGTTTCGAAATGCATGCATATTTTATATACAAGAAAAAAAAACGATTTTACTGAAGTATTTCAAAATTTTAAGTATTTCGAAAGGTAGATACAGATCTGAAAATAATTTCGTTCGACTATCAAAATAATTATGTAGGAAATTCAAGCGTAATGAGCAGTGCTGCAAAAAGTTCTGATGTTCTAGCAATCAGTTTCATCTTACATAATTATCTTCATAGACCAACTAAATTATTTTTAGATCTGTATCTAGTTAAACTTTTAAATGCTTCAGCGAAATCTTTCTTTTCGTATACACTCGGAACAATATTTTAAAATATACTTATTAAGAGATTTTAGAAAAACTTTATTTTGTACTCAAAATAAGAATTTATTTTCTTTTTGAAAAATGTTATAAAATTGATCAGAGAAGCAACTTTATATATATATATATATATATATATAATAAGCAAATCGAATTTGTTTTAACAATTTTGATTAGGTATTAAACTTGCTAGGATTATATTTTGAATACTTTTAATAAATTTATAATAGATTTTTTACATGCACATACTGATAAAAAAAATAATGCTACAACAGCATTAAAATAATTTGAAAATAATATTGTAATGCAATAACATTATTAATAATGAAACCAACACGCCATATCCTTGATTTATAATTAATTAAATTTAATAAAATTATAATTTGTTTCATTAATACTCCTTAGAATATTTTCAATTAAAATAACGCTGTTGATATAACATAATTTTTTTCAGTGTACGGCATATATTTTTCTGTGTATAGAAATGATTTTAAAAATAATTCAAATTAGGTATAACCTGACATTACAAACTTAACAGTATTATATATCTCAGGTATAATTCTATAAATAATTCAATTGAATTAAATATCTCTGCCAGACTTTTCATCGAGCAGAAAGTGACTAAATTGCACGTGCCAAGGTATTTCTGACGTCAATTACGCAACAGTATTTAGTTCTCTGATCAGACGAAGAAGAAAAAGAAGAAGAAGAAGAAGGAAAAAGATAATTCGAAGGAACAACGAGAGAGAACGGCAATCGAGAACGGGGCGGGCTCTCCTCGGGAAAGGACACGATTAATAACAGTCGATAAAAGTCAAGCGACTCGCAGTGACCCGACAACGGTGCGGTCAAGGTGGCGCGTTTCGTAATTCAACCGGTGCGCCTTCGCCGTCGCTGTCACCTGGCATGCCAATTACACCCAACGCTCTCGTCTTTTTCTCGCGCGCTATCGAGATAACCCACTTTTCGACCGGGCCGAAGAACTGGCTATTCCGTCGTGTTAGTCTCTTTCCTTTACGGCCGATTATTTCAATTCGCGATCTAGACAGCCGGATTTGCCGCGGTCGCCCGTATCCACCAACCTTCACCTATGCTGAAAGAATTTGCTCTTTTGCTAAAAATTTTCTATCTTCTCATTGCCCAATTATAGAGAGTTACGATTTTTTTATTTATTTTCGGCATCACCTCATGATTGCACAACGTGACGAAATATCGTATATATGAAGTATCGTAGCGAATAAGATTTGGAAATACGAGTGTTAAGATAGCAGAACGGTTTCCCTTTTTAACGCAGAATGCGGAAACTTTTTTCGGAATTTATTATCCGACGCTTTGTAATTTTTACTGCTGTATACTTATAGAGTTGTCATAAATTCCTCATCCTGAAGTTCCAAATAACTTTCTCTGATTTTCAGATACAATTTCAGATACGATTTTCCCTGATGCTTTTAAGAAGATTTTGAAATTTTTTTGTACTTTCATCTTGATTTGGAAATATATTTTGTTGAGCAATTAAATATGGCAATGTAAATTATTAACGTTGCTGACACTATTCTATTAGGCATCGAAATGTAAATCAATTCATTTCAGTGGTCAGTTTCAAAATAAATAATATCCATATCTCTCAAATTTAATACATTTTCTTGAATTGAATTGAATATATAGAAATAATTAAAAATAACTCAACTTGAATGTAATTTGACATTATGAATCTAACAGTATAGACAGTATATGCATATTAAACTTCTTTGAAGCTAAGAATGAAAATGTTGCAGTTCCTTCATTTCCAAGCTTGTATTAAATTTTCTATTAATGCTTTCTAGAAAGAGAAATATGAAAAATATGGAAGAGAGCAAAGTGGAAATCGAGTTTCTTATTTCCTTGTCACATATATTTTTTCACTTATAACGTCACTCTTCTTACACGTCTCCAGGTTTTCACGAAACGTGAGTCGCCGTAACATTAAGAAAACAGCCTAAGAAATCTGTTACAAGAGGCGCGGAGTCTTGCGACACGCCGCGCTAAGCAAACAGTTATAAATCACGAGTCTTGCTGCGGTTGACCCAGTCGAGGCTCACAACGCGGGAGGACATGGAGGATCAGACTCCGAATGACGTGTAAAGAGGCATAAAAGGCGGACTTACCGGCGTACGTGCTCTTGAAGCTCTCATGAAGTTTGAAGGTGAAGGGAATGTGGACCTTCATCATCTCCATTTGCGGTATGCGTGGCGAATGCGTTATCACGCCGCCGCCGCCGCCGAACATCAAGTCGTCGCCGTGGACACGTAGTACCATCATGTTCCTGCGATCAGACAGAATATACGCCTTTCAGATAGCTCGAGCAATTCATCGATGACCGGCGAGTCGGTTATCAATGATGTGTATTATCAAATCTTTGTATAATTACGCTAGGATAATTGTGGGCAATTTTACGATCAATTTAAGCTATTTATTGTTTCAATTCAAGAAATCGCTACACGCTTGAATGCTAATTATAATATAAATCCAAGAATGACGAAATGTTATGAGATGTTTTGTTTCTTTTCGTTATTTTTAGAATCTTCAAATAAATCAGTCGGGACATATGCGAAGCGACGTATTAATTAATTTAACCTTATCGTCATTCCAATTTAAAAAAATCGTTAAAGACATTTGGCGGATAGTTGTTTATAAATTCAAGAATGATGGAATATTCCAAGAATGTCAGGCGTCACTCTTTTATTATTTTTAGAAAATCAATTCCAAGTTTTCCAAATTTTTCCCATTTTTCAGGTACTATCTATATCTGAAATAGTGAATAATTATTGATATTAGTTATGTCAAGTATGTCACTGTAATCAGTGAATAAAATGTGAAATCCCTGACCTAGCTAATCTTTATTATGTGATCTAATTAATCTTGTTTTAGCATAAATTCAGTGAATATAATATTAGAAGATTGAAATTAACATGCAAATATCAATATTTTAATATATAATGCTCAAACATTCTTCCTTTTTTTAATTGAACTTCACTAATTATCCAGTGCCAAGTATGGTAATTAGTATCCACTAATTCAGATTTAGAGAGTAACTCAGGATAAATATCCTAATTTATTTTAATCGTCGAAATTATATATATTAATAGTAAAGAAAACAAAATTATTATTGCAGAAAATATTACTCGTTCTGATAATCGCAACAAAAAATAATTCTTACTTCTGATTAAAAATACCAAAGAGCTAGCAGACAAACGCAAAAACTCTTCGCGAATAGAATCCCAAAGACCGTTAGCTTCTAACAATATAGGTCAATCGAGGAAAAGAAGTCAAATATGCATGGTGAAAAGAAGTCAGATATACATGAAAGCGGTTCATCGAAAGTTGCTGAGTACCGCTAATTTCAAAATTAATAAGGTAATCAGCAGAATCGGATATGATTAACTATTATAGCGATCAATTTAATTTCATGCTGCAGAACAGTGACGACGACGACGAAACGCAAAGAACTGATACGGAATAAAAAATTAAAACAATCATTCACAGTTAAACAATGGTGATTAACATGCAGGAGACTAACTATTGCCACCGAGTCGGATTCGAAACCGAGTTTGAACCAGGCTGTCAATAACTTTGCGGCCTTGAGACCCAAAGGAATTTTACGACAAAAATAATTCGGTTCCGGAAGCGGATCACAGACAATTGTAAGATTAGAAAGACAAATCCTATCAAGCCCGCGATTCGGCATTCGGAGTTATGAGGCACTTCATACCAGTTTAATCAATGTAGATTAAAACTTTAATCCTCGATTGCAGAAACTGGTCATTTGATCAAATTCAGACTGGTTGCTAGAATAAAAACATTTTTTGTTGCATGATTCATCATTTTTAACTTCCAACAAAATTATTTTCAGATCTAAATCCAGTAAAAATTTAGATCTTTCAGCAAAATCTCTGCATGGAAAAACATATTTTGCTGAAAAATCCAAAGTTTTAGGTTGAAATCTATTATTTCCTGTTCTATTGCTTCTCAACAGTGTCTCAGACTTTAATCTTGGTTCAACTTACACTTAATCTAATTCTTTTGAAGTAGAAAAAGATGAAGAGTAAATTGGACCGAAACTATAGTTAATTTATATTGACAGAAGTAGACATCTCAGGATTGTGAATGTAACGCCTCTAATAATATTCGAGGAAAAAATTCAATATCTATGAAGAAGAATTAAGAATAAGAAACGGATTTTTCAGCTTTGCGTGCCGAAGGTTAAATTTCATTCATTAATAATTCTTCTGTGATTCTTCTCATATCATTCTTGTTCCATAGAAATAAAATTTACATCATAGTTCTAACAAATCCGATGTGTTAAAATTGTAATTTTGCATCGATTTTTCTCTACAATTTCATAAATCTACCATGATGCGAGTGATCGCGAGCATTTCGCTGAAACGGCTTAAAAAATCGCATCAATTTAACGTTAATTAATGACATGTAAAGTATCCTTAATGACTGATAATTTCCCCTTTTTATTATACGAAAAATTATGATGGCCTCACGATATTCACGATAAAAGAAATATTCTGATGAAGCATTCGACACCTTAAATTATGAGTTTCGAAGATTCGCAATTCAAGGCAAGATTCGAGTCATAAAATTCAGCCGAAACAGCAAAATGTGAGAATAAATGTAAAATACATTTATCGGATAAGCGCATGACTTGAGATGCAGGAGAACCTCATCCCGATTCAACAAAAATTGTAATAATCACGATGATTCGCGAAAGTCGGGAAGGAGGAAGGAGAGCGAGTTAACGACGAAGCGGTCGATGGTGATAACGATGGCAACATCGATGAGAGAATTTACTGCTCGCGATTGCGAGGAGTTTCACGATTTACAAACAGTGCGACTCAGCTTTCGAGACTCTTTCGTTCCTACTTTCGAGACCCCGAGCACGAAAGTGGCTGCGTCACTCGAGAAAATCAGAGATACTTATCGCTCGTTGTGCTGTTGTCGTCTCTCGTCGTCGTCGTCGTCGTCGTCGTCGTCATCCGGAAGCGCGGAACTCGCGACTGTTGACTTCAACTAAATTGTCGACTCTCGAAACGTCTCGGCCGAGAGAGAGAGAGAAATAGAACACACACTCGTGTTCATTTCTACCAATGTGTAGATTAATTTTAATCTGCTCTTTAATCTCGGTTTAATCTGCTCTTTATCTTTCTCAAATTTTTAAAAGTACAGATAGAAAAATATCATTTTGTCGCTAAGAAAAGTGATTACTCAATTTATTTTTTTTTCTTTTAAATAACTTTTAAATACTCTTTAACTAACAATAAGAATATTTTTTATATAACATTTATTAATAAGCTTATATGATATTTATTATAAATTTTGGAAAATCATACTGGGAAAAAGATGCTTAAAAATAATATATTGTAAATATATTTATTAAATATATTTATTATATGGGCGAAATAAAATTTTATTCCTAGCAAAGTCATCTATTTTATTTTTTTGCAATTAAAGAGATATATTTCACAGAAATGTAAATTTTGTTATTACAATCCAATTTCGTAAATAATATTTGCTTCGCAATATTTCAACATTTTTCTCTCAGTGCATGTTATTATGTACTGGTGTAATGAAATTACATTATTATAGGAATGTTTGTCTTATTTCGAGCGAAATGAAATTCCAAGCTGTGTTTGTAAACCTCGAAATTTCTCGAAAGATGAAATAGAAGAGGAGAAGGAAGGATCAATCTTCTTTACTCAAAACAAGAATTTATTTTCTTTTGAAGCATATATATTATAAGGCTGATCGAAGAAGCGACTTTATATAATAAGCAAATCGAATTTGCTTTAATTTAATAATCTTAATTGAATTAAACCTATTAGACTTCAACAAAATATATTTTGAATATATTTATGCTTATGATGAATTTTACTGAAAGAAAAGTATATCGTATTTGTGACTATAATTGCATGATGATAAAATAATTATGATTAGGGGCATCATTTTTATACTTATTATTGCTATAATGTTAGTAACAATAACCTATGTATAGTTTTATCAACGCGTACAAAAATTGTACTATAAATTGTGATAATTTCAAATATTAATATAGTAAAATATGAAAATATGATAAATGAAATAACTATTTTTATGTGATTGGAATCATAATTATAATGAATATAACCATTTTTTCAATATTCGTTTACTATTCACATGTGGTAATAATATATAACAATACATAAAAAAATATATTTTTAAAAATGGAAAAATTTGCAATCATTTTCAAATAGTGTGTGTGTGTAACTATATTAATAGCACATTTGATTAAACTTCTAACTATAAATTTAATTGGTCAATATAAATAATACAGATTTAAGGGAACTATTTTGGAGTCAGCGCGGTAAGAGGAGCGCAATCTATACGAGGGCAAATCAATAAGTTTTTAGAAAAATAGTAAAATTTTTTTTTATTGATTCATTTTTATTTCTCAACACAGTCTATTTTCAGCTCAATATATTTGATCCAACGATTCTCCAACTTTTTCAAGCCATCCGAATAATATGATTTATCCAATCCTTTAAAATAAGTCTCTATTTCGGCGATGAGCTGCTCTCTGGTGATAAATCTCTTTCCTCCGAACCATTTCTTCAGATTTGGAAACAGGAAATAGTCACAGAGGGCTAAATCTGACAAATATGCTGGATGGGGAAGCAATTCGTAGCGAAATTCGTTTGATTTGGTCATCGGTGCTGGGCACATGTGAACCTGTGCATTGTCTTGATGGAAGAGCCCTTTCTTCTTCGCCAAATGAGGACGTTTTTTTTTAAATGTTGTTGAAACGGTCCAATAAGGCTGCGCCTAATAATCGCCATTGATCGTTTGCTTCGACAGAAGGTATGAATTATACCGTGTGCATCCCAAAAAACTGTGGCCATCACC
>Ga0157364_1007354_pt1 | contig 11406 bp, 6 predicted proteins | sample AttsexASBM2_FD_111476 | JGI IMG/M metagenome (GOLD analysis project Ga0157364, IMG submission 111476) | Fungus gardens microbial communities from leaf cutter ant in Ribeirão Preto, State of São Paulo, Brazil - Atta sexdens ASBM2 | ecosystem: Host-associated > Fungi > Mycelium > Unclassified ...
AAATATTTTTTTTTATATATATATATATATATATATATATATATATATATATATATATATATATGATCATTTACGAATTTTGGTGAGAATATTTAAAAATATTAGGTTTTGGCCAAAATCTTGAGCTCTTAATCCATAATATGGTTGATATGACTATACGCCATTATAACTCAACTAACCATCAGCACTTTTAATTCACGTAATTAATTTCGAGTAACGTGTTTCGACATTGAAAAGAATCCAAATCTGGATCAAAAAGTATGCGACATTATAATAATAATTATTATTATAACTGCTCGACATAAATAGTTTCGGTATTTCTACTTGGTATTTGTAGCAGCAAACCGATATAACACAATCTTGAAATAAGACCCGACTATGAATACTGGCTAGAGATCTGAAAATATTTTTATTACACTATTCTATCAGAATAATTATACATATAAAATTTACAAACTGATTGCTAAAATGTTAAAATTGTTTGTATCGTTTGTGTCCATTATGCTTGATACGTACATAATTATTTTGATATACTTTGTAAAATTTATAATGTCAAATGTCAAATTCAATTTAATAATTAATTTGAATTATTTTTAATCATTTCTATAAATCGCTACTTCTATTCAATTCTATTCTGAATTTAACTAAAACAATGAAGTTAAACAATTTAACTTAAGAAAATGTACTAAACTTGATTCAAATTTAATTTAATAATAATGCTATCACTATACTATCTTGATCAAAAAGTTCCCGGAATTCATTCAGAAAATTCAAAATAGTTTTATTCATCAAAAGTGATATTGTCCTCTTCAAAGTACTACCCATCGATTGTAATGCACTTATGCCAGCGCTTGATCCAGCTTTCGAAACATTTCTGGAACTCTATTGTCGGTATAGCCATCAGAGCCGTCTTCGATTTTTTCATTACCTCCTTTCGGGAGGTTACGCTGTTCCCCGTAATGGTTTTTTGACTCGATCGAACAGAAAAAAACGCAGGGAGTATCAGGTGAATTCGATGGCTGTTGGATGATATTCGTTTCGTTCTTGATCAAAAATTCACGATAATGATGGCACTGTGCGACGGTGCGTTATCATGGTGCAAAATCCACGAGTTGTTTGCCCACAAATCCAAACTCGAAAATACGAGCAGAGGTAGATGTACTCAAGACGGCGTAACTTTTACAAATGTCAAGCTATGGTGATAAAATTTGGTGGGAATGTCAATAATAGATGTGGCAATCTAACCAAAAAAACAGAAATCAGCTGATGGTAATTCCGGGAACTTTTTGATCAAGGTGGTATAAGTACAGATAATTAAATACATTAACGAGGACTGTTTATTTTAAAACAAATTTAGAAATGGATGATTTATATTTTGACATGGAAGTTAAAAAGAAGAAAATATTATTCAAGGAATTATTTCCTTCCTACTTCGAAAAAATGATTTTGCTAAAGTATTTAAATTTAGATATGTATGTGAAAATAATTTTGCTTGATTCAAAATAACTATGTAGAACGTTTAAACATTGATGATAATGCTGTAAAAAGCTGTTATATATTTTAGCAATCAATTTAAGCATCTTACATAAATATTTTGATGGTCTAACAAAAATATTTTTAGATCTGTATCTAACTTTTAGATACTTAATTCAACAAAATCGTTCTTTCCATGTAATTTGTTTGGCAATTACTATCATCGTGCATCCTCTTCTTTCATCATATATCATTATACGCCGAAAATAACGTCGCTTTATTTTCCGGTAATTTATTTCCTTTGTAGGAGGATCAGTCGACAGAACCGTCGAGTACCTTCACGCCGATTTCCCAAGACGCAAATGATCTTAACCTTCGCGTGTATGGAGGACCTTAACCGGCCCACATACAAATGCCATCTTTAGATCCGATTGTACAAACATACACTCTCGTACGTGAATGGAGGGGACGACAAGGTTTTAGATTGATAAATGAATGCGCAGTTCAGGTGAGTGGCGCATAGTGTTGAGGAAAAAGACTAAAGACACCTTAGGGGATGCAGAAAACGAAAAGACGAAGAAATGGACCGAATATATCTTGATCTCGAACAGCCGAGAAACAAAGACGTTGCTGTATACATTGATTGCATGTAATACCTAACGTATCTCTGCCTTAATCTGCAACGAGTGAATTTTATATTGACCGCATTTGACGATCGCCGTGAAAAATATCATTTTTTAAAATCTGACCTCGAGCTATTTTATCGTCGTCGGATAATTTAATGGCTTGTGATTAAATTGAAAATTGAAGCCTCCTATTTTCCGTTTGTTGTTAATTTTATTGTCATTGCCTTGTTCACTATTGCTGCGGTTTGTTTATTCGCTTACTCGATCAATTACTTGTAGATATTGCTCAAAAATATAAACGTACTTCTCTAAAATCAACGCAAAAAATAAATAACAATTAAGTACAGGGTATTCCAGAAATTATGGTACAACCAACAAGAACAATGATTATTTTACATGTAAAAATAAGTCGAAAACGTAGAATACAATTTATTTCTATGAAGCTTTGTGAGCAACATTTTCAACAATTTATAAAGTAATAAAATTCATTGTGCACGAATATGTTTTACCGTAGATTCTTGATTACCAATAAATGTGAACAGAGATAGTAGTTTACACTGAGATCCATTAAGTCCGAACATTTAAAGCGAATATTTAAAGTTGATTTTCCAGAAAGCAAAGCATCGTATAAAAAATTATATCTTATATTTTCGATTAATTTTTTCTTGTAGAATCATCTTCTTCTCGGTTCTACTACTGATTTACAGAACACCTTGTGTATAATAATATTTATTAATAATAACATAGTGCAACAAATTTTCATCAATTTTTTGTTTTCAATAAATAATGGGTGTTTTTATAGGATTTTTTATATTGAAAAAGGATGTTTTCTCAAAAAAAATTTTATAATCATTCAATTTTTAGAAACTTTGCTCTGAATTTCTTGTGTAATAATGCAAATATACGTAATATATAGTAAGGAATTTAAATATTTTTTTATAATATATGAAAACAAATGTGATCGTATAAGTTGTTTATGTAGAATTTTAAGTAATAACATATCAAAATAGTAAAATTTATTAAGAATATTTAATGTCAGAAATTACATTGATTTATATATATTACTTTAATTGTAAATTTCTGTTAACAATTGTATGGTTATTTTGTCTTAACAATTGTATGATTTTTATATACTTTACACTGAAAAGGTAAAAGAAAAAATTGTAGATTGTTAAATTTATAAAATTTTTTCACAAATAAATGCCTTGATTTAAAATTTGCACAATGGACAATTTTTTAAGCCTATATTCTTTTTTTAACGACGAAAAAGTAGATATATATATATATATATATATATATATATATATATGCGGAAAGAACGATTTAATTAAATTAGAAAAATTTAATTAGATATGGATCTGAAAATGATTTTATTTGATCATCAAATGTAAGAGACTCAACACTGGTTATTAAAATGTCGATATTTTTTCTGCTGAAGCAGCATTGCTTATCATGCTTGAAATATTTCGATAGTCTAACAAAATTCTTTTCAGATTTGTACCTAGCTAAATTTTAGATACTTCATCAAAATTGTTCTTTCTGTATAAGAATTTCTATTTAGGTGTGAAACAGAAACACATTATAATCAAATGTAAGGCAGTATAATTAAAGGTACATATATTTGGTAGCTTGTAAATGGTTGTAAGCATCCGAGCAAATAGTCATAGTCATTTTTTTAACATTTTTTAAACATGTTTTTATCGATAGTTTTGGAACATAGAATATTTTTCGATATAAAAATTCGTTTTAATAGCTGCGGTTCTTCTTATCAAATCCTTAAACATGTTATGTGGATACAAGTTGTCTTGAAAATGGGCAACTTTAACTGTCGCAAATTCCACCGTGCCGAAACTATTACAGCACTTCACAGAGAGTTCTTCTAGCGCAGCGCGATATACTCTGCTAACTCAATAACCTCCTTATTCCCTTTGACCTCATTTCTGCGTCCATCGAATGTTACACCGCGCCGATCTTCCTGGCACATCTCTTAAAGCTGACCTGATGGCGACACTGAGAAAAATAGATTGATAACGCGACGACGTGTGAGTCGCGTGAAATTGACACAGCGCGCGAAATTAACGATGCGGAATGACGAAAAGCGTTTCTAGGTATACATTGCGCTCCAATATTGCATCCTATAACACTGAATAATATTGTTGACGTTAAGCCATAATAGGATATATTTTATGAGACGTGAATGATACATTTTGACAAAAACGTGCGTGCACACTACTTATTTATTGAATATATTTTATGGCATTATCGAAACATCACGTTTTAATATCATAGATTAATGCTTAAATTTTAAATAGAAGTGTAAGGCTTATAACATATTTTTAGTAAGACTTGTAAGAATTCTTATACCTTTATACAATATTTTTATAGGCAGTTTTTATTAGCCATAAAATTTACAAGAAAGATAGATATTTACGAATAATTACGTCTTATGATACATATGCGTAAAATTAGAATATTAGTCATAAGTTCTTACAAGAATATTTTACGAGAATATGTTACGAGTCTTACGATTGTGCTTAGAATTGATATATCATAAGATAGCACTTTATCGGCATTTACTTCCAAGTGAATTACTGAGTGATTGCTCAAACGACAATATCTCATTCTTTTGTTCATCTTATTTCACTTTTCAATATGAACGCGTTACAATTTTTCGGAAGATAAAATCGGAAGATAAAAATTCACTTGCTTTTGGATTTAGTCAAATCTTCAGGAGCACGTCCTGTCCCCCAAGCAGAACACATAATATCCCAGCTAGGAGATAGAGTCTGGCTATTTAGATACTCTAGATCCCTTTTGACGAAATCAAATTAGCACGAACGCACAATGGCGGTACCAATCCAAATGTAGCGCAAACATTCAACAATGCACAATACATTTTGCACACATACATATATTTTAAATTTATATGTACCATTTATATGTACCATTTTGACCGTGTGCATGGCCAGATAATAGCTGCGTTCCGAAATTCACTGTCAGTGTCAAAAATCTATAGTGAATCTATAGTACGTAACGTATCTTATAGGTTTTCTATGCACTAATAGTGAATTTCGGAACGCAGCCTTTGTTTTCTGTAAAGGATTAATGAAACAAGAGACAGACACAAATCATCATAATATTAAAACTCAAAATAGCTCCAAAATTATTAAAAATCACTTTTCAAGTTACTTTTCAGTTACGTTTTATAATAGTTTAATCGGTTCAACGTCATTTTGACGTTACCGTGATTTGTTGTTTTGCTTAGACGTGCACCTGGCTGGTAATTGGTTAATCTAGCAGAAGTAATACGATTTGCACGACATCTTGTTTTACTTTCAATTCGTGCACTCAATGTGAAAAATTATCTAATTCTTCGACGAAAATGCCAATAATATGCACATCATGTTTCTGGTTGCTCCATGATGATATTTCACATCTGAAGGGATTAGGATAGAGGGAGAAGATGGGAGAGAGGAGGGCAGCGATGCGATGTGTATGCACCGGGACGCCACACGCGCGAGCCATTTTATTTTGTAATATAATGCTTGACTCCTCGTCGTCCACGCGGCTTGACATATTGGACGTGATAGGGAGTAATCTGTTATACCGCCTCGTGTCCACGATAGAAGCCTGCAGGCGGCATGCCATCCTCCGTCCACTCTCCCCCACCCCTGTTGCATCTACGATGCGCGTTGGAACGACCGATATATTTCCCGGTATATACTTCCGTACAGATTCGTATGGGGAAATATAGTGGCGCGAGCGCGAACGCGAATGCGTGAGCCGGATCGGCAATAAATCAAGGACCACAACGTAAATAAAATCTTATGGAAACATTCCAGAGGGAGGAAAAGCGGGGCATATCCCTTCGGTCCGTGACCAATTTGAGATTATCCACGTAACACACATTGCTGTGGTTCGGAGAACTATTATTGACTTTGGGGAGAGTGATAACAAGAGAATGCGATACTATGACAGTATATGATGCTCTCTGTGAATAAATGTTGCACTATAGTTGGGAAAAAGCTCTTGTCGATATTGCGTAGAAACAGCTGAGACAGATATAAATATAAAATACATTTTATGTGTCATGTGTTGTTTTATTTATACGATGTACTTATGCGTATGTCATAATTTTTTGTTGTAAAATTTGATTTGACTTGGATTCTCCAAAAATTGGAATCGCCTCGGTCACCTAAAGGCTTAGGATGTTCGCACGGAATGCAGATCCGGGTTCGATTCCCGGTCGAGGTAATATTGTATTTTTCGCAATAAGAATTCATTATTTACAGATTTTAATATGTCATTCAACATTATTAAGATTCGAAAATGCGAATAAGCTTCAAAAATTTGTTAAATTGCTAGTCAATTTAACTTGTGATATTACTGCGATAGTTTAGTAGACTTAGCGTTTCAAGACGGAAAAATCATTTCGGCGCGCGTTTCTACGAATTATATACGTAGTACATAAATTCACACAAGAATCATACAAACATTAAGATCCAGCTAGTATTAAGGCTTTGATTTCTATAGTTTATGCTGAAAATCTGTAAATTTTTTATTTAAATTATTTTTAATCATTTCTATAGGTTATTCAATTGAACAACTTTAATTGACGGAAATTTATTAAATTTGACTAAAAATTATTCTTACTGAATGTATAGGCTAATATGGATATTACTTACTTTGAAATGAAGCAATTCAATCACAGAAATGGATTTTTTATTTTGACAAACATGAAAATTTAAAATTTACTATCTGGATCATAAGTTATTTTATAAAATAAATAGTAGTATTTTTTAAATCTGTGCTTTAATAAAAATATATGGAACGTATTATAAAATAACTGATAAATTTCAATTTTTTAAGATAAGTACATTATGTATTCAAGATTATTTACGTAGAGTCACATTGCGATACATGAACTAGTTGTCCAGTAAATAAACAAAATATTTATTTGTTCTATGTAATTAATCAGTGAATTGCAATGAAACTTTGCATAAATTATTTTGAATATTTAAAGTACTTATAAAAGAAAAATGTAAATTTTTTTATCATTAACAAATTTTTAATTTTAACAAAAAATACAAATATTAAATAAAGTAAATTAACTACAAAAATGTATTATAAAATAAAAATATAATCTTATTCACATAAATTTTATATGTATATAGTTTATTTGAAATGTAAATATTAAAATAAACTATATACATATAAAATTTATGTGAATAAGATTATATTTTTATTTTATAATACATTTTATAACATACTTCCACATTTAATTTTTTTTGCAGGGACTGTACGTCTAATACATTCTTAAGTTTATTTTCTTTTCTTTCACGTAAAATTAATTTATTAATCATATTATAATTAATTTAAGAAGTATTTCTTGATGCTATTAAAATTGGAAACGTTACGCAGGAAGTTTTAGCTGATTCTTTACAATCAATCGTGCGAAAATTATGTCTGGAACTCGAAAGGCATCCCGGATAATCCCAGACAACGTTGCGCAATATTCCGACGAACGCATCGGTGCATCCCGATGGCGCATGTCTATCGAAAAAGCAAAGAGATCTCTCCGCTGTAGTTTCGCTTGGTTGAGGCCAGGATCAGGGATGGCACTCGAGACACACCCGGGGGATTTTGGGACGAAAAGTTCCGCTAGAAACTCCGGGTCTCTCCCGCTTATCCAGAAGCCTTCAACTCACCCTTTACTGATCCACATGCGTTCCTATAGCCGCTTTTCGTAGGGTACATAGTCAAGCTACATATAGTTTTCTCTCACGTACTCGCACACGCGCGTCAATCCAGTCGAAAGGTATCACGAAAATATAGACCGTGAAATTTCTAAACGAGATTTAAAGTTTCGCACGGCCAATTTCTAGCCGCCGTTTAACCTGCCCGCACGTAATTACCGAGATAACGAGCTTTGTAAAACGGTTAGAATTCTGAAAAAAGAGATTAAGCGAACCGTTTACTCTAAGTGGTGTAAGTGTAAGTCATAAACGAAAATGTAATGGTTTTAAACAGGATATATGAGCGTGGCTTAAGATAGTTATTTGTGCTATGTGTACTTTAATAAGAGATTTCACAATCCTTTGAAATTGTCTCTTTGCAGATCATATATAACATTGAAGAGAGAATTTACTTAAAGTCAATTCAATTAGCAAAAGATAAATATTCGAGAATGCTATGCGAAAAAATGTTTTTATATAGATTGCTTTGTTCGGCAATGTACATGAAAAGGTTTTGCTGAAGTATTTAAAAATTTAATTAGAATCTTAAAATAATATAGGACTATGAAAAAATTTTCTGGAAAGGAGAATCGGAGTAAGTGTTTTTTTATAGATTTTGATACTTAATCCAAATTTGTAATCCATTTTGCTCTATCATATCTAGTTTTTTTTAAACGTGATTCATAATGCCCTCGCCTGAAAGAAAATTCTAACGCCTATATTCATCTTCGTGATTTATGCCTTGTGCGAATTCGGCACATCATACTAATATTATAGATATTATAACTAACATGTAAAATAAATTGGTGCACGGAAAATATGACTGCGGTTGTCACGACTAAAAGTCGCCCATCAAGAACTACAATATGATTGTGATAATCATAAGATTGGTATCTTACGGTTATAGCTGTTAAGATATGTCTTTTTATAGTTATCACAATCAAATATCTTAATGGATGAAAATTAATCATTATTTTCGATTATGGCAATTGTAATACTTTTTCTGTGTAAAGTATTATTGTATAACATACAGGAGATCTATAAATAGATCTATAAATGCAGTTACAGAAGGTTTTTTCAGCTTTAAAATTGGATTTTAATTGTTATTTTTAAGAGATGAATTAAGTAAACTAAACATAGAGAGTTCTGAGATAACGATTGCTGCCTCTCCCCCTTCTACGCTACTCGAGGCTCAACGAGCTGAGTCGCGGATTACATGTGTGATATAGCAAAAATTTTTTCTATTTCTTGCGCTTTAACTTATTAAAATTGCCATATTTATTTTTGCTCTTTCCTCAAATGTATCAATTTTCATAGATTTTCTATCATTTTTCTAAAAAATAGGTTGTGGTGGAGCAAAACCTTACCAATTCGGATTACTGAATACAAAATGATACCTATAAAAACCTACTTCGGTATGAGTTTCCTTCCAAATGTTGAAACTGATTGTTAAAAATACCAAAACTTTTTGCTCATCAATGTTTGAGATAATTATTCCGATGATCCAACAAAATTGTTTTCAGATCTATATTTATAGCTATACTTTAACAAAATAATTTTGTTTTTGTATAAGAAGATCACACATTAATGATTAAGAATATTCAACCTAAACATTTGATTCTACGTGTGATTAATTATCGACCTGATATCGAACCTGATTAATCAGATTAATCGTAAGCTCCCTCGGGAATTGTGAGCTATTAGCATCAGTCTATTGATTTCTCGAGCGTTCACGTTATAAATTATTCACCACCTTAACAGTACACCTTCGCATTCGTTATTTTATCGTCTAATCACTGTTATAATTTCTGCGAAATTAACGTCGTTGATTCGAGCGTCTTAAAAATATATATTTTATAGCCGTGTTTTTAACCGATTTTGCGGTGTTATGTATCATGTATGCTTTCCAAATCGTGTTCATGTACACGAAGCGTTAATATTATAATATTATGGGTACCAAGAACAGTCTTTTCGTACGTTTCAGCATGTAAATGAATGTAAAGGGAGATATGCAAATCATACGCGGCGAGTGACACCGACATATTCTACGACCAACATATTTTGCAAGTATATAGTGATATACATATGATGTGTTTGCATGGATGACATTTTCGTTCAGTTGCTTTTAAAATGGAAGTCAAAATAAATGACTTATTAACTTGACAACAAAATTCCGATGACATCTTTAATAAAGGTGAATAATGCTATATAATTTATAGCTACTGGTACGAGAGATACATCGTCGAATTTTATTATCGCATTGCTTTTATCGCTTTGTAAAATGCACATACGTTGTAAATTAAAAAATACATATTCACATCAAAGGGATTTATAAGAGAAGTGGCTCATATCAAGTTTAAATGAGTAGAGATATTGATTTTATCATTATCATGTTTAACAATTTCGTACTATATTTTTTTGCGTGTCACTATGTTAAAAATCGAATATTGACGTACTAAAACTAAATTTCTTTCGTCATCTTTTAATCATGGAATTATAGATCTCAGAACGTGTCGTTATATTGAAACCTCCGAATGGCAAAAATGGAACGATCGATAAAGAATATTGGTGATTTTTTTCAATTCAATGGGAGGTTCAGTTCCTGATCAGAAATTCAAATTGAATCGAGGAAGCAGAAACATTTCTATCACACGAAAATTGTAATAAAGAAGGTACTGTTTTGAAAAATGACCTAAAAAGCTCATATAGAAGATTCTTGAGTTAAAGCAGATAGATGAAAGAAAAACGTAGAAAATGAGAGCGTTAAATAGTTGAAATGGCATTTCCATAAGGAAATCTTGTTTTTTTTTTGCGTGAAGAAGAATGGTAGCAGATGGATCATTTAATATAAACCTATACCCGCCTATAAATCTATATCATAAGGTATAAAAAAAGTAAATTAAAAAAACTGTCTTCAAGTCGTCATGGAATTTATAATTCTAGTAAGGACATCTCGCAAAAAGTGTCCTTACTACTTGAGGACAGTTTTTTTAATTTACTTTTTTTCAATAGAACTTGCCTTGAAATAGACAACAAAATAGACTTGCTAGTATTTGTGAATCTCTACCTAGGATCATGAAGCAATTGAACCGACAAGCTGTATTAAGAAAATATAAATTCCACATTAATCCCAAGACACTTCGTGTAAAAGGAACCGTGGCGCACCTGGGCCTCATATGTATATATATATATATATATATAGATATATATATATATCTACAATATATTCTTATATAAATTCGCGCGTGTAGAAGCCTTGTGCATAACAGCGCAAGTAACACGTGAAATGCATTTCTGTTTCAGGAAGCGCATATATCATCAGATGGAGTGCGCCGCAATTGATGGTCGTAGCAGTGCAGTACATTCTCACGGGGCCCTACATGCCCCCTTATGTGCCGCAGACAGCGAATTAAAACGTCGCGGAAAAAGAACCATCGTCACCCGAGGAAGAGGTTTGTCGATGATAAAAGACGAGGAGTCGGAAAACGCAGGATAATCCTCCTAAAATATATATATCTGTATATATATATATATATATATATATATATATATATATATATATATATATATAT
>Ga0157364_1007355_pt1 | contig 11405 bp, 4 predicted proteins | sample AttsexASBM2_FD_111476 | JGI IMG/M metagenome (GOLD analysis project Ga0157364, IMG submission 111476) | Fungus gardens microbial communities from leaf cutter ant in Ribeirão Preto, State of São Paulo, Brazil - Atta sexdens ASBM2 | ecosystem: Host-associated > Fungi > Mycelium > Unclassified ...
CTCTCTCTCTCTCTCTCTCTCTCTCTCTCTCTCTGTTTTTCTCGTCTTTGTACGACTCAACGACACAATCCCACATGATCAGAAGCAAATACGTTTCGCTATGCGAGACTTGAATCTTCGGGAAGGTCGTTGACTGCGAAATGCAATCGACCTCGTATCGATGGCGCGATTTCGTTATTCGTACGAACGTACTGTGCGACTTGGTCCCACTGAACACACGGCCAATACCATCTACGAAATTATTTTTCTTCAACGGAAAATGTCGCGATACGGAATACTGCGAATAAGAAAAAAAAGAGAGAGGGTGACAATTTTTCTCGTGATACCTTGAGATATCGAGATAGCGCGTGCAATTCATGTTGCATTACGCAATTTAATGAAAAGTGTATCTTGAATATACATGAGCGCGACAAGAAGTATCGCGGAAAACGTCACTACGATATTACGATATCGGTCACAGTTGGATTTACAATCGTCAATCTTCAACTCTAAATCATAAGCGGAGACTTAACAATATCGAATTCACGCAAATGAACGAACATGTTACCGTTCTGTACACGATGCAGAATATTACAGTTCGTATCCGTGAGCTTCTTTGTGGCGATGTTACGACGTCGAGCGAACTGCAAAAGCGATGATACGTATATGAATGGAAGTAAGTAATGTATGACAGAACATTTGTCCTCGTAATACAATACGTCCTTTGTTCCAAGAGCTTTCGCCCTGGCGATGTTGTTCAAAAAGTGCCTGCCAATATTCTATACAAAATGTCTGTGATATTCTCAAATTTAGACAGCCTTTGGCTTCAACTCACAGTCATTGAATAACACTCGACTGTGTCATATAACATGACTAAAAAATAAACTGTCACTTACGATAAATTTTTATAGGGCAGGTCAATTGTTCTTTTTCGTACTTTTTTTTTTTTATTTACAATGCGATGAAATATTGTGAATGTTTATTTATTGGTATTAAGATGTAGTAGCATTATTATTAAATTGACGATTAATTAATTTAATTGAGAGATTATTATTTCAATTTATGATTGCGTTTTAAGTCGGACTAACGGCGTATAATTTATAGAATTGATAATTGTATTTGTATATTCACACATGAATATTACTAAGCACTAAGATCTGTTTTGATCGAAAATAGCATTTCTCCTCTTATTCGTATTTATTGACATTAACATGATGATTACGAATTAATTTATTTGATTTGTTGCCATGTTTAAAAATATTATAAGAATATCTAAAATAATAATAGCTACTGTTATACACAATTATATTGAGTTATCAATATGTTTACAATTATTTATATTTATAATGTGCATTTACAATAATACTTTATAAATTATAATTATCTATTATATTACTTTTATATTATACTTTGACATACAATTATATTTTGCAAATTGTAATATTCTTGCACAGTGAAAATGATCTAACGATAAGTGCGCTTAACGAAACAAATATGCTATAATAATTAATCGGTGGTATTAATTACCACATTCTCTCTCGATTAGATCACAATATAACCGAATATTCATGTTTACAATTAAACTTATAATTACATAATTAGCGATTGCATTATTCCTTTATGGTTTCTCAAATTTACAAAATCATATATTATATATATATAATGTATATATTATTTATAAATTGAATTACAACAGAAAAATTGAATTTATTGGGGCAATACGTTACATTTTTTAATCACGATTCTGAGCTTGACAATTTTATTTAATTAAAGACTGTATATGTATACATCCACGTGCAACGATTGCCCTGCATGGGCAATATGTACCTGTATAAATAGTATATTCATTTTATTGCTTTTATAAAATTCGCAAATTAACATTGATAGGTCTCGCTCCGATATGGTGCATGCTCCAGCATGCTTGCACATTCTAAGTTCTCACACATCATCTCATATTCTCGCAAAAGTATCGAGAGAAATTCAGAATGAAGCAAAGCTTTGGCAATTGAAGCGTGAAACGAGAAGCAACTTTCCTATGCTTCTTCCGCCGTTCCTGGAGTACCTCCCAATGCGCAATGCGCTTTAAACCGGACGTGCGGTTCCGCCTTAATATACCGTGGCTATGCCGGCATTGCCGGCGCTGTGACTGTATGCATAGCTGCGGCAGCTGCCGGAGGGTTAATTTTCTGTATCTATTGTGGCAAAGTTTTCGACGTATCTCGTTATCCAAGACGCAACTCAATAGCCACGGTCCCTTCTCCCTCCGACCGCAATGGTTCGCAATCAAAACGGCGGGGGTATACCGTCCGACGCGCGCGACGTGCGGGTAGTTCGGGTATGGACTAGCGCGCACTCGGAAAAGCGGTCGGCCTCACGTATCGATCGGCGTCGTGTGGTCACGACGGATGAATTTCGTATGGTCTCGGCAAATGGTAAACAGCAAACGGCGGGGCTTAACTGCACCGCAAAGTTTCCACGTGCAGCGACCCGTATTCCCTCTCTCTCTATCTCTCTTTCTCTCTCTCTTTCTCTCTCTCTCTCTCTCCCAACCTCTGCGTCTCATTCTCTGTTTCCGTCTCTTTCTCTCTTGTGTTGCACAATGCTCCTTTCCCTTTCTCTCTTTCTCTCACATTCTCCTCTCTCGACCGCATGATGGTGCAGCGCGCGGCGGCTGCTGCGGCGTCGCGTGCGTGTGTAAATCCTGCGTACGCGAGGGTGTGGCACTTCAGCGTCGCGTGAATATGCATGTGTGCGACACGCAGCGGTTACACGCGTACATGTATGGTACTCGTATAACAGTGCGATGCACTGAGCGAGGGCTCGGCCCTGTTTCTGCATTTTGTTGCCGGTCGGCTACACGCCGACAGTTCTATGGTCTTTATTGGAAATTATTTTTTTATAGAGTTGTTTATTATATATGATGTACATGGTACAGTGTGTGTTATTAAATGGTCTTTTTGTAATAAAATTGTGAGGATTAATATATAGATTTCATTTTAAATATTAAGTATAAAATAATTCAAATTTAAGTAAATACGTACCTAATATAGATATAATATATAATTTTTAATATAATATAATATAATTTTTTAATTGCTAATTTTCTACCGGTTGTATGGAATTTTTCTCTTTCGTCAGCAATAGAACTCTTTGAGAAACAGAGCAAATTAATTTTATTATTCCGGATTTTATAAAAATTTGATATATTTATGAAAGCTTTAATAAATTTTTACATCGTATAAATCGGATTTATTTTTTTACAGATTTAAATTTATTTACTAGAATTTACAATCAAATATCGATAGTGCCTTCAAGTCCCTATGTTGTTAGCGGAGGATTAAATATAAAATAATCTAAATTATATATATATATATATATATATATATATAAAATCTAAATTACTCCTCTAAATTCTTTGAAGTGGAATCTCACTTTAAAGAGCGAAAATTGTGTTAGGCTTAAAAAAGAGTGGCTCAATTTTCAACTTTTAAGAGTGAGATTTACTCGAGGATTTATTCTAAAAGTTTTACAGAGTATATTTGGATTTTATAAGTATTGTGACTGTCAAGAAATATTATAATATCGGACAAGTTTCTTCATCAAATGTCAAAACAAAATTATTGTCATTATCGTGATTTTATTGTTTATTAGCATGCAGCTGATTACTCTTAACATTTTTGTAATTGCTGAGGATAATAAATTACGCAACACACATCTCATTAATGTATTCCAATATTGGAATTTAGCATTGTAAATTGTTGCAGCCAAAATACGTTTTATTCAACGAATTAAATTCCAAAAAAGGCGATGAATCCACATAATATTCTCATTGCCGATTGTGCAAGACGATGACGTCGACATATGGTTGTGTTCCAAATCAGCATTCGTGGGAAACGTGCCGCGCGTGCAGTGGTGCGTACAGTCGTGCAGATTCCCGAAATTAATCGACCGCCGATCGTTCCCGCCGCGTACCTCCGATTATTTTTAATCGGCCATACATGTGTACCGCCGACCCCCTCTGGATTGAGTTATCGCGGGGCAGCTCGTTAAAACGCGTCCCTCGCCGCTGCCTCCGCCACCGTCATCGCCGTTTTTCCGCGACGATTAATCGAGTTTAAATATTTCGGCCCGATTGATTTATCGGTTGAGTCGTAAAGGTAATGTTTGCCACGGCGCGGACAGCGAAAAGTTACGACGATTAAACCGATTTCGCTTTTTGCTGTACACCGTGCGAACGTAATTGCTGACCGTAGACTGATTTATCGTCGTACCGCACACGTTCGAAACGGTACAGAGGGCAGTATACACAAGGTGTTTCGTGTGCACTGGTTCCGTATCTTAAAGGTTTTATTCCATAATAGAGTCGTAGAAAAAAAAAACTTCGGTCTCATCGAAACTTTTTGAACGAGAATAACCAATGCTGTCTCGTGACTTGGAAGCAGAAGTGCTTCGTAAGATGTTCGTGGTTTTATCTTTTAAGTTGCCGGGAATCACATTCCCAGCTCTGGTATCCAAGTATTAACATAAACCGAAGGCTAAAGTTTCTTACTTTTTATGATATGGGGATTTTATAAGATGAAACATACTGTACATGTGTACATAACGGCGGTAGCACTTATATATACGTGTATATATATATATATATATATATGAGCATAAGTTTGCTCGTAATTGGGACAGTGATTATCTCCTTTTATATCGATCTGTACTAATGATCACGTAATAATGAAAATTAAATTAAATTTTGTATCAAGCGATGAAGAGAGTAAATGGCTTTAATTATTTTTCAAAGCAGTATACGGTATATAGATTTCCTAGAAGAACATTCGGCTTAACGAAGTAATTTTCGCTTGACAGCATACAGCTATAATTGGCACAAAAGAGATTGGTGAAAATGTCACTCCCTCGCAGAACCGTTTTTGTTTCTCTGTCTTTTCCATTCCTGATGGACACGTCTGGCTTTGTTTCTTTCTCCTTCCTCTTGAAATAATAGTGAACGCGTTAATACGTAATTTCCGTAAGTTACTGGATCGATAGACACGAGGAAAGTCAAATGCCAGTGCCCAGGTGCGCTGTATAATTAAGGACGTCGCCAAGTATTACGAGGTACAATTGAATTATCCAGCTTGTAACTCGTCTGATAGCGGCTAATTAGCGTCGTCGTGCCCAGGACATTTGTAAACGTCTCGTTGCCGTTTCCACTACAGATAAATCGGATGACAGGTATAATTAGTTCGTTAATCGCGTCACTACCGCGTATCGCTTTTCGCGATTTTGATTTTCAGTTTTGAGACTAATGGAATAAACGGTTAAAGCGTTATCTCACGGCGACGTCAACGCGTATGAATCATCGCGCGTGAAATATAGCATTTCATTTATCGCGTAGTATCCGAAATAAATTACGAACATTGTCCGTTTCTTTTTCTCGACGGAATATTGTAATTAATATTTACCGCGCTTCCCAAGGATCTCATTTACATTCGTCGCCACACTGGGGTTGCAGGTAGCATTTTAATTCGAGTCGTCCGAGTGAAACCAAAAAAGGCCAATCGTTTTTCTACATTCACCTCTCTCCTTTCTTCCGTTTAAGCCGGCTGTCCTTCGTTACAAAAATTACAATGTGCTTACTATTATGCCAGTAGTTGAAAATCGGCTGTCTCTGTGCAATTATATCACTTATGCTCTTCAAAATTTTCAAGTCATCACGAGTTAAAAGTTAATCGATGTCTGACGATTTCCGTCGTTTAGAGATTGTTTAAGGTCTCGCCTGTGTTGATAAACGAATGTTATTTAGAGATACGAAATGAATACAAGTCTTTGTTTCGTCTCGCTCCGGAAGTTGTAAATATATAGGATCTATAAAAAACTGTGAGCCCCTTTTCTCTTCTCTCTTTCTTCGCTGATATATTCGTATGTGTGTTGTACAATTCGATCATTGTCATCAACGAAATAATACTTGAAGCGGAGTGAAAAGCTTGCAAATAAAGCCAACTAATTTAATGAACTGATAAATGATAGAGCGTTATATATAATATTTAAGAGCAAGGAATAACACATAAATTGTAAAATTTATGATTTATAAAGTTCGAATGATTATATTGGGTTGTCCGGAAAGTTTATGCCGACTAACCTATATAATTTAATAAATGTATACTAAAATTTAAATCTTCTGTGTTTCAATTTTCTTTCAAAATCGGCACAAACTTTCCGAACAACCCAATATTTGGTGGAAAAAAGAGCAAAATTATTAACTATTATTATAAATGCGATTCTAATGATAATCATAATCTGGAAAGGCTTAATGATCTCATCAAAGAGATACATTAAAGCCTCTTGAACTGCTCATGCAAACACGTGCGTTTACACATCCGCGGATATCTCTTATCGCTGGCACGCAACATTCCCTCGCAACGGTCCTCCCCTTTCTAGCATTCCGCTTCCGCCACTAGTGACCTCCATTATTTTACTTTGATGTCGCTGGAGCGAAAAGGCGCAAATGATGGTAGAAGGGTGGGATTAGCGCTTCTATGAGAAACAGAGAATACTTTAGGGATTTCTTTGCGAGACTAAAGACAAGTATAAACTTGCTTTATTTTTCGAGTGCCTCTCTGTTAATTACGAAATTCGTTGACCTCTTTAAAAAGAGATATAGAATACTGATAAATAGTTTGTATGTGCGATGATATCATGGAGAAACTGTAGATAGGATAACGCTTCTATTTACAGTAACTTTTATTTTTAACCGCATATTTATGTGGATGCAATGATTTATGATGCATATAATAGTACTCTCTACGAGTTCTTAAAGATAACAGATTTGGCTGAGAGGAGATGACTTTCAAGTTTTAAAAAGTTTTAGGAAATACCCCCTTTGTGTTGCAACAATATTTTTACATTCTACGTGTTCAGATTCTACATAAATAAATTTATGTAAAAATGAATATATGTTTGTATTTTTTAATTTTATAATATTTTCTGTTTTATTTCAGACTTTTGATATTAACGACTTTCGATACATGTATTATAGAAATACATATTTTTATGGGGATAATAGTTAATTGACATATATATGATACAGCAATATATATAACTTACACTTAACAAATATACATATAATAATGCACTAAATTTTAATAAATACTTGTTTTGATAGTATTAATTAAATATTAGGTATATAGTATTAATCAAATATTAATTAAGTATATTTACTAAATGTAAATAGATTTATATATTGGATACGAAAATTATAAATTTGATTTGACTATAATTTTTTTAGTAAGTAAATATTGATTTACCGTAAGTAAATATTTAATTAATACTGTTGAAAAAATATATATCAAGAGTTAGTGAATTTTTTCCTCATTATAGGTATTAAGTATTTATTGAATTTGTGTGACAATAGACTTAACAGGTCCTCTAGCAAGCTGATGTTACGAAAAACACTAATAAAGAAAAGGAGAAAAAGGATAAGGTGAGAGAGATGGAAAAGTAAAGGAACTCTAGCAGGCGCTATCGCGTTCCGAACTCGATAATCCCTCGTTACAATCTAAATCAATTAGCATCGTCCGATGGTAAGGCGGGTTCAGCGTTGGCGCCAGGATGTACCAAACTACGTTAAAAGTTTACTTGCTTTATTTCCCCGTAAGCCACTCACGTAGAATGAATGGGTAAGGAAGCGAGGTCCGGAAGTATATAATACATTATTCCGCGGGAGGAGCCGCGCGAGTAATTTCGCGCGCGGATTTCACGAGTTTGCTTGCGCAGAAGTTTAATGATCGGGCAATACTTAAAAAGTTGTACGCTTTTTAGCTTACGGTTCAAGGGGCGCGGCAGATGTATTACACAACTATAACAAGGTTGAAAACCGCGTGGCGTGTCCGGAATACGCTCGTAATTCGCACGAGGTGGATCCCCGCCGAGATTCCGGGCGCGATATATATACCTACGTCCGCCTCGTTTTTTTTTCCTGCACCTGCCTTGATCGCGCAAAACGAGATCGGCGATCGCGTACAGCTGCGAGATCCTTGGCCTGGTCCGCCGACCTGTTCGACGATTTCGGGATATTACTCGATCGCGCCGTTATCGAAATCGGTTTTGCGGCGCGCTGTGTAACGTTCGCGGGCTTCCGGGCGAATATTGAAACGCAACGAATTAGTTTCGCGCATCGGCGAGCGCGGTGTAATCGAAAATCAAATGGGCGACCGAGCTTCGATCGCTCGCGCTTTTGAGCGGTCTCCGGCCCCCAGGGCAGGTCATCGGATGATTTGGAGGCTGTTAACGTGGGATTTGATTGTTTTCGAAAACGGCATGCCGTAACTTCGTTCGCCACTTCTCGATGCGAGCAAACGAGATCGTCGGCCAATCCGCTGTGTTGTTGCACACTCGGTTTGCACTAATACTTTAGTGGAGGGCGTTCGATGACGACCAACGTCGTCCAGCAAGCGTAACGACGTGATTTCAACAATCGTTACGAAATACGGGTCGATAAACGCAATCTCTTGACGTTTAAACGTGTGTCCCCTATGTTTACGCCGATATAACGATATCTTCAAACAAGCAATTTTATTTTGTGTTTTATGATGGTAAAAATGTGAACGCGCACATATGTTATTCTGTGTAACAAATATTTCTTATAATTGATAGATTTAATCGGTTTTGCAAAATTTATTGACTACATTAAGCCACATGAACAGAAGAGGAATGTTGTATGCATAATTATGTTGTATTAATCTAATAGACATTCGTTTTTCTGCTTTATAGTATGAGGATTATCTTCGTACAAAGTCAAATGCGCTTAATCCTTTGCGTATACAATGTATGTGTGAGCTTTCAATTGCTGCTTTGTCTACATCCCTGGATGAAACTTGACGTAAAAATGACCAAATTTGTGTTTATTTTCATTCTCATCAATTCTTGTTACAGTTTATATCTCCCACTAAATGCGTAATTATGAACAAGAGCTTTTATCTTTTATCATAAGAATGAATAAATGCAAAGTATATTGAGACATCATTTCCTATTTTCATTCGCGTTTTCGGACATTGATTGATAGACATAGAACATGAACGATATTTGAAATTAGAAGCAAAAATGATACTTTTATTCTTCCTTTATTATTGAATCCTTTTAATTTTGGAATATTAGTTATATAAAAGTTAATTTTAGAATCAGTTATATTAGAGTTATATAAAATTGAAACGTAATCATTTTTGTCTTTTTGAATATTTCTGTTGGAGAATGCGAGTATTTCTCTCTCTCTCTCTCTCTCTCTCTCTCTCTCTCTCTATAATATAGAATTTCTATAATATTTTTCAATTAATGAATTGAACATTGCTACAAAGCATTTTAATATATTTTCATTTAATAATTTGAATTTTATGAAAAATGACATTATACACCATTTTTACATATCGATAGCGACACAATATGGAAATATCTGAATGTTTTACCGATTAATATTGTATCAAATTAAATATTAGATTCTCGGCCATGTATCGATTCCTACCTAAGCGCCATTTACCATAGTAATGTAATTAATAAAGGCACAACAACGATAGTCTTCGTCGGATTAACTGCGTGATCCGTGGAAAATGTGTACAGAGTAAATATATGTGCGCGTTGTTGAAATTATGTTCAGAGAATGAACGAACGATGGAATGTCGCGTATGCACGTATTATGCGCCTACGACGAGTATGCTCGAGCAATTACCGCTGCCAGTTATATTTAACTACCATTATCTCGTTAATGATGTTTACGTAGCGACGCGAACGATTATGACAATTTTTTTTTCCTTTTCTTTTTACTTCGATACATCGCATTGAGGGTGGAACGCATGTTTAATATTTTACGTTTAAAGTATATTTACCTTCGTAATACAAGCGATACTTGGCGCAATGCAATATTGTTGCGAGCTCGGAGGTATTTAAAATAAATTCCATTTTATTCCATGCTCTGTGAATCTAAATGTAGGTCTTGTAGTTGGATGAACGTTAAGGAGATTACCATGCAGGAGAGAAAAAAAAGTTCCACGTTTACAGTTTCTCCTCGTGCTCTTTGTTAATTAGACATTTCTTTGACATTTTCCTCGGCGATCTCTCTCTGCGCTTTCAGTTTTCGCCATTTAGCTACTGTAATAGCTTACATTTACTAAATGCGGAGACTGTGTGTGCACGGTAATGCTATTGACGTGCTAATATAATGGCGACTAGTTGGAGACTAAAGTCACAGCTGGATATACTCCCTGCATCTTCTGGAAACCTCTTTGACTGCGTAATTGCGCGTTACGGCCGCTGAACTTAAGAATAAAGATGCAACGGCCATTGGCATCGGTGAAAGGACTCGAAGAGGGGATTAAGGACAAGGAACTATGACAAGGCTCAGAGGGCGAAGTTGGTAAGGACGCGACGGGCGTTGAAGGGATTAAAGCGTAGCGGATCGAGAGCGCGGGTGGGTTTAGAGGAGGATCAAAAGCATCCAGAGTTGAAAAACAAAATGTAGCGGACGTCGTGCTAGCTAGTGCTACTAGGTTTCATCAGCGTTCCGAATAGTCGAGTACACGAATTATCCATGCATGGAGCGATTTTCCGTCCTGGTAAAAAACTTCTCCCATAAGGGTATGACGTCATCACGATCGTTAAGAGAAACGTTTTACTTTTATTGCGCAACGTGATCGTATCAGTCTACTCAGAAAAACATTTGGGTTGAATGGAGAGGAAATCGAGCGAATATATTTAATCGGGCTAATCCGCACAGTTAGAGAATTTTAATACTATAACATATGAATATATTTAGTTCTAATTCTGATTCTTTCAACACAGAAATTATTTTGTTTTTATTATGAATTTATATCCTCTTTGAATTAGCTGCAGAAGCTTTTAGCAACTTAAAGAAAAGGGAAATTGAAAGAAATAAAAAGAAATAATAATAAAACAAGTAAAGATTAAAGATTAAAGTGAAATATGTAAAAATATGTAAAATATGTAAAAGCAGCATATTTTAAGCCACTATTAGGACAACACTGGTAGTTTTCTGCAAAAGGACTCTTTGCGTTTGTCGGTGTAAAACGAGCAAGTTCTTTAACTGTAATGATTTCGTTACGTATATAAGAATAAAGATACTTCGCTTGTTGCGAGCGGGGGAAAGCTTCTGAAGTAGGGATTGAAGACGCGAGAGTCTAGACTAGAAAGTCCGGAATGAAGCCGAAGGAGCGTTGCGGAAGTGGACGTTGAAGGGATTACCGCTGCAGCGGGTAGAATACCACGAGGAGTTTACCGTGGGATAGAACGCTTCCAGAAAGTAAAACTAAATTTAGCTGTGTAGAATGCTAACTCTGCGATCGTTGCTGCGCAACAATATCATGAAAATAGGAGTAGTGCAATATCCGTCGTCTTGATAAATCTCATTCGAATACATAGACGTAAATTTA
>Ga0157364_1007356_pt1 | contig 11405 bp, 3 predicted proteins | sample AttsexASBM2_FD_111476 | JGI IMG/M metagenome (GOLD analysis project Ga0157364, IMG submission 111476) | Fungus gardens microbial communities from leaf cutter ant in Ribeirão Preto, State of São Paulo, Brazil - Atta sexdens ASBM2 | ecosystem: Host-associated > Fungi > Mycelium > Unclassified ...
AATATTTTAGAAAGTAATACGTTTTTAATTTATAAATATCTATTTGATAGAACGCCATACATATTCCGATATAATTCCGGTTATATCACAGTAATATCATAAACATATTATAAGATATCTTGGACGCGTCGTTCATTATGATCTGTGAACATTAAATTCCGAGATATATTATTTATTTCCAATAAAAATATCTTTGTTTAACCTATAAGTTAAACAAGAACGCCCATTGAATAGACGTAGATAAGGCGCGGTGTAATCGGTGTTAGCCATTATTTTTATAGATTTTTGTTTTCTCTTGCGAGCTTGCAATAATATGCGGATAATATAGAGTAAAAGTGAATACAAAATGAAAATATTCGTAATCATATTCGAAAAATATTCATTCAAATGGAGTGAAAAAGTATTTATTCGTTTCTTGATGAATAAAAAAGAAGTGTATTCAAATGAGTACTTTCATTCATTTTTTATTCATTTATTCAAATATTAGATGTATTCACCGGATACACTAATTACAATTATGTCGTTAACACAATTCAATCCAAATATATATTTTTCCATAAACACATATTGACAGAAAAATATTTGATTATAATATTTATGATTATAATTGCATAAAGTAATTGTTGTTAGAAACTCCATTTTTACAATTATTATTGCTATAATGTTAGTAAATATTATTACTGCTATAATAATAAATAAACGATTGTGCTCAGTTTCTTAGAGAAATTAAAGCCGGATAAACAGCATTGAAACATGATTAGGATTGTAGAGCATTAAAAAAGGATTAAAAAGTTGTGTAGACACAATCTTGTAAAATGAGTCCTCTGAAACTGTTCAAAATTTACTATTATATAAATTTGCTACATGTAGAAATGATCTTATTCAATTTCTCTGCATTCTTTCTGCGGTGACGACGATAATGGATTGTACCGAAGACATTAAAGTAACGTCTAAAATATATTTGATGTTTTATTAAGCTAAATCCTAGCTGAATCCTAGATAGATGTCGGTTGGATTTTGTATACATATGATGATCAACAGTCATATAGTAACTTGAGATATATCCAATATCTTAATGAAGACATCCTTGTATCAAAAAAAGTAATTAACAATATTTTTGTAGTTTTAAAGAGGAAGTCGGAGGAAGTTTTTGCAAAATCGTTTGAATCCAGATATGATGGACGCTAAAGTTACATTATCTTTTTCTTAACAATAATTTAAAAATAATTTAAAAAAGTAATAATAATAATAATTAAATAATAATTAATAATTTAAAAAAGTATAATATGACTTTAGCATGTCTACTTTACTGTATCTGGATTCACGTTGCAAAACTCTCTAATAAGATCCGTTCACTAAATTTCAATTTGGCAACTAAAATCCTTTGTTTCGTATTCTGTGAGTGTTGAATTAATATATTTAATTAATATATTTAATTATATCATGAATCATGATTGAAGCAAACTAGGCATAATGCAAATGACTCTTTTAAAAAATATATAGTTGACATCAAAAATAATTAAAATTATAGTAAATAATTAAAATTATAGTAATAATAATTATAGTAAAAATAATAGTAATTATGACACTACATTTTTTTCTTTCAGTACACATACAAAGTGAAATATTTTCTTACTGGAATATTTAATAATATTTTTGATAACATAATTCTGAACTAGAGAAAAATTTTCATCTCTAAGTAATTGACGACTTATTTCGCATATCCAATGCTCCATTTTATATAAACATTAATTATCATATAAAGTTTTTCCTTTATTAAAACTCTACAATCAAATTCGCGATTACAATCCGGTTATTCTGCGTCATCTAATTAATTTAATTTCACGATGTCATAAATACATCTAACGCTATTGCCGCAACTGGAAAGGTCCTCGGTAGATTTCACATTTAGTAGGTTTACCTCAGTAAGTAAATGAAAATGTCAAAAAGTCACGGTTTATGTATATACAGTTCGCTTATCTCGCCGCGCGATTTACGAGAATCGCGAAGGTACGTACTGCATATTTAATGAAGAAATATCTTTTTTAATGTTGTATTAAAAAAAACATAACTCAAATAACAAAACGCCTCTACGTACGATGTGTCTTTTATATAAATATTTAACAATTACATGTCACATTTGCTGCGATTGCATCGTGTCTTCGTAACGAAACATAATTGATAAGGCAATAAGATTATTATTATAAGTCTGATGCATTGTACTTATTTGAAAATTTTGTTTATTTTCAATACTGTTTAATTTTATTAAATCAGATTTAAATTTTTTTTATAAAAAATCGTCAAAATTCAAAAAAGGTAGTTTTTTAAGGATTGTAAAAAATAATATATGATTACATTAAAAATATGTTCTTTTTGCTATTATTTAATTAATCAATAATTTTTTTTATTCTAAAGTTGAAAAATAGTTTTTCCTTTTTCTAAAAATCTTAATTTTTTTAGTTCTATTACTTTTAAAATAAGGAAATGATATATGGAATAAAGGAAGTTGCAGACATACAAATGCATTTGATGAAAAATTAACGAAAATTACAATATAAATTTTATATTATATATAATGCTCAATTAAAATAATCCATTAAAAGGCTCAGAGCACAAGCAAGATATTCTTCGCTACTGTTATAAATTATTAAACATTATATTTAACTAATCAAAATAGACATTTCCACCTTCCATCCGATCATTTTCAATGTTACAACTATCGTCTACATAAAAACAATTACAATGACATAATAAAAATTTCTAGCGCTTATAATATTAAAAATCTCAATTTTGAAGCAACAACGTGTGCAATCCAAAAATGACCGGAAGAAGTTACAAGATTTTGTCTTACACCTGTCCATTTCAGGAATGAATCTCATTTTATTATAAAGTATCAGTTAGCAATAATAATTTGCCATTATATACGATTATTGGGTCCCTTCTCAAACGCTTACAAATACAAATTACTCATGAAAAACGTGATAATGTATTGCTATGTAAAGTAATAATTAAAATTAATAATTAAAACTATTTAGAATTTATGCAAATTAAAACGTCGCAAGATTTATATTAATATCTATTATTCCAACGATCAAAATTATAACGCATATTAGTATATATAACAAGCAGTATTAAAACCAGAAAAGATATCATGTTCTTCTGTGCTTCTTGATAACTTATTTTAAACTGATACAGACACAAGTATGAAAAAATCGACAATAATTCCTTTTATATCCTTCTCAATTCAAATGAGAATTAAGTTCCATTCTTACAATAGGAAACTACCAAAAATCAAGCTAGAGATTATAATAAGTACTTAATTACTTTTGTAAGGATCATCTCAGAATCTTTTTCCAATATAGCCAAAAGTGTCAATTTAAAGCCTGCATTCCGAACACTCTGAAAAAATATATCACAACTCGGAAAGATACTCTTAGGATAGCAGCATATGATTTTATCTATAGGATCTCATGCCATGATTGTGATGCATCATACATTGGTCAGACAAAAAGGCAATTAAAAACAAGAATCGCATTCGTTGGACATTAATAAAAAATCAGGCTCATCAAGTGTCATATCTAATCACCGGATCTCACTTAATCGTAATTTTGATTGGAACAAGGTCAGAATTTTAGATAGGGAACCATCTTATAACAAAAGATTTCCAAGATGATTTTTATAAAAAGACAAAAGAATGGACTTAATTTATAAAGTGGCACAGAATCTTTATCAGAAATATACTCTCCCGTTATGCAAGCACTTTTCCCTTCTTAAATATTTCCCGTCATCTTTTCCCTCTTCTTTGAATTTTCAACTTACAATTGTCAATTTTTTCGTTACTTGTGTTTGTATCAGTTTAAAATAAGTTATCAAGAAGCACAGAAGAACATAACAGAGTTTATTCTTTTGAGTTCTGACCTTAATGTTTGCTATACATACATTAATACATACTATTATGCGCTATAATTTTGATCATCTTCGTTGGAGTAATACAAATATTAATATAAATCTTACGACATTTTAATTTGCGTAAATTCTCAATAGTTTTAATTATTACTTTACATAGCAATACATCATCACATTTTCATGGACAATTTGTATCTGTAAATGTTTGAGAAGAGACCCAATAACTATATACAATGACAAATTATTATTGCTAACTGATACTTTGTAATAAAATGTAATAAAATTCATTCCTGAAATGACATCATGGACAGGTGTAAGACAAGATCTTGTAACTTCTTGTAGTCACATCAAGATTTTCAGATTGCACACGTTCTTGCTTCAAGATTGAGGTTTTTAATATTAAGCGCTAGACTTTTCTGGAATTTTTATTATATCATTGTAATTGTTTTTATGTAGACGGTAGTTGTAATCCTTTGTTCTCTCTTGTATAAAAAAATGACATTAAATCAGTTTACTTTTGTCATACTTATCCGAATGAGAATAGTTCGAAGGAAAAAAAATATATGCGAATATCAGCTAATTCGTGTAATGTACATTGAAAAGAAATGATGTTGTATCAACAGCATTATTTTAATTAAAAGTAATCTCGTTGAGTCAATAGCATTAATAAAATAAATAAGTTTTGTTAGAACAAGAGTTTAACGTATTTGTTTTATTAATGATGTTATTAAATGAATAAAATTATTTTAAAATAATGATGTTAATACATCTTTTTTTCAGTGTAATAATCCTTGTAATTCAGATAAATTAAATTTTAAGTACATAAGAAGGAAATGGATTGAAAGGAAGAAGGAATTGCAACAGATAATGTATTTTCCTGTTTGTTTTTCTACATATATTTAAACGATGACGTAGAGACAGAAAAATGGATATCGATTAAGAAATTCTGTTATTATATTCTGTTATTAGATACATATGTCACGGTCTCATAAACATATAACCCTCATGATTAAGACAATCAGGGGCGTATAATAAATTTGCAATCACATCGTATGTTGTGCAATTGCGTTATTACCGCTATTTGCACGAGAGTTTATTAACATTTATGTATTTGCGTGTCTTGAGAATTTGAAATATATAAATATTGATAAATTATCATCATTACCCATTTTACTTTATAAAAAGAGTCTATATGAGTCTATAAGAATCGAATGTAATCAGAAACTTTACAGCAGACACAGTATAAGTAATGGTTGCAATGCAATAGGCGCGCCATGACAAGATTATAAATATACAATAAAAATACAATATAAAAATGATTCATATAAATACAATATAAAAACGGTTCATTTTAACTTTATATACTTTTAATATATTTATATATACTTTTAATATCTTTATTATTAAGAGACACAAAATAAGATTTTAATTTACTATACATATTTATCATAATTAGCATTATTTAAAATATTTCCATTTACTACTTTATTTAAAAATATACTCATAATTACACTGAGAAAAAAAGTTATTAATTTCACTAAATGCGTTTAGTTTGTAATAATTTTTAATTCAAATATTTATGTACTTAGATTAACAAAATTTTGTAATTTAAACCATGTTATTGGTTTGAATTAACAAATATTTGCTTGACAGCCACTACATTTAGTTGAATCAATTAATATTCTTTTTAAATAGCAACTTTTTTCCTCAATGTATTATAATTATATAATACACTATTAATTAATGATTACATTAAATGTTTAATTTTTAATAAGTGATTCCGTAAATAATAGTGGCTTTACATTTATTTCTATGAAAAAAAATATAAACTATATGTAACATTTCCGATAAAATAGATGTAAAATGTATTAGAATAAAATTAAATTATATTTGAAAATATTGCAATCATAATGAATTACAACTCTAGACTGTTTCTTCGTTTAAAAGACTTGTAAAATTTGGTTTCTAAGTTTTATTGAAATTCAACGGAATTACAATTCAAAATATCTTATTTTTTTAATTAATAATAATCTCGTCGTTAAGATTTACATTCAGATAGCTTACATATTTTCTACAATACCCATACAACAAATTGTAACTGATTCCTGTTATTGACGAATTAAGAATTATCTCACAGAATAGTTAATTCTATTATAATTTTACATATTAAATATAATATAATGTCAGATAAAAATATTTAAAAAAATTTTATTGTGCGATAAAAAAAAATCTGTTTAGATATTTTTATCACATATGTTTATATCATTTTTTTAATACCTTCTTTAAGTACTTTTTTAAATACTTCTATCGTATATGTTTGTATTATAATTTATATTATTTATATACATACATAATTATTTTAGCTTTATATCTAATATAATAATTACGCTAATATAATAATTATGACGTTTTCTTAATTTGTTACCATATTTACATTATTTATATTTTGAGAACTTTATTTTTCTCTACATTTTTAATAATGCATACACACACTCACACACACACACACACACACACACACACACACACACACACACACACACACACACACACACACATGCGCGCGCAATATTGATTAAAATATTAAATAAAAGGTTCTTCTTAAAGAATATTACTTCAAGAATATCAGTTCTTAGCATTATTCATTCATTATATATAAAGTGGCACATATATTACATTATTACCAAATCGGTTATACTTGGATTTATTTTTTACACATTTACATATGTTGATACTAATCACTGGAGAAAAACACATTTAATAAGCAACATTTTTCCGCGTATATAAATTAATAATTACATTGTATATATTTATGACTACAAACATATGACGCAATATGTTATAATTCCTCCGAGGCAAAACTATTTAATTACATCAAAACAACAATAATTTCTTAGATTAACCTTCTACAAACCAGGTAGGATATATGCATGCTATACTTCATCAGTAAGTTCGCTAATTTAGTATTATACTGACAACATTGCAACTCTAGCTACATAAAATGTCAAGTTGCAGTTTATTTTTTAAACATTTATAGAAATTTATTTTTTTGTATCTTGCTGTGATATGCTACACCTCATCTATTTATTTCACCGAAGATTAATATTAATACACGAAAAAAAAAATAATTTAATTTATATCTGTATATTTAAGAACTGTTAATCACACGCACATAATATTAAAGAACGCGATCAAATGGAAAACAATAAAAACAGAAAGAATATTTTGTGCCGAGTTTTTTTAAATTTACATAAAACAAATTAATGTAGCATTTCATTTAAATGAATGGCAAGGTTACTATTGTAGATTTCTTCAGAACCATAGTAATAAAAATCTTAGTCTCTAGTTTTTCTACTATACCTCATTTTCATAAATTGTTGATAAATCCTCGTAGTGCTCTTTACGTATTTATATACATATATAACAAGATACATATGTTACATCAATTTATTATTACGTGTGTCAAATAAATAAATTAATTCACTTTTTTTTAATTCACTTAATATAATTTGATCATTTTAATATAAATCGGTCATTTTATATTCGACAATATGCACAATGTTACTATATGACATGTATTAATAAATACATAGATATCAAATACGAATTTAGAGAAAAATAAAATATTACATATTATGTAGTCGAAGAAATGGATTAGAAATTAGAGATAATATGTAAATTATTGTATGAAATTCAGTAATAATTGAGTAATAATTCATAAATAAATTTAATTTAAATCATTTAAATTAATTTAATTTAATTTAATCATTTAAATTATTCATCTTTTTCAACAAAGAAATAAAGGGATATACATCAATTGAAATCAGACAAATGCACCTTTCGTATGCAACCAGGAAAACTTATGGCAAATGCTTCTACGGAATCTTTCAATTATATCATTCTAAATGTTACAAAATGTTAAAAAACTTTACTTGTGTATTTAATAACAGAATCATTTTAAATAATTAATTAATGTCTTAATAGAACTTCCTATAAAAGATAATACAATAATAACTTGATACTTGACGAGGCGTGATTAAAAATATATAAATTCTTGCCACAATAAATTTCATTAACAATAATTGTACAACCAATATTGTTAAAATATCCATAAAAATGCATCCTTGATTGCATTTTTATGGATATTTTAATGCATGAAACAAATTTTATTCGTATTTTAAGAAAAATATATATCAATACATATTAAACTACCATTTTATTAAACTATTTTATTAAACTACCATATTAAACTACCATTAATTATAATATGTAATTATTATTTCGGTATAACTCTTAGACTTTTGTATCGACTGAAAATAATTGACTTGTTACTAAAGATTTAATCGACAGTTTCGATTTAATTATTTATCATAAAATTAAATGTATAATTCGAACATATTTTAGCGAACATATTCAAGCAAAAGCATTAATTTCATTTGAAATAATCAATTGAAATAAATATATTATAATGCAAATTTTTAGACTGATAAGAATAAATCTAATTAAATGAAAGAGAAATCCTGTATAAATCGAAGTGGATGTTAGTGCTTAAATACATATTTTTTGTGTAAATATAGATATATACATTCTGATTTTGCAGCCGAAATCTTTTTCTCTGAAATAAACATATTACATTATTATATATAAATAAGACTAATTTATCATATAATTAATTCTTGACTTTATTCAAATTGATATTATTTTAAGCAAAAGCTGTTTAATCAGAGTTTCAATTCGCTCACATTATGACTAAAAATATAATAAATATAATAAATTTTTGATATAATAAATATAATAAATTTTTCCACATATCGCAGAATTTAGAACGCCAAATTCTCAATTATTTTATTAAATTATCAGAAAATTGATTTATGAGATATTTATTATTAATAATAATAAATTAATTATCATTCTTCATTCCGGTAAGTCCTGAACATTTTTACATTTCTGCATTATTTTTTTAACAATGTATATAAATTAATTAAACAAATTATATATAAAAAGAAACAAATTAAAAAGAAAATAAATTTAATATATAAATTTAATATACAAATATAATATATAAATTAAAAAACTAAATTGCTATTTATAGTTTTTTTATTTCTTTACGTCATAACACGAATATAATACGAATAATTATTACATTCATAATTTATTTTTTGTGTAATTTATTTTTTGCACAATAAATAATTAATTTTTTTTGTTACATTTTTCTAGTGTAAAAATAATTGTTCGCAGAAGGACAAATAGCGCAAAATGTAATTATTTCTATTTATTTGTCAATCAAAAACAACGCACTTGAGAGAGAGAAAGAGAGAAAGAAATCATTTCCAAAACGTGAATATTTATCAATTTCATTATATATAGCAATAATCATTAATTTATGCGCAATAAATCATCAATGTAAAATCGTTTGTTAAAAAGAAAGAAATCTACAAAATTCGGAGATATCAGAAACATAAAATATCAAAAACATTGTACTGAAAATATAAATTTATTATATGATATTATGTATTTATACCATCCTAAAAATTTTATAACAAAATCAGATATACTTTTTGCATAACTTATGTAATTATTAGCAATAAATTATGATGAAGAAAAAAGAGAAAAATTGTTTCTCTCTTTCGTAAAATAAAGTAAAAAATTAAATTTGCCTAAAATTTATTAATACATATTAAAATTATTACAAAATCATGCATATATATATAAAATTATTTATAAAACATCTGTTATTTTACAATCATCTATTTATTTTTCTAAACATTTTCCGAGGAAGTAACTATTAGCTGAAATATTGTCCCACAAGTTACATGATTTCATATGATTTCATCTGATTACAAATAATTTTTTTCACTACATATAAAGTTATTTAATAAAATATACGATTTTATTTATTATACAATGATTTCTTGTGATTATCGGATGCACATGTAGTTATCGGATTATATATAGAAATTTCATATGAATTTTATATATATAATGATTTCGAGGACTCTGTCCCATAATTATATACAGTGGTTACTCCATCGATGGTTTCCAATTATCTTTTTTAAACGCTTATTTTGTTAGAATAATGAATTATAAACTTAAAAGCTTTTATTTACTGTATTAAATGATTAACTATCATGCTAATTTATGTTTTACATTCATATTTTTTACAATTTTGTTGTATTCATGTAAGCTAATTATCATACTACATTTATGCTAAATTCAAGTTGTAATTTTTTTATATAGTTGAAAACTTTAAAATATTTTAAAATTAATAACAAGAAACTTTAGTGAATTTCAAGGACACATTTCTTTAGCATCGAAAATATATTTAATGTTACACATTAAAATTCGCGATTTGATTTTTTTTCGCAAAATTAATACATAAAGAAACAAATGTTATATAAAGCTATGTAAATAAACGTAAACAGCGATAATATTGATAAATCATTCCTTCAATGGCTTAGAGTTATTCGATGTTATTCCGATTAAGTCAGTGATACTAAATTGCAAAAACTATGCCAACATGATCGTTTGGCTTTAATCGTCTATTACACTGATCACACACAACAGACAAATTGTAATTTTCATTGCTGCATCACATAGTAGACGAATTATCTTCTTACGATATCAATTTTCAATATACCGAGCTCCGCATTGCAGCAAGTTCTTAACTACTGAATTCCTTGCAAGATTCTTTATGACTGCGTCTGACACACATTTAGTTGTTCGCAGCAAGCAAATTATCATACAGTACAGTCGACCGTATTGGATGTGGTCGTCCTTGCCCGATATTGAAAAGTACTGAAGATATTTTAGATTTTTCTTATGTTATGTAACTTATTTCCAAAATATATTTCCAAAAATATATTTCTATTTTAAAATCTTTTTTCTATTATAGAGGTATATTATTATTAAGTTTTAGTATAAAGGATATATTATGATTATTATATATTATTATATATTATATATATTATACATTACATTTATATTATTATATATTATTATTAAATTTTATAAAAAGATACAACTCAGAAAGTTTAAAATCAAACTTTTAATTTAACTTTTGATTTATATTTTTAAAAATAATCCAAAAAAGTATTTCCCAAAAAAAAAATTTATGTAATAAAGACTAAAAATTTTGCAAAGTTGTATATCTTTTGCAAAATATTATAATTAATTAATTTACGATTTACAATTGCAATAATTAATTTCCAATTATATTAAATCTTTAATAATGATAACATAAAATTTAAAAAAATGTTAATATAATTTTTCGATATCAGAAAAGTAGCTTAATAAAATGGTATTTATCATCAATATGATAAATCAAATCGTATCGACAATATAAATATATGAGACAACTTATAATATTTAATTTGTATTTTTTTTTTAATTATAACATTTTGATTTTTATTTTTATTTACAGTGTTCTGACTTGCATTATTATTTGAATATTTTTAACAACTTTAACTCAATTTTATTTTTTAAATTAGAATAATTTAATT